>Ga0163144_10009214_pt1 | contig 21226 bp, 20 predicted proteins | sample OliLak19BULKMAT1_FD_123175 | JGI IMG/M metagenome (GOLD analysis project Ga0163144, IMG submission 123175) | Freshwater microbial mat bacterial communities from Lake Vanda, McMurdo Dry Valleys, Antarctica - Oligotrophic Lake LV.19.BULKMAT1 | ecosystem: Environmental > Aquatic > Freshwater >... | reverse complement strand
CGGTGGAACCGGTCCCCACTTCGTCACGGATGACATGCCGAACGAAACGGTGAACCGCGCGGCGCGGGAGACGACATCCCGCGCCGCGCGTTAAGCCGGTCATCGTGAACAGTTGTCAGTGAACAGTTGTCAGTGAACAGTTGTCAGTGGACAGTGGACAGCACATAGGGCAAGCGGTCCTTTCTTGCTACCCACGGTCGACTGCCCACTTTATTCACCTCGCAAGGATGCGAACTCATGCTGTACGGTCTATATCTCTCCGCTGCCGGTGTGATGGCCAACTCGCATCGCCAGGACGTCATCTCGAACAACCTCGCCAACAGTGAAACCAACGGTTTCAAGCGCGACATGGCGCTGTTCATGGAACGCGTGCCCGAATCGAAGAGCCGCATCGGTCAATACAGCGACCCCATGCTCGACCGCATCGGGGGTGGGCTGTTCATCGCGCCCAGCGCAATCGACACGTCGGCCGGTGAATTGGAAACCACCGACGGTCCACTGGACGTCGCGATCTCAGGTGAAGGCTATTTCTCAGTGCAATCGGGTGGAAAACAACAATACACGCGCGACGGTCGACTCATGGTCGATCGCAGTGGGCACCTGATCCAGTCGGGCACCGGCGCCAAGGTTCTGGACATCGCCGGCAAGCCGATCGAGCTCGACCCGTCGCGCCTGACCACGATCGCCAACGACGGCACCATCACCCAGGACGGTCAACCGATCGGCACGCTGGGCTTGTTCGAGATCACGGACGTCTCGCAGATCGTCAAGACCGGGGGCAACCTCTTCGCCGTCGCGTCACCGGCGGCGGTTCGCCCGACGAAGCCGGAGATCCGCACGGGTGTGCTCGAACGCGCCAACGTCGACCCGGCGACGGAGCTTGCATCTCTCATGGACTCGCAGCGTCAACTCGAGGCCAACGCGAACATGATCCGCTACCAGGACCAGACGCTCGGCCGGCTCGTCAACGAGGTCGGGAAGATCTCCTAAGCGATCAATTGCGGTCACGACTAGCCGCTAATCGCTAATGACTTTGCAATCCATAGTCCGATAACAAAACCATGGCCATCACCGCACTCAATGCCGCCGCCACTGGATTGAAGGCCCTGTCGACGCGGATCGACGTGGTCGCCAACAACCTTGCCAACGCTGAAACGACGGCGTTCAAGCGCAGTCGGGTCAACTTCGAAGATTTGATGTACCTGCAGTTACGCCAACCGGGCACGACCAACGCCGCCGGTGACGTGTCGCCTGCGGGTATCTTCGTCGGTTTGGGCACGCGCATCAGCAACACGCAGATCGACCTGGAACAGGGCTCGCTCGAACGCACCGACCGTCCGCTGGACATCGGCATCTCGGGCAGTGGGTTCTTCCGCGTGAAGATCATGGACTCGATCGGGGACGGCACCGGTTACACGCGCAACGGCAACTTCTTTGTGAACAAGGACGGGGACCTCGTGCTGGGCATGGGTGACGGCTACAAGATGATCCCACCGATCAACATCCCATCCAACAGCACCGACATAAACATCGCCGAGGACGGCACGGTGAGCGTGCTTCGCTCGGGTCAGACGACCAAGACGACGGTCGGGCAGTTGCGCATCACACAGTTCGTGAACCCACAGGGCCTGAAACTGCTCGGTGGCAGCATCTACACCGAAACCGAAGCCTCGGGCGCGCCGACTGAGACGGCCCCCGGTGACGGTGGTGGTGGCAAGACACTGCAGGCGTTCCTGGAGGCCAGCAACGTCGACCCGGTAAAGGAATTGGTCAGCCTGATCAAGACTCAGCGGGCTTTCGAGCTCAACAGTCAGTCGATCCAGACCGCCGACCAGGCGTTGCAAACCATCGGCAACCTGCGGCGTGGGTAGTAGGCGAGATGGCGTCGTAGCAAATGCGACGGTGTCCGCTTTCGGTTTCGACTTCCGGCATGGTGACAAGCGAAACCGCAAGCGACGTCCGGGGCGATTCGTGATCGAGGTGATGGATGAACCTTATGCTCAAGACATCACTATTGATCGGTTGTCTGCTAATGCCGAGCGCGGCGTTCGGTCAAACCGCGCCGACGAGCCGTATGGTCGAGCCTGCAGCGCGGTTCGTGCCGGACGGGCGGCGTCTGAACAGTTCGACCGCCGAGCTTCGCGCCGAGGCCGCCGTTTACAGCGAGACCGTCAGCTTCAAGCAAATCGCCCGCTGGTCCGACACCGACGCGCCTGCGCTTCAACCGCTCAGCGATATCGTAATTGCGCAACTGCCTGAAAAAACAGGCTTTATGACGATCTCGGTTGCGCAGGTCAAAGCAGCACTTGTCGAGGCGGGTATCAACGAAGCGATGATCCGGTTCACGGGCGCGACGACCTGCACGGTCAAGCGTGCCGATGCGAAGTTCGACGAAAGTGATGCGCTCAGCCAGTGGATCGGCCGCGAAGTCGCGCCGAAATCGGTGACGTTCTCAGACGAGATTCCCGCTGCCGACGTGCCCGAGACGCTGACTCGCGTCGTCGTGCCCGAATCCAGCTCCCGCGATACCGCCGCTGCCACCATTGGGTCGCCGGGGCAGGTCGAGTCCAAGCTTCGCACGCTTCGCAGCCTGCTGGTGGACGACATCTCGAACCGGTTGGGCATTGCCAGAGACCAACTGCAACTGACGTTTAAATCGACCGACGAAAAGCTGTTGAACCTCCCGGAAGGTCAGTTTCGGTTCAACATCGAAGGCCAGCGCGTCAAAACGCTCGGCGCGGTCCGTTGGGATGTAACCGTCATTACAGAGAACGGGCAGCACAAGGCATCGGTCGGGGCGACGGCGCGGGCCTGGCAGGACGAGGTCGTGGTCGCCAAGCCAATGGTTGTGAAACAGGTCATCCGTGCCGAGGACCTGACGACCCGGCGGGTGCTGACGGACGAGACGTCACTGGACACTGTGCTGTCGATGTCGCAGGTGGTCGGCCAACAGGCCAGTCGCGACCTGAGGCCGGGCGTTGTCATGACGGCCCGTCTGGTGGACGCAGTACCCATGGTCAAGCCCGGTCAGCTGGTCAGCCTGACGATCGGCCAGGGCGCGATCCGCGTGAAGACGGTCGCTCGTGCGATGGAGCCGGGGACGTTCGGGCAGACGATTAAGGTTAAGAACGAAACGACGCGGGACATCTACGACGTCACCGTGACCGGCCCGCAAGCCGCGAGCGTGGGCGACGTGTCGCAACTGCAAACGACGGCTACGAACTAGCAGGAACCCGAATGAAACCGACGATTTTCACCCTTATCGCCTTGATCGCTGCGCCCGTGCTGGCCCAACAGGGGCCACCGCCGACCCCATTGACTCAACCGATCAACGCAATACCCGTCGCCACGCCCGCCGACCAATTGCGCGCCAGTCGTGGTTCACTGTTGCGTGCGGGGATGTTGTCCAATGCCCAGCCGCAGGTCGGTTCCGTAAGCTTTTTCGCAGTCACACCCCCTGAGCCGCGCGTGCTGAAGAAGCACGACCTCGTGACGATCATCGTGCGTGAAGAGAGCAATTACAGTTCGGAAGGAACGACCGACCTCAGCAAGGAAGCGTCGGTCAACGCCAGGTTGACCGAGTACTTCAAATTTAACCCCGGTGACTTCAGGATCGAAGCGGCCATTCCCACGGTCGCGCCGGGCGTCGACCTGACGGCCACGCGCGAGATGAAAGGTGACGCCGCGATCGACCGCAAGGACGTGCTCACGTTCCGCGTAACGGCTTCCGTGCTGGACGTAAAGCCCAACGGTACGGTCGTGCTGACGGCCAGCAAGAAGATCAAGGTCGACGACGAGGTCCAACGGATCGTCATCGCCGGCATCTGCCGCGCCGAGGACGTGTCGGCGGACAACACGATCCTCAGCACGCAGTTGAGCGAGCTTGAGATGGAGAAAACCCACACCGGCGCCGTTCGCGACAACAGCAGACGCGGTTGGCTCACGAAATTATTGGACGGTCTGAACTCATTCTGACGAAAGTATGAGTAGATCAGTCGTATGGCTCCAGGCTTGGTTGCTCCGGCAATCGGTCAACGACTCAAGGATGAGTCGAACGCCAGGTCGAAGGTGGAATCCTTCAAAATGCTCAAATCTCGCATCATCTTCGCGCTGTTGCTCGTCGTGCTACCTACGACTGCGGTGCAAGCCGTCAAGGTTGCGGACATCACGCGCATCGGTGGGCAACGCACCAATCAACTCGTCGGAATCGGCCTGGTCTACGGTTTGAAGGGCACCGGTGACGGTGGCGACTTCATGCCGGCCATTCGGCCATTGGCGGCGATGCTGACCAAGTTTGCCAACCCCGTCGAGCTCAGCGAGCTCGCCAACGTCGCTAACGTCGCCGTCGTCAGTGTGACGGCAACCGTCCCCAAGGACGGTGCCCGCGACGGAGACGAGCTCGATTGCTACATCACCAGTCTCGGCTCCGCCAGCAGCTTGAAAGGTGGGCGGTTGATCCTGTCTCCACTGCAAGGCCCGCTCGCCAACGGCTCGATCCTTGCGATGGCGCAGGGCGCGGTCGTCCTGGAAGACCCCAGCTCACCGGTCGTCGGTAAGGTCGTCGGGGGTTGCGTGATGGAAGCGGACCTCCCCAGCACGTACATCGACAACGGCCGGTTCAGCCTGATCATCGAAGACCCGTCCACCAGTTGGACTGTAGCCAGCACCATCGCCAAGATCATCAACGACGCCGAGGGAGACGGTGGCCAGATCCTCGCGACCGCGGTCGACCCGAAGAACATCGTTGTCGTGATCCCGGAAATCGAGCGTGAACGCCCCGACAGCTTCATCAGCCGTGTGCAGCGCCTGCCCGTGCCGCAGCTACCGACCGAGGCGCGCGTGCAGATCAATGACAAGACGGGCACGCTCATTATCACCGGCGACGTCGAGATCAGCCCAGTCGTCATCAGCCATAAGGGACTGACGATCAGCACGATTTCGCCGCAGCCCGTGCCGTCCGTCCGCACTCCCATGCTGACGACGAAGGACGCAATCTCGCTGGACACGACCAACACCGGTGGCGCCAAACTGCAGGACCTCGTGGACACGCTCGACAAGATCAAAGTGCCCGCCGAGGACCGCATCACGATCGTCAAGGAACTGTTCAAGACCGGAAAACTCCACGCGAAACTGATCGTGGAATAAATCGCTCAATGACAAGCGTCGGAGACGCTGACCATGAAGCTCACAACACAACAACCCACCACCAAGCCCACGGCGATCGTCCCTGATGTAACCTTTATCGGGAAGATGAAGCCCGGTAAAGGCACGAAGCACGATCAGCTCGTCGAGCAGACCCAGAAGTGGGTGGCCCAGTCCTTTTACGGTGAGCTGCTCAAACAGGTACGCAATAACCCGTTCAAATCCGAGATGTTCTCCGGCGGGCGGGGGGGGGAGGCGTTTGGGTCGATGCAAGACCAGCAGATGGCCGAGCAAATGGCTCGCGCCGCGGGCAACAAGCTCGTGAAGTCGATCGTCCGGAAAATCGAGGCGGCCAACGCCTACGCGGTCCAAAAGCGCGCCGCTGACACCACGGCGAACGACCTTCAGACCATACAAAACGCGCCACGCAAGGTTGAGGCAACCCCCTCGACGGATGCGGGCAGCTCTTTGCGAAACGAGAGGGCCGATGTCGCGTCAATTCATTGAGCTCGAACAGATCGTCCAGTTGCTGGTGAACGAACACCGCAACCTGCTGGCCAACCTCGACCGCCAGCAGGCGGCCATGCGCAAGCTCGACATTCCCGGTTTGGAAGCCGCCACGGGGGCGCAGGAAGCCGCGAGATTGCGGATCGCGTCGCTTGAGACGCGCCGCAGAGGAGTCGTCCTGCAGATTGCCAAGCTGGCGCGCGCCGACGAGAAGCAGTTGACTCTCGTCAAGCTCGCAGAACTGCACCCGGCGCGAAAGGTCCAACTACTGGCGTTGCGAACCGAGTTGAAGGACCTGGCGACGAAAATCAGCAGCCGCACGCAGGTCGCCAATCGGGTGGCCAGCGCGATCCTCGGTCACCTCAATACGGTCGTTCGAATTGTTGCCGGCGCGGTTGAAAAGGCCGGTCTTTACACGAAACAAGGCGTGCCGCGGGTGTCGACGCGCATCGGTGTGATGGAAGCGGTGGGATAAAACATGAGTCTCACAGGCGCACTTTCGATCGGGAAAACAGCCTTGGCGGTCAGCCAGGCGCAGTTGCAGGTCGTCGGCAACAACATCGCCAACGCCGGCAACGCCGACTACACACGGCAGACGCCGAAGGTCTCGACCTCTAAGGACCAGCAGTTCTCTCAAAACGTCTTCATCGGTACCGGAGTTCAGCTCGACGGCATCCAGCGACAGATCGACGAGGCCCTGCAGGGCCGCCTTCGAGCAAGCGTCAGCGACAGCAACGGTGCCGACACCGAGCAGCTTTGGATGAGTCGGGTTGAGTCGGTCCTGAACGAGCTGGGTGATCAGGATCTGTCGACTCAGATGAGCACGTTCTTTAACTCATGGTCCAACCTTGCCAGCAAACCCCAGGACGGCGCGCTGAGACAGGTCGTCCTACAGAACGGTCAGACGCTCGCCGACGGGTTCAAGGACTTGAAATCCAAGTTTGAAGATCTGCGCAGCGACGTCGCCGACCGATTGCGGGCGCTGACCGATGACGCCGACAGCCTTGCCGATCAGCTTGGCGAGCTGAACCGTCAGATTGTGACGGCCGAGGGTGGAAGCAGTGGTCAGGCAGCCGGTCTGCGCGACCAGCGCGACGCGACCCTCAAAAAGCTTTCCGAACTGGTCGACGTCCACTCGATCGAACAGCCCAACGGCTCGCTCAACGTCTACATCGGCTCGGAACCACTCGTTTTGCACGGCACCAACCGCGGGCTCACGCTGCGGGAGGACAACGTCAATGGCAAGATCAACACCGTCGTCGTCTTTGCGGACAACAAAGGTGAAGCCAAGGCGACGACGGGCCAGATCGGTGGGCTGACCGTCGTCCGCGACGCAATCGACGCGACGACGAACCGCCTTAACGACTTGGCAAAGAACGTCATTTTCGAGGTCAACAAGCTGCATTCGTCCGGCCAAGGCACGGGCGGGCTCACGACGACCTTGGGCACCAACGCGGTGGATGACCCGGCGCTGGCCTTGAACGATCCGGTGACCAACCTTCCGTTCAAGCCGACCAGTGGCAGCTTTGTGGTGCACGTAAAGGAAAAGGCAACCGGACTTGTCACCAGCACGCTTGTTAAAATCGATCAGGACGGCCTTAACGGTGACGACACGACCTCGAACGACCTGGCAGCCGATTTGTCGGCGGTAACCGGTGTCGCTGCCTCCATCGTCGGTGGCAAGCTGAAGATCGATGCGGCGAGCAATGCGGTCGAGTTTTCCTTCAGCCAGGATACCAGTGGCACCCTGGCAGCCCTCGGTGTGAACTCCTTCTTCACCGGTGACGGCGCGTTCGACATGAACGTCGATAAGAAGCTCCAACTCGACCCCAGCAAGCTCGCCGCTGCCAAGAACGGTGAACCGACCGACAACCAGACCGCGCGGGCCATCGCCGATCTGGAAACCACGGTCCTGGGCGCGCTCGGTGGGTCGACCCTTAAGGAAAACTACGAATCCCTCGTCAACAACGTCGCCGTTACGGCAGCAGCGTCCAAGAGCAACGCCGAGGCGTCGCACGTCGTGCAGGAAACCCTGTTCAACCAGCGGGAAGCTCTCAGTGGCGTCAGCATGGACGAAGAGGCCATCAACCTCATGCGACAACAGCGGGCGTTCCAAGGTGCATCGCGACTGATCAGTGTTGTGAATGATTTGATGGACCAAATTATGGGTCTCGTCCGATAACACTTTTAACACGTTATGGCGATCCTCCCCACCAACCTTGCGCGCGTCAGCAACTTGCTTCGCACCAGCGTCGCGACGTCTAGCATGACCAAGACCCAGCGGATGCTACTGGAGGTCCAGAACCAGCTCACAACCGGTCAGCGCATCAACAAGCCCAGTGACGATCCCGGTGATGGCGCGATCATTCAGCAGTTGCAAAAGACGCTCGAGAAGCGCCAAGGCTACCTCGACAACATTTCCTCGGCCAAAAACACTCTGTCCAGCGTCGACACCTCGCTGGAAGGGTTGACCGACCTGCTACGCCAGGCGACCCAGATCGCCTCGGCCAACGTTGGGTCCGACGTGACGGCCGACGCTCGAACCAGCGCCGCGGCCTTGATTGACAACCTGTACAACCAGTCGATCTCGTTCGGTAACACGCAGTTCCAAGGCACCTACATCTACGGTGGAGACCGTTCGGACAAACAGCCGTTCGTCACGGCGTCAAACGGTGGCGTGAAGTTTGTCGGCACCAATAATGTTCTGCAGAACACGTTCGACGACAACATGGTCCGTCCGTTCATGGTCAGCGGTGACGAGGTGTTCGGCACCGCGACCGGGACGAAGGTCGGCTCGAACAACCTGTCGCCGGCCATAACGACCGCGACCCGGCTAGACGCCCTCGGTGGTGCCACCGCTGCGGGCGTTTACAAAGGTCAGATCAAGATCACCAATGGCGCGGCGAACGCGACGATCGACCTCAGCTCGGCCGACTCGATCGGTGACGTCATTACCCGCATCAATGCAGCGACTGGCACTACCGACGTCACCGCAGCCATTGCACCTGACGGGATGAGCCTCGCTTTGACGGCCGGCAGTGGAGCCTTCTCGGTGACGGAAGTGGGCGGCGCATCAACCGCCCGTGACCTGGGCATTCGACAGAACAACCCCGTCGCGAGCCTGGACGGTGCCGACGTGAAGGCCAAAGTCACACCATTGACGCTGATGTCCAGCATCTTTGGTGGGGGTGGTGTCGACGCATCGGGCCTCGCTATTACTAACGGAAGCTCCACGGCGACGGTCACCTACACCGGGCCAATCACGGTCGAAGCGTTCCTGAACCAGATCAATGCCGCCGATGTTGGCGTGCATGCGCAAATTAACGCGGCGGGCACGGGGCTGGAGATCGTTAACCTTGTTGCCGGTACGGAACTGCGCATCGGGGAAAATGGGGGCAACACCGCGACGCAGCTTGGCATTCGCACGATGTCGCCGACCCAGCAACTGTCGGAGCTAAACAACGGCAAGGGTGTCCGCACGGTGCCCGGCGCTGACATTACAGTTACCCGCCGTGACGGCACTGAATTCTCGGTCGACCTCGATGGCGCGGCCACGATCGGTGACGTCATCACGAAGATCAACACCGCAGCGGGCAGCACGATGGCCAGCTTCGCCACAACGGGCAACGGCATCGTCATGACCGACGCGAGCGTCGGCCCGGATACGAGCTTCAAGGTCGCCGCAGCCAACTTTTCCAGTGCCGGTGAAGATCTCGGCCTCAACGGCTTGCCCGCGACGGCCGGGGTAATCACGGGCAAGGACGTGAGTCCGGTCTCGATCGCAGGGGTCTTCACAAACCTGGCCAAACTGCGAGATGCGCTGCGGACGAACGACCAACGCGGCATCACCGAAGCGTCGCAGGGCATCAGCGAAGACCTTGAGCGCGTGATCAGCGTCCGCGGCGTGACAGGTGCCCGCGTCCAGGAGCTCGAAGGTCGCGAGGATCGCATCACCGATGAAAACCTCGCTACGCAGTCGCTGTTGAGCAGCCTGCAGGACACGGACTACACGACGGCTATTACGCAATTCTCGACACTGCAGAGCAGCTTGCAGGCGTCGCTGCGTACAACCAATACCGTGGCAAACTTGTCACTGATGGATTTCCTGTCGTGATGTGGCATGACTGTTGCTTATGTAAGAATGAATTCTGCATTGCGAGCGTAATAAACGCAATGAATGCAATCGAAGCGCAGCAATTGTGGCCGGTTGAAGCAAAATCGGCGTGATGGCTGTGGATAAGTGGTGAGTGACTGGTGAGCAGAAAGTTGCACGTTGTGAATGGAAGGTTGCGGTTCGCCAGATGGCGATGATCGACCGGCCGCAAGCGGTGTGCAACGGATACGTAAGCTTAAACGACCGAAGCAGGATGCATCGGTCAGTTCTCTAACGGAGTTCCGCGGATGGAGCCGCGGGTGGTTTCGCGAGGCATGGTCCTCGCGACTAGAACGGAGTTCGTGTTATGGAGATCCAGACCACGCGTTTCGGGGTACTGTCCATTGAGGACGAGCGGGTAATGACATTCCCGCGCGGCCTCCTTGGGTTCCCCGATCATTCGCGGTTCGCCCTTATCCAGACGGATGAGGAGAACTATTTTTTCTGGTTGCAAAGCGTTGACGATGCGAACCTCGCGTTCGTAGTCACCGACCCAACCATCTTCTTCAAGGATTATGAAGTGCCGATCCGCGAAGAGACCCAGGCAGAGCTCATGCTGCCAGCCAACGACCCGAGCGCGGTGCAGACCTTCGTGATCTGCAACAAGGTCGGCGATTGGCTGACCGGCAATCTGCTCGGGCCCATCGTCGTCAATGCCGGCAACCGGTTGGCCACTCAGGTGGTGCTGACCGAGAAGAAGTGGACGACACGCCAACCCCTGTACAGGCTCACGCAGGAGGTGCCGCTGGCCAAGTCGGCGTAATACGTCGGTTTGCGGCCGGGCTGATGAGCCTGGTCGTGAGATGCGCAGTTGCGACGCAAGTCGCGTTGCAAGTCTCAGCCCTGTCTTTGGTAACCCCATTGGCAGAGTGTCCCGGTCGAAAGGAGTCGACCGCGGACCAACGGAACTTTTGCGAGTGCCGGAACAGAACGAAGTCGCTGGCTACAATAAGTGGGCCCGCGGCACCTGAGATCGCGTGTGCGAAGTGTTGAACGATCGATCAGACGTTCGACCTGATTTTTGCACACGAGATTCACGATCGTTCTTCCGGTGCAGGCTTGGCGCGACGATGCGTCCAAGCCTTCCAAAGCGAGGCTTTGCCCCATTTGTGTGCGGGCGAATATCCCTGCTTTTAACCTGGAAGGAGCCAGACATGTTGGTGCTGTCCCGTCAGCGCGACGAGACGATCATGATCGGCGACGACATCGAGGTCACCGTGGTTGACATCCGCGGTGACAAGGTGCGTCTGGGGATCAATGCCCCAAAAGAGATCAGCGTCCATCGCAAGGAAGTCTACGACGCAATCCGGCGTGAAAACCGGGCCGCGGCGCAAGTGAAACCCGAGGATCTTTCGGGTCTTGGAAAGATCGGTCCGAAAGGGCCTGCAGACAAAGACCAGAAGAAACCGTAACGAATGCGGAAGGTCGAAGTGGGAATGCGGAAGCGAAGAGCGTTCTTCCCCTCATTCCGAATTCCGAATTCCGAGTTCCGCATTATCTCCAGGTCCGAAGGATCGGACCTCTTCGCCCGGGCAATAGGGCCCGGCAAGCCATTCACAATCACGGAGGATTGATATGGCCCGTATTAATACAAACGTTGCCGCTATGACCGCCCAGCGTGGGCTGGCTAAAACGCAACTAAACCTCAGCGATACGATGACCCGCCTTAGCAGCGGCCTGCGGATTAACCGTGGTGCCGATGATCCGGCCGGCCTCATCGCGTCAGAGGGCCTGCGCAGTGAGATCAGTGGTATCAACCAGGCGATCGACAACAACCAGCGTGCCAGCAACGTCATCTCGACGACTGAAGGCGCGTTAGCCGAAGTCGCCAACCTTCTGCTCAATATCAAGAGCATGATCGTTCAGGCGGCCAACACCGGCGCCCTGAGCCCTGAGGAAATCTCGGCCAACCAGTTGCAGGTCGATTCGGCCGTCGAGAGCATCACCCGTATCAGCAACACGACGACCTTCGCTGGTCTTCAGTTGATCAACGGTAGCCTCGATTACCTGACCAGCGGCGTAGCCACCAGCGCGATCAAGTCGCTGTCGATTGCCCAGGCCAACTTCGGCTCGAACGCGACCATGCCCGTCCAGGTGGACGTGCTGACCAGCGCCAAGACCGCAGACCTCCAGTTCCGGACGAGCGCGATCACCAACAGCGTCACGCTCGAGATCACCGGAAGTGAAGGCGTGCAGGTGTTAACCTTCACCAGTGGCACCAAGGCGTCGGCCATTGCGTTTGCGGTCAACCAGATCAGTGACTCGACCGGTGTCGTCGCCCGCGGCATCAGTAGCGCCAACGCGACCAGCGGCATCAGCTTCCGCAGCGCCGAATATGGTGCCAAGAGCTTCGTGTCGATCACCGCGCAGAGTGGTTCGTTCGCCACGGCTGACAGCAACGGCAACTCGAAGGCCCGCACGGTCGGGCAGGACGCCGTTGCGACGATCAATGGAGCTCTGACCGTCGGTGACGGTCGGAATCTCAAGATCAACACGACGACGCTCGACCTCGAGCTCACGCTCGACCGGTCGTTCGGCACGGGCCAGAAGAGCTTCGCGATCACCGGTGGTGGCGCGCTGTTCCAACTGGGCCAGGCCGTCAACTTCAACCAGCAGGTGAACATCGGCATCTCGTCGGTGGCGGCCAGCAAGCTCGGCGACTTCGAGACGGGCTTCTTGAACGACGTCGTCACCGGTGGCAACAGCACGCTGGTCGGTGGCGACACGCAGACGGCCAGTCGCATCATCGAGAAGGCCATCCGGCAAGTCTCGGTCCTTCGCGGTCGGTTGGGCGCGTTCGAGAAGAACACGCTCGACACGAACATGAGCAGCCTTGGCGTTGCGCTCGAGAACGTAACGGCCAGTGAGAGCAGCATTCGTGATGCCGACTTCGCCAAGGAAACGAGCGCGCTGACCCGCGCCCAGATCCTGACGCAGGCCGGCACGAGCGTGCTGTCGACCGCCAACAGCATGCCACAGCAAGTGCTATCGCTATTGCAGGGCTAGTTAAGCCGTTCGTTCTAAATACGTAAGTTCGAAGCGGCCCCCATAAGTTTTGGGGGCCGCTTCGTTGGTGCAAGGAATAAACGGGTCCAACATCAACCCTTCGCAACAATCGCGAATGCATTTCGCGCCGCTTCGATTGTCTGGGTGATGACGGCTTGCGAATGGGAAAGTCCGACGAAAACTGCCTCGTACATTCCTGGTGCCAGGTAAACGCCCTGGTCCAGCATCGCGTGGAAGAATCGGGCATAGCGCTCGGTCGAGCATGCCGTTGCTTCGCGAAAATTGGTGATCGATTGGCCCGGTGCGGCCGTGAAGAAAATGCCGATCATCGAGCCGACGCGGTTGAGCGTTACCGGCACACCGGCCAATGCTGCGGCGTTCGCCAATTGAGCGGCGAGCATGGTGCTGCGGGATTCGAGCGTTTCGTAGGTGCCCGACTCTTCCAGAATCTCTAGAGTCGACAGACCCGCGTTCATTGCCAAGGGGTTGCCACTTAACGTTCCCGCCTGGTAAACACTGCCCACAGGGCTGAGCTGTTCCATCAACGTTCGCGAGGCGGCGTACGCAGCGCACGGCAGGCCACCACCGATCACCTTGCCGAGCAAAGTAATGTCGGGTCGCACGCCGTACATGACCTGCGCGCCACCCCAAGCCACACGGAAGCCGGTCATCACTTCGTCAAAGAGAAGTAGGGCACCGTTGGCCGAACACAACTGTCGCAGACCCTCCAAATATCCCGCAACCGGTGGAACGACCCCCATGTTTCCCGCGACCGGTTCGACGACGAAACAGGCAACCTGCCCGCTAAATCGCTCAAACGCTTCGCGAGCGCCGCCCAAGTCGTTGTATTGAACCGAGACGGTCTTCGCCGCCGTCGCCGCCGGAACGCCCGGGCTGCTGGGATGGCCGAGTGTCAATGCTCCACTGCCGGCGTCGACCAGTAATCCATCGACATGCCCATGATAGTTGCCGACACATTTGATGACGATATCGCGCCCCGTCGCGGCGCGGGCCAGTCGGATTGCGCTCATTGCAGCTTCGGTCCCACTGTTAACGAACCGCACCATCTCGACGCCCGGCAGCGCGCTGATGATTTTTGTCGCCAATGCGGTCTCGCACTCTGTGGGTGCGCCAAAACTCGTTCCTTTGCCGATCGCCTTGGATAGCGCCGCGACGACGCGATCGTTCGCATGGCCGACGATCATCGGGCCATAGCTGCCGACGTAGTCGATATAGCGGTTGCCATCGATGTCGGTGACGTAGCAGTCCTTCGCTTCACGGATAAACAACGGCGTGCCACCGACTGCCTTGAATGCGCGAACAGGCGAGCTGACTCCGCCGGGCATGACAGCGCGGGCACGTTCGAAGGCATCGACGGAGTGTTGGATTCTGCGTGGCATGACGACCGGGTCACTATACTCGAAGGTGCCGGTCCCGACCGATTGCCCAAAGGATGAAAATTGCCCACAGACCGCTAGGATGGCGAGCGCGCATGACGGATCTGCACGGCAAGTTCATCGTTTTCGACGGCACTGAAGGTTGCGGCAAGAGCACGCAGGCTGCGATGCTCCGCAATCGCCTTGAGAGCGACGGATTGCGCGTACTGCTCGTGCGCGATCCGGGCACGACGCGAGTCGGTGAGCTCATCCGTGGCATCCTTCTCAACCCGGATCATGACGAGATCGGCTTCCGCTGCGAAATGCTGCTCTACATGGCGGCTCGGGCGCAAATGATGCACGAGATAATTCGGCCTGCGTTGAACGACGGAAAGGTCGTCCTGAGCGACCGTTTCATCAGTAGCACACTCGCCTATCAGCTTGGTGGGGACGACCTCACGGCCGAAGAGATTCGCGCCGTTGGTAACATCGCGGTAAAGGGTGGATGGCCGCACCTGACCGTGCTGCTCGACATGTCCGCCGAGGCCAGCATGGACCGCGTGCAACCGAAGCTGCTGTTCTCGACTGGCAGCGATCTGGTCAACAAAGATCGCATCGAACGCCGCCCGATGGAATACCACGAACGCGTCCGCACAAATTACCTGTCGCAAGCGGCAGCGGACCCGAAACGCTATCGAATTATTCAAGCGGATCGGGATCAGCAGTCGGTGCACGTGGATGTGCTTAAGGCAATCTTTGAATGAATTTGCTCCGCTCGTATGGGAACATCGAACAGTGGGCAGAAAGCCATGAAGACGTTTGCTGACATCCTCGCCCAGGACCGCGCGATCGACACGTTGCGCCGCGCGTTTCTCGCAGACCGTCTGCCGCACGGATTGATCTTTGCCGGTCCAACTGGGGTGGGAAAGGGAACTACGGCCCTCGCGCTGGCGGGACTCTTTCTGTGTGAGAAACCGAACGGCGATCGCGCGTGTGAAAAGTGCGAAAGCTGCCGCGCAATGGCCGGTGGGGCGCATCCGGATTACCACGTCATCGTTAAAGAGCTGATCCGCTATCACGACAAGACTGGCAAGAGCAAAGGGTCTTCGCTGTCGATCCACGTAATCAGAGCCGAACTGAACGCGAAGGCTGCTAACAAGCCTCTGATGGGTCGGGGCAAGGTGTTCATCGTTGAGCAGGCAGAGCTGATGGAAGCGCTAGCACAGAGCTCGATGCTCAAGACGCTAGAGGAACCGGCCGGCCGGACGCTGATTATCCTGTTGACCGACCAGGCCGACTCGCTGCTCTCGACGATCCGTAGTCGCTGCCAGCGAGTGGTGTTCAACGCGTTGCCGGACCAAGTCGTCGCGGCTGCGCTGCAACGGCGGGGGATCGGAGACACCGACGCTCGCGATGCAGCGACCTTTGCCCGGGGCAGCATCGGACTTGCGCTGAAGTGGATCGAAGACGGCGTCCTGCCCCGCGCCCGCGAGGTCGCGGCGACGTTCGACACCATCTTCCAAAGTGGGCACGCCGACGACCTTTGGGGCATGTTCAAAAAATCGGCTGACGCCTACGCGGAAAAGCAGCTTGAGCGGGACGAACTGTCAAGCAAGGATCAGGCAACGCGCGAAGCGCTAGGGCTCTACTTGCGTATCGCCGCCGAGCACATTCGTGCGAGGTTGGCCAGTGACGACGAAGCAGAGATCGAGCGAGCAGCGAACATTATCGAGGCCATCGTGCGGTCGGAAGATTACCTCGACGCGAACGTCAACATGCCGCTCGTGTTTCAACAACTCGCCGTATCGCTCGAGCGACCGCGCGGTGCGGTCTAAATCAATCATCATTCGCAATGCGGTCAATGTCGCGCAGGCTGCGGCAACTGGCGACGCGCATGATCACACCAACACCGGCACAGCTTAAGATCACCACAAGGAACCCGATGACCAGCCACTTCGGTCGCGGGTCCGCAGCGGGTGGCCACGGTGAAAGCAGGTCCGCACTGACAAGCGCCGCCGACACTTTATATGCACCCAGATAACTGAAGATCGCCGCTGCCGTCACGAGCAGAACAAGCACGGTCAGCGTTCCGGCGCCACGCGGATCCTTCGCGAAATTGTCTTCGTTGTCATCGTCTATTTCACGCATTTTGTCATACCGCCTACATCAACATCGGCCGGTCCACGTCTGATATACGATTGGCTGTTAAACGGGGCAAAGAAGGCTGTCAGATCGACGAAGAAGACTGCTTTTTCGAGCGTTTCGGTGCCTAAATGGGTGTGATGTCAACCTGTAGCGAGTGCGCCATCTGCGCCACTTTCAACTGTGGGCGCGACAGTGGCAGGCAATCCAGCTCTGCGAGCGTTACCCAGGTTCGCGAAGGCACGTCACTCTGGTGTACTTCACAGGTGAAGACCGTGAACTCGTACCGACGATGCGTCAGCGCGTGCGTCACTTCGCCCATTGCGCGCATCGCAGAGACCGGCAGTCCAATCGCTTTTTGTAAACGCGCAGCGGCATCGCCATCATCGGCGGGCATTGTGACAAACTGCCATAAGCTCGCCCAGCGACCCGTGGCGGGGCGCTGCTCAACAAGGAAGCGGTCACCCGCGCGCACGATGAATGTCCAACGCTTTTCCAGCGGCGACAGCTTCGCGACCTTTGGGGGTGGGATTTGCTGGGCCACACCCGCAGCGAACGCTTCGCAGTGTGCGTTCACCGGGCAAATCAAACATTGCGGCAACCGCGGGATGCAGACTGTGGCACCCAATTCCATCAGAGCGCTGTTGAAGTCACCGAGTCGCTCGTGAGGAAGAATCTGTTCAGCGCGTGCCCAAAGTAGCTCGGCTGTCGTACGCTCGCGCGGGTCGGCCATGATCTTGTCGATCCGACAGACGACGCGCGCCACGTTGCCATCGACGATCGGCGAGCGATTGCCAAACGCAATCGACGAGATCGCACCTGCCGTGTACCGACCTACGCCTGGCAGCGTCAACAGTTCGACGACCGTGCGCGGCAGCTCGCCGTCGAAGTCGCTCATCACCCGCAGCGCCGCCGCTCGCAGGTTGCGCGCCCGCGAGTAGTATCCTAATCCCTGCCAAAGACGAAGTACGTCTTGTTCATCGGCCTCGGCCAGCGACCGAAGGGTGGGAAAACGTTCGATAAATCGATGGAAGTAGGACACCACCGTCGCGACCTGCGTTTGCTGTAGCATCGCTTCGGAAACAAAGACGTGATACGGATCGGGCAGGACAGTGGGGTCTGCTGTCCGATCCACCCGCCAGGGCAAATCGCGGCGGGATCGGTCATACCAGGCTATCAACCGCTGGCCGAACGTCTTGGCGGAACCGATCACGACGAAATTGTAGCGGCCACACGCACCCAACGCCCGTTAGCGCCGTTGACGTGATGTGACGGCTCGACGATGTTACGTCCCATGACGATCGTTGCCCGCTGCGGTGTGCTGCTCTTGTTCTTCATCGCACTTGCGGGGTGCCGCTCAACGAAGCGATCGCTGCCACCTGCCGCGCCCGCAACAACTGCACCCGCTGCTCCTGCTAAATCGTCCGACGATGGCAACACGATTCCCGCTGACAGTGAGCCAACCCCTCGGCAATCGACCAATGCGGTGATGATTCCCGCCCCCAACACGCCTCCCAACGCAGCGAGCAAAGCTACCTCGATGCCTGCCCTGCATCCAGATTCTCCGCCCATAACCCCCGCCCCGACAATGCCGCGTGGCAGCGTCCCTGCCAACCAACCCGCCACGCGACAGGCTTCGGAAGACATCATGCCCTGACCGTGACCACCAATCCTTGCAAACATCGCGTGGCGGCCTATACTCCACGACCTAATTTGACCGGGCGTGTTCCGGAGTGGCCAAACGGGTCAGACTGTAAATCTGATGGCTTATGCCTTCGTGGGTTCGAATCCCTCCGCGCCCATTACGTGAGAAACCTCCACAATATGTGGAGGTTTCTCGCTTTTTGGGACGTGGCTTCCCACTTGCGTAGAGATGTGGGGAGCACGTCAGTGATCGCGCGCCACATTTCGGGCCGTGCAGCCTCTGATGCTCAGGTCTTTTAGTGCTTGTGACCGTCCTCGATTGAATAGGAACCGGAGTTCGTTCCCGCATCCGTCTCGATCTCAACCCACACCTTTGACCCTGCCGGCAGGGGAGAGGGGACAGCGGCTACACCGACATAGGTGGTCGTTTTCTTTGTGAGGGCTGCCTTCGTTGAACCCGCGCCGTCTTCGGTACCGATCCAGACGCGAATCGCCTTGGGTTCGGTTTTCGCGTCGATCAGTTTCACGTCGAAATCGATCGACTTCTCCTCGTGCGGATCGCCGACGATGATGACTGAGACCGTGTAGCCTGCGATCGATTGCCGGCCGAGCTTTCGCTTTTCGTCCTTGCCGTGCTTATGTCCTTCCTCTGCGAAGGCTGCGCGGGTCAGTGAAACCGTCGGGACCAGCACTTCAACGGCGGTCGGGACAGCGACGGTAAGAGCGGCGAGATAGAGAAGCGTACGCATTGAGAAAACCCTTCCAAAAGTGAACGTGACTGTGACCCTCGGCACAGCGAAGGGTCACCGCTTACGATAATGATTGTTGGTGCGCGATAAAGTTGCATCAACAAAATTCCTTACGATGCCGCACGCGCGCGTGCCGCAGGGCGTACTTCAGCGACTGAAACTGCTGCAGAGGTGAACTCGGTTGTCCGCGGTCAGACTCTGAGTGAACCGCGGAACGCCCTGGCGCCGTAATACGATTGGGCGCCGTTGTGGTAGATGAAGACACGGCCGTAGCGCCAATCGCCGAAGATGGCGCCGCCCAGTTTTCGGATATCCTCGGAGGTTGTCAGCCAGCTCGACGTTTTTGTATCGACCGGTCCCAACTCCTGCAGATCCCGGTATTGTGCTTCCGTCAGAACTTCAACGCCCATGGTCACCGCCATGTCGATCGCGCTGGTGGCGGGGCGGTGTTCCTTTCGCGACTCCAACCCCTCGCGGTCATAACACACACTTCGGCGGCCGGCCGGGCTTTCCGCTGAACAATCGAAAAACAGGTACTCCCCGCTCTGCTTATCCTGCCCCACAACATCCGGCTCCCCACCGGTGCTTTCCATTTCGTTGAGCGACCAGAGCTTTTCCGGTTTCGCTTCCAGCTTGGCGCGCACCTTCGCCCAATCAATCCCCTTATGCCGCTTCACGTTCTTCTCAAAGCGCGCCGCCAGCGTGTCCAGAAGTGTCGCACGTTGTTCCGAGGACAGGTCCGCTTTGCTTGCTTTGGTCTTGCTCATAGTGATCTCGATTAAACGGGAGAGCCGACCCCGCACTGCCCCGTCGGCCAGGTCCGGCCGATTCTCTGGGGGCGAGATGGGGACATCATTCTAACGTATAGAGTGATGTCCCTTTATCCGTTCCGCCGGACGAAGGGGTGTGTCTTCGCGCAGGCTTGACGGCGGGATGCCCAACTCCGTCGATACGAGATCGCGTACGTGCTCCGCAACGAGCGTCGCCGTCCATTCGCCGCTACTGTCCACACCACGCGGGAAGTAGCGCGCTAACGCGCCCATGTTATCGACTTCTGCGGGCAGTCGGGCGGCGTACCGCCTACCGATCACGTACACGGGAATCATCAGGACGGCGATGATTGATCCGAACAAGACCAGCCCGAACGCCTTGCCGACGACGCGACCGCCGGGGGTCGGCTCCACACGAGTCGCCTCGTCGCTGTCGAGTCGCTGGGCGATGGGGACCGCGATCGCGATGAGCGCTGCCAGGAGCCCGTAGATGGCGATGTTCTCCAACCACGGATTTAGCTTCGCTTCCGGCAACTCCGGAGCCGCCGCGCGAAGTTGTTCCCAGACCCGGAATCGCTGCCGACCCGAGGGGAACAGGCGAACGGGATTACTTCCCCACGAGACCGCCTGCGGCGCCGTCCCCAAAACACCCGCAAGTGCCGACCGGGCCGCTTCGTATTGCTCTGGTCGAAGTGCGGCTGCTGTCCGGACGCGCTCCGCCGTTTCCGCAACGAGTGGCCCAAACACCGCTGGCATCGGCGGCCTCGCCGTCGCGGCCGGAAGGCCGAACTGCGAGGACAGTCGTGCGTTGAGACGAGCGAGCGGTTCCGGTGCCGAATCAGGTAGATCGAACGGACCGCGCGCCAGGCGTTCGGCAGACGTCGCCTGACTCAGCGCCCCTCGAAGTGAGACGACGGCGACCGCGCCCAGTGAAATCGAACACGTTAGCACGATGGCACCGACCCACCAGGGAGCGGCGCGATCCGTCCCGCTTCCGGTAAGGCCGATGGCCAAGATCATCCCACCCGAGAGCAGACCCACCATCGCCGCGATCAAGGCAACGTGCTGCCAGCGTACGCTCTGTTCAAGGTTCACCCGTCACTCCCCAATTGTTGATGTCGCAGCCGTCAGGGCCAGCTAACGGACCAACGTTCAATGGCCGGCACCGCGCGGACCGACTTTCAATTTATCAGAACGCCCGACGCGGGGCCGGTCCATTGCAGCGTGTGGTTATCCGGCTCACGGATGCCGGTCGTAACCACGCGTGCCGTAGGCCCGGGTTCCTCCCGACGCCCATCTTCCGTTCCCGCCGCGACCCTTCCTTTTCCTCTCAATGGCTCGAATGTAACACTTCTGCAACGAGTCTTCGATCACGCGAAAACATCCGCAGCAGACGTTCTTCTTGACGGTCAATGAAGCGAATGGCTTTCGTTGCCAGAACTGACCTTTGATCGTCTTCTTGCATTTGTCGCAGGTCAGTGCCATGCAGAACGCTCGATAGCCGGATAACTACTATTATCCTGACCGGCGCTGCCACATAGCATGACGCGGTCGAGTTTATCGTCGTTCCCGCCGGAGACGCTGTCAATTCATTGGATTTTTGTTGACACGCCAATTTGTTGTTAGGTATATGTGTGGGCCATGAAACTCCTCCAACAACTCGCGCTGGTTTGTCGGCGGAAGGGGATGGCCAGGACGACCGTCGATGCGTACGGCGGGTGGGTGAATGCGTATTTG
>Ga0163144_10009213_pt1 | contig 21230 bp, 18 predicted proteins | sample OliLak19BULKMAT1_FD_123175 | JGI IMG/M metagenome (GOLD analysis project Ga0163144, IMG submission 123175) | Freshwater microbial mat bacterial communities from Lake Vanda, McMurdo Dry Valleys, Antarctica - Oligotrophic Lake LV.19.BULKMAT1 | ecosystem: Environmental > Aquatic > Freshwater >... | reverse complement strand
CTTCTCGCCACCTTGCATGCTGATGATCAATCCCCAGCTTGCACCACCCCTCTTCCTCCAGGCTCATCTTGTATGAGAATCGGCCTCCCTCTCCAGGCTCATCTTGTATGAGACAAGACTTCAGCTTCACATCGCCACGCTAAAACACTAGGATGGAATAATGACTCGCCGTTCGATATTCAGCCTTGCCGCCGCCCCACTTCTTGCTCAACAGCAAAAGCCCACCGAACATGCTGGCCATGGCTGCACTCCCGCACCCACGGTCGGCGCTCCTTCTCTACCTGCAAAGCTAATGGGCGGAATGGGTCAGATCAATTTCCCGATTACGATCGGCGAGCACATTGGCCTGCTCTACTTCCAGCAGGGCGTAGCGCAACTCCATTCCTTCTGGGCCAAAGAAGCGGAGCGCAGCTTCCGTATGGCCGCCTCGGTTGATCCCACCAGCCCAATGCCTTGGTGGGGTGTCGCAATGGCCGCCTCGGGCGACTATCGTCCCAAGTTTCAGCAGGAAAACCTGGATGAAATTTTCGGCAAGCAGCCCCGCACCACGCCGCGCGCCTGGCAGGCAGCCCAACAGGCGCGCGACCTCGCTGCGAAACGCAAAGATCTCCCGGAAATCGAACGCCTCTACGTGGAGTCCATCCAGGGCAAATGCGACCCCAACAACCCGAACCCGGACCTTGCATACACTGACGGCCTGCGAAAAATCCTGGCTGTCTATCCGAACGAAATTGAAGCGAAGCTTTTTCTTGCACTAGCCACCATGCGCGGCTTCACACTGCCCGACCACAAGCCCCGTCAAGGCACCATGGAATCGGTCAACATCCTGCGTGAACTGCTTCCCGAGGCTCCTGAGCATCCTGGGCTGCACCACTACATCATCCACGGCTTTGAAGGCTCCAGCTTTGCAAAGGAAGCCTGGCCTAGTTGCGAAGCTTACGCGCGTCTGGTAACGATGATTCCCCACGCTCTCCACATGCCCGGGCACATTTACGCACAGACTGGCAAGCTCAAGGAAGCTCAGCAATCCTTCTCCAACTGCATGCGTCTGGAGCTCCAGTACATGAGCCAGGACAAGGAATATGGCAGCGGCCACCATGGCCACAACATGCACTTCCTCGCCATGACATATTCGATGGACAATCAGCCTGGCAAGGCCCTTGACGCAGCACGCCATCTGCTCGCCTTTGGCGACACTCCTGCCGAAGCAGCCAAGCCGGATTCAATTTTCGGCGCCTACCGCCAGGGCTTCTTCGCTGCAATGCGCACCATCGCACAGCACGAGCTCTGGGCTCTTGCGACGGACGAGAAACTCATCCCGAGCATCCAGCAGCCCCGCTTTCAAGCCTGGCGCAACTGGCTGCTCGCCCTCGCCGCAATTCACAAGGATAAAGACGCCGCCAAGGCGAAGACGCACATGCAGGCCATGGATAAGTCGATCGGAGAATTTTTGCGCCTTACCAATTACTCCGTGCCCGAAGAGATTGCGGTGGCCCGCCACGAACTCGACGGCCATTACCTTTGGCTGCAGGGCGAAGCCCACCACGCCATCGAAAAACTCGAAGAGGCCCAAGTGCGCGAGCGCCAGCTTCGCTACAGCGAGCCCACTTACTACCCGCGCCCTGTCGCTGAAGTTTTGAAGCGCCTTAACCCCGAAGGAACCAATTCCGGCGCGAATGGTTGACATCATCGGCAGCAGCCTGGCTGGTACGGCCGCCGCCCTCGAATTGCTCCGCCTGGGCGAGCCTGTCACCATCTATGAAAAATCCAGATTCCCCCGCCACAAGGTTTGCGGCGAGTTCCTGGACGCGGCAGCAGTAGACCTGCTCCAGGGAATTCCCCTCGAAGGCACACCCATCACCGAGACGGCCCTCATCTGGTCCAACACCCAGACTCGCTTCCCTCTCCCCAAGGCTGCCCTTGGAATCAGCCGCTACCGCCTCGATCAGGTCCTCTCTCAAACTGCAATCCAGCGTGGCGCGATCCTATGCGAGCAAGCCGCCAAGCCACACGATAGATCAATCGTTGCACACGGCCGCAAATCAGTGAGTCAAAAAGGTCAAAGGCTTTTTGGCTATAAAGCCCACTTCTCAGGCCCAACCAATCAAGCTGTTGAGCTCTATTTCGATGGCATCGGCTACACCGGCGTCAATCCGGTCGAAGACGGTTTGACGAACGTCTGCGGCATCGCTCGCGAAGAAGACTTGAAGGAAGTCCAGTTTGACGGCGACAAATTCATCGCGCGCCAGCCACACCTCGCCAGCCGCCTCGAAGGGCGAATCCGGCAGATGGAGTGGCTCTTCACCGGCCCCTTGTTCTACGGGCCAACCGAAGTCACAATTGGCTATCCATGCGGCGACGCGCTCAGCTTCGTCGATCCTTTCACTGGTTCGGGAATGCTCTGCGCCATCGCAACAGGCCAAATCGCCGCACGGTCGATACACAGCGGTCTTTCTTCGCAACAACACATCGAGGCATGCCGGAACCTGCTGATCCCGGCCTTCCGATGGTCAAGCCTGATTCGAAAATCGCTCACTTGGCCAATCGCCCCCTACCTTGCCCACATCATCCCCGGCCAATTGCTCTACCGCTTCAGCAGACCCTCAATCGGCTGCTGATTATTCAGACCCCTCAAGTGGATCATCCAGCACGGCATCGCCATAGAGCCCAATCCGGCCATACATCTCTTGCTTCTCTCTTTCATTCGGGTGGACGAACTCAATAGTGGCCAGCAGGTGGCCCATGAACCGGCTCAGGTGATGACTCGTAATCCCCCGTCCCTTGTGAACTTGCTCGATAGGCCGACCTGAATAGTGCGCCGGCCCATCCAGCGCAGCCGAGAAAAACTCAAGCTGCATCTCACGCAACTTGTCCATAGGCACATTCTTGAAAAACGGCTCAAGCTGAGCGTCATTGAGCACCCGGTCATAAAAGCGGTCAATTAACATCGCGACGGCAATCTCGCCGCCGACTCGCTCATACAGTGACTTCTGGGTGGAACTCATTCTTCACCGGCCTTGATTGGATTGTTTTGCACCGTGGACGCCACAGTTCGAGTTTGCACGTCGAAGACCATTTCAAAGGATTCTTGATCGGGCCATATATGCTGACATCATCTTGCTGAATTTCCAACGGTAAGGGGGAATTCACCCAATCGAATCGGCAATTGCCCCAGCTCGCCCGTTCTGCCGGTGCACTCAAACACTCTTCCGTCCATTAATCTCTATTAAGTTAAGCTATTCAAAGGAGGATGCCCAACATGGTCTCTGTAGTCATCCCGGCACTGAATGAATCAGCCCGTATTAGCGGCGTCATCAGCTTGGCGATGCAAAGCTCGCTTGTGACAGAAGTGATCGTTGTCGACGACGGATCTGTTGACAGTACCGTCGAAATCGCCGCAGCAGCAGGTGCCCGAGTGATCACCAGTTCGTTGCTTGGCAAAGGTGCCTCTATGGAAGACGGGCTCGCAGCCGCGACGAACCCTGTCATTGTCTATCTCGACGGAGACCTGGACGGCCTGCGGGACGACCTCATCGATGTGCTGGTTCAACCAATCCTGGCCGATGAGGCCGACTTTGCCAAGGCGAGGTTTAGCCGATCGGCCGGTCGCGTAACGACTCTGACAGCTCGTCCGCTGCTCCAACTTTTCTTCCCTGAACTTGCTCACTTTGTTCAACCTCTCGGCGGCATCATCGCAGCAAAAGCCTCGCTTCTGAACAGTCTGAAGTTTGAAACAGATTATGGCGTCGATCTTGGTCTCCTCATTGACGCGCATATGCAACAAGCAAGAATTGTAGAGGTCGATATCGGCCATCTCGAACACGACAGCCAATCCCTCGAAGCGCTTGGGGAAATGTCGAAACAAGTAGTTCGCACTATGTTGAATCGTGCCAATCTCCATGGCCGGCTCAACTTCGAACAGATACGCGAAGTAGAAGAGTTGGATCGTCACGCTCATGCGGAATTCAGCATCGCCACTAAAGCTCTGAAGCAGGTGCATCGATTGGCCGTCTTCGATATGGATGGAACTCTTCTGCGCGGCCGCTTCGTGGTCGAACTCGCAAAGCGCTGTGGCCGGCAAGCGGAGTTGGACGAATGGTTGGACAACGTTTCCGTTGGCACGGAAGAGCGCAGTTCGAGCATAGTGAGCATCTTTGAAGGGGTCCCGAAATCCGTCTTTGAAGAAGTTGCCCGCACGATCGAGTTAATCCCATCGGCTGCTGAAACAGTGGTGAATCTTAAAAAGCTTGGGTTCACCGTAGGCATAGTGACAGACAGCTACCGCATTGCCGCTGAAATTGTCAGGCGACGCGTCTTCGCTGACTTTAGCGTTGCCAACCTGCTGAGATTCCGCAATGGACAAGCTTCGGGTGAGTATACCGTCTCGCCACTGCTCAGACACCCTGACGGATGCCGGTTGCATACGTTATGCAAACAAAACGTGGTGTTGCACCTAATGGATCGATTCGGGATTACCGACAATCAAGTGCTTGCGGTCGGCGATGGTTTGAACGACACCTGCATGCTCTCCGCCGCAAGCCTTTCCATTGCCTTTGAGCCCAAATACGATCAGGTCAGAACCTCAGCGCATCACACGGTAGTCAATGACCTGTCTCAGGTTATGGCTTTTGTGACAGCGAAGGGTTGGTCGCAAGAAGCATTGTTTACGCTCATCTGACAAACTTCGAGAATTCCAATCGGCTGCTCGACCGGAATCATGAAACAATAGCCTTCCATGGCCACCCCAGCAGCCCACATATCGCCCCCCGTGCCCGGGGCCCAACCCGCCATGAAGTGGCGATTGCTCATCCTGCTCGTGATCGCGGTTTTCATCAACTACATCGACCGCGGCAACCTCAGTGTCTCCGCGGCAACAATCACGGACGAACTGCAACTCAATCCTGCAATGATGGGCCAGCTCTCCTCGGCCTTTTTCTGGACCTATGCGATTTGCCAGGTCCCTGCCGGCTGGCTCATCCAGCGATATGATGTCCACCGGGTCTTCGCCATCGGCTTCCTGATCTGGTCTCTGGCCACCGCCTTCACTGGCTTCGCCAACTCCTTCGTCACTCTCTTCGCCTTCCGGCTAGTGCTGGGCATGGGCGAATCGGTGGCTTACCCGGCCTTCTCAAAAATCATTGCCAAGGACTTCCCTGAAAACCAGCGTGGCAAGGCCAATGGCTTTATCGACGCTGGCTCCAAGCTCGGGCCTGCCGTCGGCACCCTGGTCGGTGGCCTGATCGTTGCCACTCTGGGCTGGCGCATGCTGTTCGTGATTCTGGGCTTCGGAGCACTCGCCTGGCTCCCATTCTGGCTTCGTTCCGCCCCCAAGAAGCACTCCGTCGACAACCCCAAACCCGTCGCCGCCAAGGAACCCTCAGCGCTCGACCTGCTCAGCCGACGTGCCGTCTGGGGTTCTTTTTTCGGTCTCTTCGCGCTCAACTACGGTTGGTATTTCATGGTGAACTGGTTCCCCTACTATCTGGAAAAACAGCGCGGCTTCAGCACCGAGAAAATGGCGATTCTCGGCTCCCTGCCCTTTGTAATGATCGCCATCTCGGCAACACTCGGCGGCTGGCTGTCTGACCATCTGATTTCCAAAGGCTACACCCCGACGCTCGTCCGAAAGTCTTTCATCGTCACCGGATTGCTCACTTCCACCATCCTTTATCCGGCAGGCATTGCGCAAAATGACAATGTCTCGATGGGCCTCTTCCTGTTCGCCTGCTTCGCCTTTGGATTCGTAAGCTCCAATCACTGGGCGGTGACCCAAACCCTCGCCGGACCTAGCGCCGCCAGCAAGTGGACAGGTTTCCAGAATTGCTTCGGCAATTTTGCCGGGGTCGCGGCTGGTTGGGTCACGGGCGAAATCGTCAACCGCACCAAGAGTTTTGATGGAGCCTTTCTCGCGGTTTCAATCATGCTCGTCTTCGGCGCCTTCTGCTACGCCTTCATCATCCCTGAGCTCAAGCAAATCGACTGGGGGGAGAAACGCGCTTGATACTGGCGATCGCGCTCACCCTGATTGCCTCCGAATTCCAACATGTCCCGGCCATCTACTGTCGTGAATTCAGCGAATGCCTCGAGAAGCTTCCACAAGGGAAAATCGTCGCCACCGCTGTGTTTCTGGCCGACATTGCGGACTATCCTGCGATGAATCTAGTCTACGAGAAACGCTTCCCCGGTCTCAAACCCGCTCGCAATACCGTCTCAACGAAACTCCCCGGCAAGGCCCGCATGTCCATCAACGCCACCATCTACACAGGTGAAGCCGAGCCCAAAGGATTGACCCCGCCAAACGTAACCAACATCGTCCCAATCAGCCCCGGCATCCTCACGCCAGACCGGCTTTTCATTGCCGGAATTCTCGGTCGCGATTCCAACACAGGCACCATCCCCGAACCCGCCGAAGCACAAATCGACATGTGCCTCGCACGACTCACCCGAGTCCTCGCCACAGCGAACCTCAACAGTGAGTCGATGCTACAGGCCACCATCTACCACAGCGCCAAAATCCCCCGCGCACTCATCGACACCAAATTGAAAATGTACTTCGGCGCACAACCCACGATCGCCGTTACCATCCTCGAAGTCTCAGCCCTTGCGTTGGGCGCTAACATCGGGATCAACGGCATTGCGGCATTTCTACCCACAGGCGGGTAAAAACGCAACAGGGCTGCTAGTCCTATTCTTTTTCCTTGGGCGAACCGGAAAGCATTGCAAAGAAAAGCCCAACAATAATTAAACCGCATGTTAAAGCTGCCAACGTCATACTGACCTCCATCCAACTACGCGTTATATCGGCACTTAAAGGGCCAAACCGAATCACGCTTTCAAAAGTGTGTTACGTTTCGCTTATGCAAGTGGATCTCGCCTTCGGCAAGAATGGCCTCGAAGCCAACCTTCCTTCTGGATTTGAATATCGTCTCCTGGAGGCAAAATCTGCTGCACCTCTAGCGGACGAAATTGCCGCTCTCGAACACGCCGTCCTGAATCCGATTGGCACACCCTCCCTCGCGGAACTTGCCCAGGGAAAGCGCTCCGCCGCCATCTCGGTCTGCGATATCACGCGTCCCGTCCCAAACAGCCGTACTCTGCCCATCATCCTGAGAACCCTCGAGCAAGCTGGCATTCCGTCTGAAAACATCACCATCTGTATCGCGACAGGTCTCCACCGCATCGCCACCCCTGCCGAACTGGATGAGATCCTGTCCCCGGCAATTGCCGCCAAATACCGCGTCTTCAATCACGACGCAAAGATACTGTCCGACCACCGCTACCTGGGAGAGACCGCTTCCGGCATCCCTGTCTACGTCGCCGAACCCTTAGTCTCCGCCGACCTGCGCATCACCTTGGGCTTCATCGAGCCCCACCTCATGTTGGGCTACTCGGGCGGGCGCAAACTCATTGCTCCCGGCCTAGCCGCTCAGGAGACCATCAAGGTCATCCACAGCCCCCGATTCATGCGCGACGTCCGCTCCGTAGAAGGATCGATCGACGACAACCCGCTCCACAAAGAGCTTCAGGAGATCGCCCGCATGGCCGGTCATACCTTCATGCTCGATGTCGCACTCACCAGAAAACGGGAGATCGCCCAGGTCTTCGCCGGCCACCCGGAAAAAGCTCACGCCGCCGGCGTCGCCTTCGTCAGCAAAGTCATGCTCGAAGAGATCGACAAGCCGGTTGACGCCGTAGTCACCACCTGCGCTGGCTACCCACTCGATTTAACTTTCTACCAGGCCGTCAAGGGCGTCACCGCCGCCTCGCACATCGTCAGGGATGGTGGCAAGATCCTGATTTGCGCCGAGTGTACTGAAGGCACTGGAGCCCCGGAATTTCGCGAGATGATCCAGCAGTTTTCCAGCCCCAAATCGTTCCTCGACGCAGTCAAAGACGCCCCAGTCACCGTCGACCAGTGGCAACTCGAAAAACTGGCTCTGGTGCTCGAAAAAAAGCAGGTTGTCTTCCTGACTCCCGGAGTTCCTGCGGAATATCACGCCAAAATGTGGGGCCCGGTTTTCAGCAAGTTCGACCTCGCCATGGCCAGCCTCACGGAAGGCTTAAGCAAAGGCGACACCATAGCCGTCATCCCCGAGGGACCTTACGTGCTGGCGCGCGTTTCGTAGCTCAATCCGCTACAGACTAGTGACCAGCATCACCGCGGATGCAAACACCATCAGCCCCACGCAGAGCCATCCCATACCCTTCAACACCCACCCGTTTCGGTGCTCACCCATCACATCCTGCCTGCTGGTCAGCAACACCACCATCACCAGCAGCGGTGGGGCGAGCAATCCATTCCAGACCGCCGCCCAAAACAACATCTTCACGGCGTCCAGCCCAACAAAATCAAGGCCGAGACCCATTGCAAGTGCAACAGCCATCACACTATAGAAACCGACGGCTCGCCGGGGCTTGGCGTCGAGCGAACCTGCCCAGCCCGCCGCCTCAGAGATCGCATAAGCGCACGAGCCGGCCAATACCGGCACCCCGAGCATTCCCGCCCCAATCAGCCCAACGCTGAACAACAGATAGGCGCCATCTCCAGCCAGCGGTCGCAATGCTTCTGCCGCCTGCTTGGCTGTTGCGATGGTCGTCACGCCCTGCGCATTCAAAGTGGCCGAGGCGGTTAGCAGGATGAAATACATGATCAGCACCGAGAAGAACATCCCGGAAACCACATCGCTTCTCAGTTCCCTGAGCTCAAGCAGGGTCGCGCCTCGGCGCTCTTCGAGCGTCACTCTGCCCTTCGCCACATCCTCTTCCACTTCCTGCGCGGCTTGCCAAAAGAACAGATAGGGTGAAATCGTAGTGCCTAGAATCCCCACCAGCATCGACCAATAGGCCGCACTCCATTCAATCCGCGGCGTAAACGTGGCCACCAACACCTCACTCCAATTCGGCTTCGCCAAAAACGCTGCCGCAATATAGGAAAGCAGCGCAAGCGTGAGCCACTTGAATACCTTCGCGATGTTTCGATAGCTGGTCCACAGCAAGAGCGCCAGTATTAGAGCTGCATAGCCCACCACCAACCACGGCGAACTCACGCCAATCAGCATCTCGGTAACATCCGCCATCCCGCCCAGGTCAGCCGCGATGTTTACGACGTTCGCAAGGATCAGCAGCAAGCAGGCTACCCACGCCATCCACTGCGGATAAAATGCTCGAATTGATCCCGCCAATCCCAAACCAGTCACCAGTCCCAGCCGCCCGCACATTACTTGCACTGCACTCATCAGCGGAAACGACATCAGAGCCGTCCAAAGCATCTGGGTGCCAAACATCGCTCCAGCAATCGAATAAGTGGAAATTCCAGACGGGTCATCATCCGCCGCACCAGTAATCAGCCCAGGCCCCAAATTCGAGAAAAACCGGTGAAAACGACCGCTCAGGTCCAGCTTCATAGGGAATCCGCTTCAGTCTACCGGATTCCCTATGAGCCCCCGCTACTAGTGCTTCTCGGCGCCTTCAGTCGGAGCCACGCCCTTCTTGGTTTCGCCCATCGAGCTTTGGCCAAGACTTACCTTCGCGCCCATCCCGAGCAAAACAGACTCACCCGGGGCCTGGAAGAACGCATAACCCTCTCGTGTCCCCTTCCAAGCCAACGGACCAGCCACCTTCTTGCCAGCCGCCAGCACGGCGTCCTTCGTCTTGGTCACCAATGCTTCATACGCGGGATCGCCCTGCTTCAAGCCCGTAAACGAGCTCAGATCGGTGCTTGCGATAAAAATGACATCGACGCCTGGAATGGCCGCCATCTCGGCTGCAATCTTCGCTCCCGCCGGTGATTCGATCATCGCCACGATCATGATGTTCTCATTGGCAATCTGACGGTAATCGGGCCCCCAGATCTTGCCGTAATTGCCGCCACCCAAACTCCGCTTGCCCACCGGAGGATACTTGGCAAACTTGATCGCGTTGCGAACCTTCTGCAAGTCCTCGACCATCGGAATGATGATCCCTGCCGCGCCAAGATCGACAGCCTTCTGGATGTCGCCCTCCGTCGCATCCGGCACCCGCACAAAAGGCATTGCGGACGCACCCTTACACGACAACACCATGTTCGCCACATCCTGGAACGTCATTGGGCTGTGCTGCATTTCGATCCAGGTAAAGTCGAAGCCTGAATTCGCCATCGCGCAGTATGAATCTGCGTTCGGAATCATAACGGTGCCGCCCACCACCTGTTTTCCTGCCGCCAGCTTTGTCTTCACCGTATTGAAGATTCGGCCCGGCTTGTCAGGAGGAGCATCCTGAGCGCCAACTACCATCAAACCCATCAGTGCAAGTGCAAAAAGTTTCATTGTTCTAAGTTCCTTAAATTTGAGAAATCCGCTCGCCGTAAACGTCCGTCAACCGCATATCCCGGCCATTAAATCGATAAGTCAGCTTCGTGTGATCGATCCCCATCAAGTGCAGGATCGTTGCATGCAGGTCGTGGATTGAAATCGGCTGATCTTCGGCCTTGTATCCAAACTCATCGCTCGACCCGATGATCTGACCGCCCTTGATCTTCGCGCCAGCCATCCACATCGACATTGCACCGGGGTTATGATCGCGGCCCAATCCACGCTGCGAGATCGGCATCCGGCCAAACTCGCCCTGCCATGTCACCAGCGTCGAATCCAGCAATCCCCGAGCCTTCAAATCAGTCAGTAGCGCGTGGATCGGCTGATCCACCTCGGCCGCATGCTTCGTGTGGTTCGAACGAATATTTTCGTGCGCGTCCCACGTGTCCATGTTCTGGTTCCCCAGACCGCCATGATAGAGCTGTACCATTCGCACGCCCCGCTCCACCAGCCTGCGAGCCATGATGCATTGCCGGGCAAACGGTTCAGTCACTGGATTGTCGAGCCCGTACAGCTTGCGCGTGGCTTCGCTCTCAAGCGAAACATCTACCGCCTCGGGGGCAACACCCTGCATCCTGTACGCGAGCTCATACGACTCAATGCGTGCCGCCAACTCAGAATTGCCGGGGTGCGCCTTGGCATCCATCTCGTTCAGCTTGCCCAGAAGATCCAGCCGAGCCCTTTGGGCCGCAGCATCCATCGATGCCGGTGGATTGAGGTCAATGATCGGCGTGCCGCTCGCTCGAAACACAGTCCCCTGGTAAGTGGCAGGCATAAACCCCGCACTCCAGTTTGCCGGGCCGCCAAAAGGCGCCCCATGCGCATCGTACAGCACTACAAACGCCGGGAGATTCTTGTTCTCAGTGCCAAGCCCATAGCTGATCCACGAACCCAGGCTGGGAAAACCCATCCGGATCATGCCGGTCGAAATCGCGAAGTGCGCCTGAACATGATCGTTAGACATCGAATACACCGATCGCAAGAGCGCAATCTCATCGGCGTGCGATGCCATCTTCGGAAACAGCTCGGAGACTTCCATCCCGCACTGCCCATATCGCGAGAACGCAAACGGCGATGGCATCAGCGGCCCCGGATGCCCCTGCCGAACCACAACATCGCCCTTGCCGGTCAACGGTTGTCCCGCGTACTTGGCCAGCGCAGGCTTCGGATCGAAGGTATCGATGTGACTCACGCCGCCACTCATGAACAGCGAGATGACGCTCTGGGCCCGCGCATTCGCTTGTGCACCCTCGGCCAACAACGACGTCAGCGCCAGTCCGCTGTAGCCGCCCAAAGCCTCGAACAGCAACTTACGCCGGGATGTGAATCTGGGTCTCACTGGATATACACAAACTCATTCAAATTCAAAAGCACGTGCGCAAACGCCTCGAGTGGTTGTTTTGCCAAAAACTCTTTTGCCAAAGCCAATTCCGATGCACTCGGTGTACGCGCCAGAGTCCGCTCATAGGCCAGTCGAACCTGACCATCGGGATCGGAAGGTCTTGCTTCCTCGACGTAGCGAGCCAGGCGTTTGGCGTGCTGCAGGACGAACCCATTATTCAACAGCGTCAAAGCCTGAGTCGGCACAGTCGAGGTGTTTCGTGCTCCACAGGAAATGTTCTGATCTGGCAGGTCAAACACGTCGAACATCGGAAACGGCAATCCGCGCTTGCGGTAAACATAAACGCTGCGCCGCCAAACCGGAGGCCCGTCCTTATCCTGATTCCAGATCCCATGTGTCATCGCGCGCAACACGTCCGGTTCCAGTACCGGAAACACAGCCGGTCCGCCAATTGCCATATTCAATGTTCCCGCCGACGCCAGAATAGAATCCCGAACAATCTCAGCCTCAAGCCGATGCACTGGATAACGCCACAACAATTCATTACGCGGATCCTTGGCGGAACTGGTTGCATCGTCGAAACTCGACTCCATCCGGTATGTCTTCGAGCTCATGATCAACCGGTGTATCTGTTTGATACTCCAGCCCTGCTTCACAAACTCAGTTGCCAGGTAATCCAGCAGTTCAGGGTTCACCGGCTTCTCGCCCATCTTCCCGAAGTTATCGATGGTCCGAACGATCCCGGTGCCGAAATGGTGATGCCAAATCCGGTTCACCATCACTCGAGCAGTAACTGGGTTTTCTGCCGAGCCAAGCCACCGCGCCAGCGCCAATCGCCGACCAGAGGTCTTGCCTTGACTGGGAGGCAATTCGGTAGGGACCGCACCTTCCACAAGCACGGATGGAAAACCGGGCTGCATCTTGGGTCCCTTGCTGTGAACATCTCCGCGAATCAGAAAGTAGGAGGGAGGCGCCTCATACTTCCCTGGTCCTTCATGCAGAAAAGGTCCCGCATTAGGATCCTTTTGGATGCCCTTTCCCGGAGCAGGCTCATCCCCGGGCCCATCCGGAGTCGACCGGTAATCCCCATCGGTGATTCCCATCGCAACCGGGATCGGAGCCGGTCTCAGCTTCTCAATTGCCGCAATCTGCCCGAGGAGCGCCTTCTTTCGGGAAAGGTCCTCAGCGCTGGCAATACGATCGATCTCTGCACTCGACACGTTGGTTGTACGCAAAATCTGATTCGCAAGCAGCACCTGCCCTGGCGTTCGCTCGGCTTCAGGCGTCCGGATCGCGAGCTGCACATTCTCGGGGAACTTCGCATACTTCAGCGGCAGCAAGCGTTCTCGATAGGGCCTCTCGATCTCTCGAACCGCTTGCCGCAAAGGCGCGACCTGTGCATCCACCTTTGCATTTCCCGCCTTAAATTCTGCGTCGGGCGCCAACGGGTGATCCACCTCCACATAGCCAAACAGCGACGCTTGAAGCTTGTAGTAGTCCTTCTGCGAAATCGGATCAAACTTGTGATCGTGGCAGCGCGCACATTGCACCGTCATCCCCATTACGCCTCTACCCAGCGTCGCGATCATGTCATCCAGATACTCATAGCGAAATTCCGGATTATCCTTCTCGCGATAGCCAACTTTCGCATGGCTGCGCAAGAATCCGGTTGCAGTCAGCGTCTCCGGACTCACTCCATCGATCTCATCTCCAGCAAGCTGCTCAGCAAGAAATCGGTCGTAGGGTTTGTCTGAATTGAAAGCCGCAATCACGTAGTCGCGATACCGCCAGGCATTCGGCCGGTCATAGTCATGCTCGTATCCATTCGAATCGGCATACCGCGCCAGATCCAGCCAATGCCTTCCCCAGCGCTCGCCATAGTGTGGGGATGCCAGCAATTTCTCGATCAACCTCTCCCAGGCGCCCGGCTTTCGGTCACTGGTAAACTCCGCGACCTGTGCAGGGGTAGGCGGCAGACCCACCAGGTCGAGGTAAGCACGCCGCACAAGCTTGACAGCACTAGCCTGCGGTGAAACCATGAGTCCTCCCTGCCGCAAGCCGACAAAGTGATCGACAGCATTCACGCCTTCAGGCACTGCCAATCGTACAGGCTTGCGCAACGCCCACCAGCTCCGCGCCTCCGCTGAGATCGGCATATCTTCCACCACCACCGACACCACAGGAGCTTGCTTCGTCTCACCCCAAACCGCGCCGTTCAGAATCCACTTCCTTAAGCTTTCTATCTCGACCGCGCTCAATTTACCATCAATCGGCATGGTCGGTTTTTCCACCCCGGAGACCATTCGAAATAAACGGCTTTCCTCTGGTTTCCCCGGAATAACCACTACCCCATGCTCCCCGCCTGCGAGCATGCTCGCTCGCGCTTGCAGGTTCAATCGACCCAACTGCACGCCTTCTCCATGGCACTTCCAACACCGTGTCCGCAGCAACGGTTCGACTTCAGACTCAAAAACGCCATCCGCTGCAAAGCCTATCGAGGCGCAAGCAAGCAAGGACGCGAAAAATGGCGCAAATTTCATCAATATGGCCGGAATCATATCATGCTCCCGGCCTCGCCATCCAAATCGCCTCCTTGCTGATTGATGCACCACACAAAAGAAATTAATACAATCTGTTGTTCCTGATCACAAGAATTTGAATTACATTGAAGATGTCCGCAGCGAAAACGAACGGGTCTTCCGGCGATGATGCCGGGACCCGTGTTTTCGTTCCCACCCTAGCTCTAAGCAGAGCATTTTCCAATCAGACATTTTGAGGCGCTGTTTGTCCATTTTTTTGAACTTGCGTTCTGGACACTCGTGGCGTCACGCGCATAGGAGAGTGCATGACTCGAAGGGCCAAAGTGTATCTTGTCGGAGCGGGACCGGGCGACCCCGACTTACTAACCGTAAAAGCATTGCGGCTGTTGCAGTTAGCAGACGTAGTCCTGTACGACCGAAGCTCTCTGGTGAGTTCCGCTCCCGCTTCGAAGGCCGCACTGGCTTCAACTTCCAACCCGGCAACGACGACGCCTACTCCCTGTTTCGAGTCCGCTTCAACATCACGCTACTGCCGGTCTCCTGGTTTGAGGCCACCTTCCAGGGCCAGGACTCCCGCGTATCAGGAATCGATTCCTCGAGCCCCTTGGGAATCTTCAAGAACCCAGCCGACATCCGCCAGGCCTACATCCGTTTCGGCCAGGCAAACGGCCCTATCAAACTAACTGTCGGCCGTCAGCTACTCAACTACGGCTCACAGCGCATACTGGGCCCACTCGACTGGACCAATAACAGCCGCAACTGGGACGCCGTCAAATTGGAAATCGGTACTGCGGATTCGAAGGTCGATCTCTTCGCCTCCTCGGTCATCGACACCGACCCGGCCCGCCGCATCGATCAGCCCCGCCGCGGCTACAATATCCACGGCGCATACGGTTCGCTCCGCAAGCTGATCCCTTACTCTGTCTTCGAACCCTACCTCCTCTACAAAACAGGCGGCGGCTCAGGAGTCGCTAGCGCCGGCATTCGCCTCGCCTCCAAACCCGCTCAGGCCAATCTCCATGCCTGGGACTATCAACTGGAAACCATCCGCCAGTACGGACGCGTCAACTCCCTCGCACACAATGCCTGGGCCTTCACCTTCCTCGCCGGCAAGACACTCGCTGCAAAGCGATGGGCACCCCGGCTCTCGGCTGAATACAGCGCCGCTTCCGGCAATAGCAACCCCAACGACCGCCACCACCGCACCTTCGACCATATGCTCGGTACCAACCATCTCTTCTACGGTTTGGTCGACGCAGTCGGCTGGCAAAACATGCGCAACATCAGGGTCGGCCTCGACGCCAGACCAACCAAGAAGCTCCAGTTTGTAGCCGACTATCATTGGCTCTGGCTCGCCAGCTCGAGCGACGCGCTCTACGATGTTGCCGGCCGGGCCACGGTTCGCCCCAAGCCGGGTAACACAGCCCGCTCCATCGGCAACGAACTAGATTTCACCCTCAACTGGGCCGCTTCCCGCCAATGGAAAATTGGCGGCGGCGTAGGCCACCTATTCGCCGGAACCTACCTCAAACAAAACTCTTCCGGCTCATCCCAAACCTTTCCATACGTCTTTACGCAATACTCGTTCTAATGGGGCCTAACAAATAAACCATGCCATTTGACGGGCTGAAAATCCTCTGTCTCGAGAGCCGGCGCTCGGAAGATCTGGCTTCTCTCATACGTCGTCAGGGCGGCAATCCGTTTGTCGCCCCATCGGTCAAAGAGCGCTCTGTCGAGGATCACTCGATCGCGTTTCGACTGGTCGATCAACTCGAGGCCGGTGACTTCGACATCCTCATCTGCATGACGGGTGTCGGCCTCGCATTCCTCCGCGACGTCGTCGCTCCCACCATCGCCGCAGATCGTCTGGGAGCAGCCTTACGCCGCGCCGCAGTGGTCTCGCGTGGCTACAAACCAATTCCATTGCTCCGCGCGCTCCAGGTCCCGATCGCCGAGTTGATCCCGGAGCCCAACACCTGGCGCGAAGTCGTCACTGCCGTTTCACCCCGCATCCGCAACCTCGGACAAACCCGTATCGCCATTCAGGAATACGGTCGCCCCAATCTGGAAATGAATCGAACCCTCGAAGAACTTGGCGCCACCGTCACCCCCTTCGCTCTCTACCGCTGGGAACTCCCAGAGGACATCGAACCACTTAAGAACGCCGTCCTAGGCCTTGCCGGCGACGCCTTCGATGTCATTGTCTTCACTTCCTCAATCCAGCTCGATCATCTCTTTGAGATCGCCCAACGCCTCAACCTCCTCGACGCAGTCCAGCATGCACTCAAACACAAAGTCGTGATCGCATCCATCGGCCCTGTCATGACCGACGCTCTCCGCGCCAAGGGCTTCGAACCCGACATCGAACCGCAGAGCCCCAAAATGGGAGCACTCGTCAAAGCAGCCTCTGAGAACTCAACAGCCGCCCTTCAACGAAAACGAACCCAAAGCAATTAATCCAGCGTCGATCTCCCGACCAACTGCACACTCTGCACGCCAGGCTTCCCGCTCAGCGCACGCAACAACTCAGGCATCTCAACTCCCTTGCGAGGCCGCAAACGATAGTTCGCTTCCAGACACTCCCCTAGCTTCCCCATCCCGAGTGACATCGCCTCCCGCATCTCAATCATTCCCTCAATGGCCTCACGAACGATCCCGTCTAAATCCTGATCCAGGCCCGTACGCATCTTCATTTCATATTCAACTGCCGTCGGCCGCGACAGCTTCGCAGCCTGTAAGAACACAGCCATCCCGGCAATCACCTCCAGAATCACATAGGCCGTGTCCTGCGTATCCCATTTGTGATAACCCTACATCATGCTCCGAAAGCTGCTGCTCCTACCTGCCCTCGCCACACTGTCCGTGGCCGCCGATCCCGCGCTGGGCATCTTCGATGCAAGCTCCGACATCGGCAACCCCTCCCGCAAGGGCCAGGCAACGTTCACCAACTCCACTTACCGTATCTCGGGCGGCGGGGCCAACATGTGGGCCAAACAGGATGCCCTCCATTTCCTCTACAAACGCGCCTCGGGCGACGTCACCATCACCGCTGACATCCGCTTTGAAACCGCAGGCGGAGACCCCCACCGCAAAGCCATCCTCATGGTTCGCCAAAGCCTCGACACGGATGCAGCTTACGCAGACGCCGCCCTACACGGCGATGGCCTCACCTCGCTCCAGTCCCGCGAAACCAAAGGCGACAATACCCACGAAATCCAGGCCAACATCTCCGCCCCCTCACGCCTGCGTCTTGAAAAACGCGGCGCATACCTCTCCATGTGGATTGCCAAATCAGGCGAGCCCCTAACCCGCGCCGGCGGCGCAATGAAAATCCAACTCGAAGGCCAATACTTCATCGGACTCGGAGTCTGCGCACACAACGACGCCAACCTCGAAACGGCCTTGTTTACGAACGTCACGATCGAGGGCGGCGAGCAAAAGCTGATAAGCACCCTTGAGACAATCACCGTATCCTCCACGGACCGCCGAGTAGTCGAAGTCTTCAACTCCCACATCGAAGCTCCCAATTGGACCCCGGACGGCAAACACCTCCTCTACAACGGCGGCGGCAAGCTCTACAAGATCCCAGCCACCGGCGGCGCACCTGAACAAATCGACACCGGCTTCGCCAGCCGCCTCAACAACGACCACGGCATCTCCCCCGACGGCAAAATGCTCGCCATCAGCGACAGCACCCGCGAGCCTCGCAGCTCCGCCATCTACGTGCTCCCCATTACCGGCGGCACACCCAAACCCGTCACCACCAAGACCCCCTCCTACTGGCACGGCTGGTCCATGGACGGCAAAACCCTCGCCTACTGCGCCGAACGCAACGGCAATTTCGACATCTACACAATCCCGGTCGAAGGCGGTGTGGAAACCCGCCTCACCACCGCCGACGGCCTCGACGACGGCCCGGAATATTCACCCGACGGCAAATACATCTACTTCAACTCCGTAAGAACCGGCCGCATGCAAATCTGGCGCATGTCCACCGATGGAAGCAACCAGGAACAGCTCACCTTCGATGACGCCAACAACTGGTTCCCTCACATCTCACCCGACAACAAGCGCATCGTCTTCATCACCTTCGACAAAGAAGTCGTCGGCCATCCCGCCAACAAAGAGGTCATGCTCCGCCTCATGGATTTCGCTACCGGCAAAGTCACAATCCTTGCCAAGCTCTTCGGCGGCCAGGGAACCATTAACGTCCCCTCCTGGTCCCCTGACAGCCGCCGCCTCGCCTTCGTCAGCTACCAGCTACTCCCCTAAACCACCGGCCGTCGCAAGTGCCAGTCCGTAACCATCTGATACGCGTGACCAACGCGAAACAGCGTCGGCTCATCGAAAGCCCGCCCGCAGAACTGTATGCCAATCGGCAACGCCGGCGGCCCCGCCGTAAACCCACACGGCAACACCAAGGCGGGAATCCCGGTGACGTTCGCAATGTTGAGGGTATCCGGCCGTGGCGCACTCACTCTCCCACCCGGCCCATCCGTCCCCACAATCTCCTCTTCCAACCTCGGAGCAGGATTCCCTGCCGGCAACATCCACACATCGCAACGCTCAAACAACTGCCCCACCTCCTCCATCAACACTGTCCTCACCCGCAGCGCCTTGATGTAGTCAAGAGCCGTATGGAAACTAGCCGCCTCCAGGCGCTCCTTCACTAACTGGTCCAGCAACTCAGCCTGTTGCTTCCACTTCTTCTCATGAACGGATGACGCTTCTGAGCTCAATATCACCGCACTAGCCGCGCCGCAGATCCCCGCATGAGGTACCCGCACGTCAACCAACACCGCCCCCAACTCCTTCAACCGGTTCAAAGCAAGCCGCAGCGCCGCCTCTACCTCCGGCTGCACCCGGTCAAAAAAATATTCCGTCGGCACACCAATCCTCAGCCCCTTGATCCCCCCACGCAACGCCTTGTCATAATCCGGCACGGCCTCACGCGACGCAGTCCCATCTGCCACATCCGCCCCCGCCATCACCTGCAACATGCTCGCCACATCCGCCACACTCCGCGCCATCGGTCCAACATGGTCCAGCGTCCAGCTCAGCGCCGTCACGCCATACCTGCTGACCCGTCCATAAGTCGGCTTCAATCCCACAACTCCACAACTCTTCGCCGGCCCGCGAATCGACCCACCGGTATCCGTACCAATGGACAGCGGCGTCATCCCCGCCGCGACCGACGCGCCAGACCCACTCGACGAGCCCGAAGGCGAATGAGCAAGATCCCAAGGGTTCCGCGCCGGCCCCTTCAACCCCACCTGTCCGCTCCCCATCGCAAACTCAAGCAGATTCAACTTCCCCAGCAAAATCGCCCCAGCCTGATTCAGCCGCGAAGTAACAGTCGACTCATAATTCGGCACCCACTCCTCAGTCACCCGCGAGCCATTCGTCGTCAGAATCCCCTTAGTAGCAATCAGATCCTTCACCGCATAAGGCACGCCATGCAAAGTCCCGCGATACCGCCCGCGCACAATCTCCTGCTCCGCCACCTTGGCCTGCCTCAGCGCCAACTCGCCGGTGACAGTCAAGTATGCATTCACCTTCGGATTCACAGCTTCGATACGGTGCAGATAAGCACGCACCACCTCCACCGGCGATATCTTGCGCGCCTTCAAAAGCGGAGCCAGTTCAGAAACAGCCCAAAAGTAAATTTCCTCAGCCACGGCAAATCACTTCCTGCGAATCCCCTGCGTAGGCTCAACTGATTCACCAATCTCAAACAAACGAAGCGTCTCGCGCTGCGCCTTCCTGCTTGCCAACACCCGCTCAATTACCCGCAGCCGTTCGGGACTCAATGAGACCCCATGAGCTTCCGCAACCGCCGCAATCGCCCCGGGCTCTGCCGCCTGTACCGGCGCCACCAGCGCCACCGCGCCAAACAACTTCCTTCGACTAACACTCATTGCAGGAACTCCTTCAGCACTGCCCCATCCCCCTCCGCCACCAATCGATAGCGATACCCAGCACCAGCTGCAACCACCTGATTCATCCAGTTCGTTGGGTCGGTCCAAAACACTCGCCGCTCTCCGATCGCCTTCCTCAAATCCGCAAAATCCCAATGCAAAACAAACCCCGGCACCATCGCGTCGAATAACTGATTCGTCAGCGCACCCTCAAGCGCATTCCCCAGCCCCACCGGCGTCCTATCCAGCCATACCTTCGCCAGCCGCGGATCCACCACAGCCGCCATCATCATCCAAAACCCCTTCACGCCTCTCGCATAGCCATGGATCGCCGCTGCATCCACATCCGCTCGCGATACAAGCAATGTCACCCCACTCAGAATGTCTTGCGCCCGCATCGCCGCTAGATTCCCTCCAACCAGATCCACTCGCTCATTCGTTAGCCAATTCCCCAAAAACGGCCGCCCATCATTCGCGGAAGGCGAATCGCGAGGCTCCATCTCCAACACCACTCTCCCCGCCCTGGCAAAGGCCTCAGCCAGCGAGGAAGTCGATTGGCTCCGCGTCACAAACAGCGGCACGGGCAACCTCTTCTCCTCCACCATCACAACCGCCGGCTTCTTGCCTCCCGCCTTCGGCAAATAGAGTTGGCCATCAAGCATCACCCCCGGCTCACTCTCAAATCGAATCCTCGATACCTGAAACTCACCGCCATCCCGACTGTCCACAACTTCAACCGCTCCCGCCTTCCCACTAGCACGCACACCCAGCCGCCCGATCTCCGCCAACATCTCCGCCTTACCAAGCGGCTTCTTCAGCGAATGATACTCATCCCGAATCACTTCATACACCTTGCGATTCCCCGCTTCACCCTGCACATTCCCACTCGGAGTTACCCGCAACTCAAGATTTGTGTACAACTTCACCTGAACTTCAGCCGCATCCCCCTTGCCATCCTTTAGCCCGACTTTCGCAGTTGAGCCGATTCGAGTCAGCTAAGGTTATTAGAATCAGTAAAGGGATGCCGTAGGTCTTCACCACAAGAGTGAATCAACCTGCGACGGGGAGCGCAGGCTGTTCG
>Ga0163144_10009212_pt1 | contig 21230 bp, 22 predicted proteins | sample OliLak19BULKMAT1_FD_123175 | JGI IMG/M metagenome (GOLD analysis project Ga0163144, IMG submission 123175) | Freshwater microbial mat bacterial communities from Lake Vanda, McMurdo Dry Valleys, Antarctica - Oligotrophic Lake LV.19.BULKMAT1 | ecosystem: Environmental > Aquatic > Freshwater >... | reverse complement strand
GGATTACGGTATTTTCCAACCTCTCCAGATTGCCAGCGTCATCGCCCTTAATGGACCTCAGGATTGTGTCAAGGAAACAGTCTTGCGATATCAGAAGCGTCGCGATGTGTTGGTGAGTGGACTCAATCGCATCGGGTGGCAGGTGAATAAGCCTGTCGCAACGATGTTCGTCTGGGCCAGGATTCCGCTTCCCTACCGTTCTCTGGGGTCACTGGAATTTTCGAAACTCTTGCTTCGCGAAGCGAAAGTGGCTGTATCTCCCGGGATCGGGTTCGGTGAAGGCGGGGATGAGTATGTGCGGTTCGGCCTTGTCGAAAATGAACATCGCACGAGGCAAGCTGTGCGAGGCATCCGTAAAGCCCTGAAACTTGAAGGGCCGGAAACATGATGTCACGTGTGGGCGTCGGCATCATTGGGTTCGGAACAGTCGGGACGGGGGTCGCAAAGATTCTGTTGGAGAACGCTGCGTTGATCAGCCGCCGGGTCGGTGTGCCGATCGAGCTCGTTCGCATTGCCGATCTCGATGTGACCCGCGACCGAGGCCTTGCCCTGCCGCCCGGCCTTCTCACGACCGATGCAAAACAGATTCTCACCGATCCGTCAATCGACATCGTCGTGGAATTGATTGGGGGCTGCGATGTCGCCAAACGCATCATTCTGGAATCCATTGCGGCTGGGAAACATGTTGTGACTGCCAATAAGGCCTTGCTCGCGTTACATGGAGAAGAAATTTTTGCTGCGGCTTCCCGCGCGAATGTCGACCTCGGTTTCGAAGCGAGTGTGGGCGGAGGGATTCCCGTCATCCAGGTGTTGCGGGAAGGCTTGGCGGCCAACACCATCGAATCTATTTATGGGATCATCAACGGGACGGCCAATTATATTCTCTCGCGTATGACCCATGAAGGCCAGAGTTTTGAGATGGTCCTCGATGAAGCGAAGAAAGCGGGTTATGCCGAAGCAGATCCGACATTCGACGTGGCCGGTATCGATTCGGCCCACAAACTGGCGATCTTGGTGGCGCTGGCCTACGGGACACCGGTCAATGTAAAAGAGATATATACCGAGGGGATCACCCACATTACGCCGCTCGATATCGCTTTTGCCAAGGAGTTCGGCTATACCATCAAGCTGCTGGGTATTGCGAAGCTCGTCGGTCACGAAGTCGAAGCCCGGGTGCATCCCACGATGCTGCCGTCCTCATCTCCGATCGCTCAAGTCGAGGGAGTCTACAACGCGATCCAACTTGTCGGCGATGCCGTGGGTGATGTGGTGCTCTATGGTCGTGGCGCGGGATCCATGCCGACCGGCAGTGCAGTGGTTGGCGATCTCATCGCGATTGCGCGAAATTTCTTAAAGGGAGCGGTTGGGCGGGTGCCGCCCGCTTCGTTCCAGCAGGACCGGCGTCGCCCGATTCGTATACGGACGATGGAGGAAATCAGTTCGCTCTACTACCTCCGTTTTATGGTGTTGGACCGACCCGGTGTCTTGTCGCACATTGCAGGGGAGCTGGGCCGATGTGGGATCAGTATCTCGTCCGTCCTTCAACAAGGGCGGCGTGAAGGGCAAACGGTTCCGATCGTGATCAAGACCCATACCGCTATGGAACGCGATGTTCAATCGGCATTGGTGGTGATCAATCGCATGGCCTTCATTTCCGAGCCCACTACTTTGATCAGGGTCGAGGGCAAGGACGAGTGAATGCGATGAATTGCTGGCGTGGTGTGATTGAGGAGTATCGCAAGTTTCTTCCGGTGACCGACCGCACCCCTGTGGTGACGCTCGGCGAAGGCAACACTCCGCTCATCAAGGCGACGCGGCTGGCTAAGCAGATCGCTCCCGGCATCGATCTCTACCTCAAATTTGAAGGCATGAATCCGACAGGATCATTCAAGGATCGCGGTATGACGATGGCCATTTCAAAGGCCGTTGAATCAGGTGCCCAGGCCGTGATCTGCGCCTCAACGGGAAATACCTCGGCATCCGCGGCAGCCTATGGTGCCCGGGCTGGACTGGCAGTCTATGTGTTGATTCCTGCCGGGAAGATTGCCATGGGGAAACTGTCCCAGGCCATGATGCACCAAGCCACTGTGATCCAGATTGAAGGAAATTTCGATCAAGCCTTGACCATCGTCAAAGAATTGTCGGCGGCCTATCACATCGAGTTGGTCAACTCGATCAATCCCTATCGGATTGAGGGGCAGAAAACCGGCGCGATGGAAGTCTGCGATCAGCTCGGCGATGCTCCGACTGTTCACGCATTGCCGGTCGGGAACGCCGGCAATATTACGGCCTATTGGAGAGGGTATCAGGAATACCGGGCAGCCAATCAATCCACAAGGTTGCCCCGTATGGTTGGGTTTCAGGCGGCCGGCGCGGCACCCATCGTACTTGGCCGCATTGTGGAGAATCCCCAAACGGTGGCTTCGGCAATCCGGATCGGCAATCCGGCCAGCTGGGAAACGGCCTCGGCTGCCGTGAAGGAGTCAGCGGGAACGATCGATTCGGTAACGGATGAAGAGATTCTCCAGGCCTATCGGGCGGTGGCGGCGGCCGAAGGAGTGTTCTGTGAGCCGGCATCCGCCGCATCGGTTGCCGGCGTCATGAAGCTGAACAAGCAGGGCGGATTGCGTGAAGGCGAGATCGTGGTGTGCACCTTGACCGGCCATGGATTGAAAGATGCCGACACCGCCATCAATGTATCGGCACAGCCGAAAACCGTTAGGGCGACGCGGGAGGATGTCGCTCGTTTGTTAAGGGTGTAGATATCATGCGAGTAGGGCTTCGATGAAATATGTGATTCTCCATACCGACGGGATGGCCGACCATCCACGAGAGGAATTGGGCGGGCGGACACCGCTTCAAGCGGCGTTCACTCCTCATCTGGATCGGCTTGCGCAAAGCGGGGAACTTGGGATTCTGGCCGCGAGTTCTGAGAGCGTGCGACATGGAAGCGGTCTGACGGGAACGGCTATACTCGGATACGATCCTAAGAAATACTACCAGGGTCCAGGCCCGCTTGAAGCGGCGAGTCTGGGGGTCGCCGTCGGCGAGCATGACGTGGTGTATCGCTGCACGATGGTCTCGTTACGGTCAGACGCTCCGCCTGGGAGTAAGGGTGGATTGAACGAAATTAAGAAGCTTGGACCGCACCTGGAGATGGATGATGCAACTGCGGGTCTGATTTCGACGGAGGAGGCCCGCGAATTGATCGAGTCGATCAATGAACAGCTTGGGTCTGAGATGATTCAGTTCTATCCAGGGTTAGGTCACCGTCATCTCATGGTGTGGGTCAATGGGAAGTCGCGCGCCGTCTGTACAGATCCGCAATTACTGGCAGGTCGACCGATCGCCGATGCATTGCCGACAGGAGATGGCTCCGACATTCTTTGGAAACTCATGGACACCTCGTTTCAGATTTTGCGTGATCACCCCGTGAATGATGAACGCCAGGGTGCGGGGCAGAAGCCGGCCAATTGTCTCTGGCTCTGGGGCCAAGGCCGGCCTGTGCTTTGGCCAAGTCTCTCTGAACGATTGAAGACGTCCGGTGTGGTGGTCTCTCAGAGCGATGTTCATCGCGGACTCGGCATCATGGCCGGGCTTGAAGCCGTGGACGGAGCGAGATTGGCCGGTGGGGATCTTCGTACCCAAGCAGCGGTCGCCCTGGAGGAGCTGAAGAAGAAGGATTTTGCATACGTGCATGTGGAGTTGCCGGACGAGGTCGTCTACGGGTCGGACGTTACGGCCAAAGTGAAGGGTATCGAAGCGGTCGATCTCGAACTGGTAGGGCCGCTGCTCGAAGGACTGGCGCAGTTGGGCTCCCATCGTATCGTGGCGGTGTGCGATTGGGGCACTGCACAGCATGGCCAAGCCATGGAAGGTCCAGGATTCTTCGTCTATCGTGACAGTGCGTCAGCCCCCTCTGCTGAGACCAAACGGAGATTTATAGAGGCTGATGCTCGAGCTTCGACCGTGCCGCCTCGTGATGCGACGAAGTTCGTCGTGCGACTTTTCGTAAAAGGATCCTGAGGGTCGTAGTGCTGATTGTGCAGAAATATGGAGGGACGTCCGTAGGTACGATCGAGCGAATCCACGGCGTAGCCGACCGCGTCGGGAAGGCTCATAAGGACGGCCATCGCGTCGTGGTTGTGCTGTCTGCGATGAGCGGGGAAACGGATCGGTTGCTTCGGTTGGCGCATGAGGTCACGCCGCTGCCGGACGATCGAGAACTTGATATGCTCCTGTCGACTGGAGAGCGGGTCACCATTGCCTTGTTGGCGATGGCCTTGCGGGCTAGAGGTTTGGATGCTCAATCGTTTACGGGGCGTCAAGTTGGGATTATGACCGACAGCGCCCACACGAAAGCGCGCATTACCCGGGTGAGTGCCGATCGAATCCGCGAGGCCCTGCTTAATGGTGTCATTCCAGTGGTCGCCGGGTTTCAAGGGATTAATGAGCAGTCAGATGTCACGACGTTGGGGCGAGGAGGCTCCGATCTCACAGCCGTCGCATTGGCGGCGGCGCTGAAGGCCGATCGATGTATCATTTTTACCGATGTCGACGGCGTCTATACATCGGACCCCAATATTGTGCCCGCAGCTCGACGAATCGATAAGATTTCCTATGAGGAAATGCTAGAAATGGCCAGTTTGGGCGCCAAAGTGCTGCAGAGCCGCTCCGTCGAATTTGCTGCGAAGTTCAATGTGCCGGTGGAAGTGAACTCCAGCTTCAAGGAAGGAAAGGGGACGCTCGTGACACGTGAAGATGAGGATATGGAAGCGGTCGCGGTGTCGGGAGTGACCGGTGATCGGAATCAGGCCAAGATTACGATTGTGGGCGTGCCAGACAAACCAGGAATTGCATCCAAACTCTTTGGGCCGGTGGCCAAGGCCAACATCAATGTCGATATGATCATACAGAATATGAGCCAGTCGGGCATGACGGATATTTCCTTCACGATTCCACGGGTGGACATCAAGAAAGCCCTGCCGTTGATTCAGGACGTGGCGAACGGTATTGAGGCCAAATCGGTTGCCGTGACTGAGGCGATCGCGAAGGTCTCGCTAGTCGGCGTCGGGATGCGCTCCCATTCAGGGGTCGCCGCCAAGATGTTCGAAGTCTTGTCGCAGGAAGGCGTGAACATTCTCATGATCAGCACGTCGGAGATCAAGATCTCCTGTGTCGTCGATGAAAAGTATGTTGAGCTTGCGATGCGTTCGCTTCATTCCGCATTCGGCCTGGATCAGTCGCCGGCTGGGGACCGAATTGCGAAGTAGTTGATTTCAGCGAAATGAGCCTCGACAGGTTTGTCCCACTCCTGGTATCGTTTTCTCTATGGCTCGAAAATCTTCACAACCACGATCCTCGCAAGGCAAACCGGTCGGCTCCACGTCGTCCGGTGCAGCTCCGTCGGCCGCTCGGCTAGCAACGCTAGAGATTTATGACACGACCTTACGGGACGGAGCCCAGGCCGAAGATGTAACTTTTTCGGCCGAAGACAAGGTTCGGGTCGCCCAACAGTTGGATGGCCTAGGCGTTCAATTCATCGAAGGCGGATGGCCAGGAGCGAATCCCAAAGACATCGAGTTCTTTCAGATGATCAAGACCGTTCCGTTGCAGACAGCGACGGTGGTGGCTTTTGGATCGACGAGAAAATCGAGCAACGCCGTGCAGAAGGACCCGAATATTCGGGCGTTGCTGGAGGCAGAGACGACGATCATTACGCTGTTCGGGAAAACCTGGTCGCTGCACGTGACCGATGCACTAGGTATTTCACTTGTGAAGAATCTCGAACTCATCAGCGATTCCGTGGCCCATCTCCGCTCGAAAGGCCGGAGGGTGTTTTACGATGCCGAGCATTTCTTTGACGGATACAAGACGAATCCGGACTACGCGCTGGAGACCATTCGTCATGCCGTTGCAGCTGGGGCCGAGCGGGTGATTCTCTGCGACACCAATGGCGGGTCGATGCCCTGGGAAATCAAAGAAATTTGCCAGATTGTTCGGCGAGAGTGCGCGGTGCCGTTGGGGATTCACGCTCACAATGATTGCGAAATGGCCGTCGCGAATTCGCTGGTGGCGATCGAAACCGGTGTGGTGCAAGTACAGGGGACGATTAACGGGATCGGCGAGCGGTGTGGTAATGCCAACCTCTGCTCGATTATTCCCAATCTTGAACTGAAAATGAAACGTCCGGTGTTGAGAGAACGTTTGAGCCATCTCAAGCGGGTCTCGGGGTTTGTCGCCGAGATTGCGAACCTCATGCCCAATAAGCACCAGCCCTATGTGGGAGATTCAGCCTTTGCCCATAAGGGTGGGGTTCATATCCATGCGGTCCTCAAGAATCCCGCGACCTATGAGCATGTGATTCCAGGGTTGGTCGGCAATCGCCAGCGTGTGTTGGTATCGGACGCGGCAGGCCGGAGTGGGTTGTTAGAGAAGATCGAGGCCTATGGAATCAAATTGGACAAGGGTCACGCCAAGTTGCAGGAGTTGATCGGTGTGTTGAAGGAGCGCGAAAGTGAAGGCTACCAATTTGAGGCAGCGGAAGGCTCCTTCGAGTTGCTCATGCGGAAAGCCATGGGGACGCACAGACCGGCGTTCCAGCTCTTGGGGTTTCGAGTGATTGTCGAGAAAAGACAAGACCACGGCGCTTCGTCGTCCGAGGCCACCGTGATGGTCAAGGTCGGTGGCGTGGTTGAACATGCGGCAGCAGTTGGAGCCGGGCCGGTGAATGCGCTCGATCATGCATTGCGGAAGGCGTTGGAAAAATTCTATCCCCAGCTCCGAGAAGTCAAACTGCTCGACTACAAAGTACGCGTGCTATCGGCCAATCGCGGGACAGAGTCCAAGGTCCGGGTGTTGATCGAGTCAGGCGACCATAAGGATAAATGGGGCACCGTCGGCGTGTCTGAGAACATTATGGAGGCGAGCTGGCAAGCCTTGGCAGACAGTATCGAATACAAGTTACTGACCAGAGACGAATGAGCGGGGATTCTTATTCGCCATCTTTTTTCTTGACAGACCTTATAACCTCACGTAACTTAAGCGAAACTGTTGATCGCTCATCGTGAGCCCACAGGCGAATATTTGAGACGTTTGCGCAAGTGTCGGAGGAGAACGCATGCGAAAGGCAGATATCGCGAACGAAATCTACAAGCAGGTTGGTATTTCGAAAAATGAAGCCGCAGATATCGTCGAACTCGTGCTGAATATGTTGAAAGATGTGTTGCACAAGGGAGAGTCGGTCAAGATTGCCGGATTCGGAAATTTTGTGGTGCGTAGTAAAGGAGCACGGAAGGGTCGAAACCCTCGAACCGGCGAAGAAATAGGCATCACGCCTCGTCGCGTGGTCACGTTTCGTCCCAGTCAAGTGTTTAAGAAATACGTCAATTCGTGATCAAGTCCACTCTCTAGACACTCCTCCATCTTCCAAATACCACGCAACTCCTCTACCAGAGCCATTTCAATGGCTCTCTCCAGCATAACTGCAACCTATAGCGCATCTGATACACTCCCTTGTGATGGCTGAGCTAAGTAAAAAGGAAACTACGTACAACTGCGCTGACGAGGATCGCCCTTGCAACCCTCACAAATTCCCCTTTGGAAAAGGTCCATCCATCGGCGAGACGGTTGACGCGTACCACAGAGAACATGCGCATCGCAGAAAAGCCTCAACATATCGATCTTATCGACTTGTTAATTGGAAGGGATGGACAGATGGGCTACGAAAACGGTTCCCACGTCGAAGCGAACGTGGAAGTCATTCGAGAATACCTGATCAGAGAATTCAAAGGGTTTGAAGTTACTGAAAAGAAAGATGTTCCAGTCTCATACATGTTTACCGTGACGAAATCGACAGACGAGCGATACCAATTAAAGCTTTTTTGGGCACAGCTTTCAGATAAGAGCAACATCCCTGAAAAGACCAAAAAGCGCCTTGTCACGGATGACGTCGCTGGTAGGATGAAAGGTAAGTCTCAGGGGGAGTATTTCTTGTGGGGAAAGCACTAAGGCACTCCGAAGGGCTAGCCTCTCGGCAATAATTCCGCCCACTGCTTAAGATCATATTTATAATTCCAAGTGCGGACCTGGTCCCAGGTTGTCTTGATCTGAAGCGTTGCCTGATTCTGCATATAGGGTTTGGCGGCCACTTTAGCCTCCTCCAACGTCTCGAAGACTTCGGGAACCTGTTGCTGATTGACGTACAGAAGATATGCATCTACTGGTTCACCCACCATCCGTGCCTTCCTTTCTTCTATAGAAAGACCACCGCACTTCCGATCCTCGCCTGATTGCCGAAGGAAGTCAAATCCCCCCACGCGACCTTGTGCCTTCTTTCGGTTCTCTTCTACAATACGCCTCCTTTAACGAGGCTAAGGCTTACATGTGGACTCAGGAGACACCTTCCCAAGAAGGGACCTATTGGTTTCGTCGCAACAAGCGCCAGTCGCCTGAACAAGTTACAATTAAGGATGAAAAAGTAGTTTTTCTTTCCGGGAACGTCAAAGCCCTCGCGGATGTGAATGGTCAATGGTCCGGTCCCATTGAAACGAGGAAGGAACCACATGAAGGCCAATCTGAATCCTTGAAAAGGTTCTTCAATTGGTTGCTCGCTCATTCTGGGAGGGTTGTTCTTTCGGTTCTTGGTTCGCTTTTGCTGGCGATTCTAACTGCATTCCTGCTAGGCGTCTTCTCAATTACAAATTCAAAACTGGTTTATGTTGGCGAGCCGCCGGAGTGGCCTAAACCGCCACAAATTGTCCAAACCAAGGTGGAAAATGGACTATTTATTTTACATATAAAGCACAAGGTTCCTTTCAGGAATTACGGTGTTCTCCCAGACCATATAGCCAGGGTTGAGATCAGAAATGATGGTCTGAAACCAATCCCGAAAGACGTTAAAGTGCTTCACATTGAAGGGACGGAATTAGGGTGGCTGGATCGGAAGGAAATTGAATTTGAGGCCTTAATTTATCTCGACCCCATCCATGAAAAGGCGAACAAGCTGACCTTCAAAACATACTACTATGCCTCGAAGGGCAACGAAGTCTATGGTGGAGCGACGACTGTGCTGCAATGGGAGGTAAAGAAGTAGTCCAGAGATGTTTGAAGTGGCAAAATTGCTATGCCGTGGCCGTCCTCGCGGATAGACCCATCTCTGGACTGCAGTGGGTTGGTTATTACTGCTGACCGAACTTCAAGACTTCGTCCATTTTGTTCCTCGGCTGTCTGCCTATGCGAACGTCAAGGCGATTGGTCTTGTCTGCTAACTTCGCAGCTTCCAACTCGGGGTACTCCCTTCGGACCTGCATCATTGCCTTGTCTTGGAATCGATACTGCACTTCGCGGAGCAGATTGGCGCGACTGCTTGCCGTGTACCAGGAATTCCCATCGCTGGCGTTCTGGTATGTGGGACTCTGCATCCGTTGGTTGAATGCCTCACGTAGGCCATAACCAGAAAGTTCTAGCCACCTGTCGTAGGCAGATTGCCCGGACGATTTCTTGAACTGTGTCATGTCCACGTTGCCCTGCATCTCGCTCGGAGTAGAGAATTGTGACTGTGCGTCGGACTGAGCCAATCGCGCAAGTTCCTTAACAACCGGATCGTTGTTGCTGGTGGTCACAGGGAAGGGATTGAATGCACTCTGCGGGAATCCGGCTTGTGACTGGATCTTGTGGCTGAAGATGTTACGCTTTGCTCCCAATGTGCATCCAAGAGCCCAATTCATGTAGATGGGTGTCAGCTTGTGCGACTCCGATGATTGCTTACTTAGATATCAAAACCTTATGCGTACATTGGGGCAGAAGGTGGTCGGCGGGCGACGAAGCCAGCGCAAGACCTGGCAGGAAACCAATAGATCGAGGCAGGGCACCGGGAACTCATTACCAAGACGCCAAACAGCCACTCCTGCCTCAGATTTCGTCACCACCCTTGATGGATAAGGCATTCCTGCTGATCGGTTCACGAACCTCATGCCGGTGGCCGAGAACGATACGATTTGCCACACGCGCCACCGGTAAACTCGCATGTTATTGTTTTCTTATGCTTTCTTATCCTTCCTGAATTTACTGGCAACCCTAAGAGTTTACCTCCCAGGCTGGAAGGCGGAGCAGCCATTTCCATAGCCGCAAGTAGGGTGCGGATTCGGATTGAACGGACCTTGCGACTGAGCGAAGATAGAGCCTACACAGAGACTGTAGAGAGTCAGAAACAAACTTATAGCCAGCATCCACCCCTTCGTGATAAAACTCCCTTCGTGAATGTGAGGGCACCGAGCCGCCGAGGACTTTGCAACGGACATTTCGTTCATTAAAGCCCATAACCTATGGAGAACACGAAGATGCTAACGTCTACGTCAATTCATAGCCTCGTCCATCACCTTTAACTCATCCCACCACGAGGACCGGTCATGGGGAACGAGCCCAGGCTGGGCAGCAAGATTTTCTATAAGATCGGCGAAGTCAGCCAGATTGCCGAGCTACCGGCTTATGTGTTGCGATTCTGGGAGTCAGAATTTCCATTTCTTAGGCCGAAGAAAAGTCGTGGGAATCAGCGGCTCTATGTCAGGCGAGAAGTTGAAACTGTGTTGGAGATCAAGCGGATGCTCTATGAAGAGGGGCATACGCTCGCAGGCGTCAAACGATATTGGGCCAGGCGTGGTCGGGTGGCAAGCCAGCAGGTACGCCCGAAAGAACTTGCGCAAAAACTGCGGGGAAATCTCCAGGCGATTCTCAAAATTATGGAATCGCATTCCAATTGACCACGGTCTGTCTCATTCCTTTCGACCGGGTTGTATTCCGGTTCCTCAGGGGAACCATGCGGGAAACGGTGTAGTTGAATAGACTGTGTCGGGGCGTGGCGCAGCCCGGTAGCGTACTCGCTTGGGGTGCGAGTGGTCGGCCGTTCAAATCGGCTCGCCCCGACCAATACAGACAGCGCTGAGAATTGAGACGAACAGGATCGTGTCGTACTCGGTTCTCAGCGCTCAGCAGTGAAACTGAGAGCTGCCGCCGGCAGCTTTTTTTATCCCTGACGGACCCATGAGAATTTTGGTGACGAACGATGATGGGGTTCACTCGCCTGGTCTGACGGCGCTCGCCAAGGCGTTGTCACGAGTGGGTGAGGTGTGGGTGGTTGCGCCGGATCGTGAACGGACTGCCGTGGCGCATGCGGTCACGCTCCATAAGCCGCTGCGAGTGCAGCAGCTTGGAACACGGATCTACGCCGTCAACGGTACGCCGGTCGACTGTGTGAATCTGGCCGTGCTGAAAGTCCTGTCGGCACCGCCCGACCTCCTTGTGTCGGGAATCAATAAAGGTGTGAACCTTGGCGACGACGTGTTGTATTCAGGAACAGTTTCGGCAGCAATGGAAGGAACGATTCTCGGCGTCCCTTCAATGGCCGTGTCCCAGGAGGGGCAGGAACATTTCTATTTCGATGCCGGCGCTCGGTATGCCGTTCGTATCGCTCGCTTGATTTTGAACGAGGGGCTACCGGATGAAACGCTCGTGAATCTCAACATTCCGAATCGTCCGTTCGGGTCGATCACCGGAATCCGAGTCACCTGTCTCAGCCGCAGGCGCTTCGATAATCCGATCATTGAAAAGGTCGATCCGCATGGCCGGACCTACTACTGGATTGCCGGGACTCGTGTGTCGTGGAGCCGAAGCAAGAATGCCGACCATGAGGCGCTTGAGCAAGGGGCGGTGTCGCTCACCCCCATTCATCTCGATACGACGAATCACGGGGCGTTAGATCGTTTCAAGAAGTGGGAAACGGTGCGCCAACCACATGCGCGTCGGGTGTCTGCAACGTCGAAACTGAAAAGCAAACAGAGGAGTTAGGGTGTTGTGGGGAACCTGATCGAAGCGATCATTACAGAGCTGAGCCGGTTTGTTGTTTCGATGATTTCAAGGTTCGGCTATACCGGAATTTTTCTCACCATGGCGATTGAAAGTGCCTGCATTCCCCTGCCCAGCGAAATCATCATGCCCTTTGCCGGATATCTTGTGACAACAGGACAGTTCACCATGCTGGGTGTGACATTGGCCGGCGCCATCGGAAATGTCGCGGGATCGATTGTGGCCTACTATGCTGGCGTGTGGGGCGGTCGGCCGTTCGTCGAGCGATACGGGCCCTATGTATTGGTGTCGCAAAAAGATATCGAGATGGCAGATCGATGGTTTGCCAAATATGGCGATGCCGCCGTTTTTTTCAGCCGGATGCTTCCGGTCGTCCGGACCTTCATCTCGTTGCCGGCTGGCATTGCCCGAGTGAATATCTATCGATTCGTCCTCTACACGTTTCTCGGTGCGTTGCCCTGGTGTTATCTTCTGGCCTATATCGGTGTGAAAATGGGAGAGCAGTGGGAGCATCTGCGAGACTATTTCCATCAATTCGATATTGTGATCGGTGTGTGCTTGGCGATCGCCGTGGGATATTTTCTCTGGTCTCATTGGCCGAAACGCCGTGTCACTCCGGGGGTCTAACCCGTCCATGCTCTCGATCTACAACACCCTCACCGGGAAAAAAGAGCCGTTCCAGTCTCTCCAGCCGAAGACGGTAAGGATGTATGTCTGCGGTGTGACGGTCTACGACTACTGCCATATCGGCCATGCGCGCAGCGCGCTCGTATTCGATGTGATCCGGCGATATCTGGAGTTCAGCGGCTATCAGGTCGAATTTGCCAAGAACTTCACCGACGTGGATGACAAGATCATCAAGCGGGCGAATGAGCAGGGCGTGAGCTGTGACACGATCACCGCAAAATATATCCAAGCCTACTACGATGACATGGGGAAACTAGGCGTACGACCGGAGCCTACGGACATTGAGCCGAAAGCGACCGAGCATATGGCCGAGATCATTAAGCTGGTCGGGACGCTGATTCAGAAAGGCCTCGCCTATCAAGTGGCCGGCGATGTGTACTTCCAGGTTGAGAAATATCAGCCCTATGGCCGGCTCTCAAAACGCAAGCTCGAGGATCTGCAAGCAGGCGCACGGGTGGAAGTGGACGAACGAAAGCGCCATCCGATGGATTTTGCGCTTTGGAAGAGCAGCAAGCCGGATGAGCCATCATGGGAAAGCCCTTGGGGCCCAGGGCGCCCTGGCTGGCATATCGAATGTTCCGCCATGGCGATGCGCCATTTGGGTGAGACATTCGATATTCATGGCGGAGGGATGGATCTGATCTTTCCGCACCACGAGAATGAAATCGCTCAGTCCTGCGGCGCCACCGGCAAAGAGTTTGCGCGTTACTGGGTCCACAACGGCTTCGTGCAAATCAACCAGGAGAAGATGTCCAAGTCCCTGGGGAACTTCTTCACTATTCGCGAAATTTTTGAGAAATCTCAATGGCCCGACGATATTACCGGCGAGATGCTGCGCTATTTTCTGCTCGGAACCCATTACCGCAGCCCATTAGATTTCTCAGACAAGAGTATAGAGGAAGCGAAGAATGCGTTGAATGGGTTCTATGATCTGTTCGAACGACTAAAAGAGTCTGAAGATAGAGCCACGGCAGACAAGAGGCTGATGGAAGCGATCGAGCGATGCAAGATTGCATTTCGCGAGGCGCTGGACGATGACTTCAACACATCAGTGGCCATTGCAGCTTTGCAGGGAATGCGGAGCGGTATAAACAAATTGCTGGAGGAGGGCCTCTCGACTGAGGCACGAAAGGTTGCTAGAGAGGAGTTTCGTTCGCTGGGGAATTGCCTGGGATTGTTTCAACTAGATAAATGGCGATTCCATCTTACGGTCGAGCTTGCCGGGACTATAAGAATGGTTAACCGTCTTCCAGGGGCGGAGCTTAATATTAAGATGGGTCTGACAGATTCTGAGATCGAAGGGAACGTATCCGAACGCAATGAAGCCAGAAAACAGAAGAACTTCAAGAAGGCCGACGAGATTCGTCAGTCCCTCGCCTCCCACGGCATCGTCATCGAGGACAAGCCAGACGGTACCAGTCGGTGGAAGCGATAGTCCTCCGGATCTGATTTACGGGCTGCATGCCGTGCGTGAGGCCTTGCGCGCCGGTTCGCGTCCGCTGCAGCGGCTTCTTGTCCTCCGCACCGATCGGCAATTCCACGACCTTGTCCAACTGGCGAAGGCGCAAGGAGTTCCTGTCCATATCGAACCGCCGCCAGCGTTCGACCGTCTTGCGCCTGGCGGAACCCACCAGGGTGTGATCGCACTTATCGCTGCGAAATCCTACGATACGATGGAGCAGATCCTTGAGCGGGCAAAGGCGCGAGGTGAGAAGCCCTTTCTCGTCCTTCTTGATGGGGTCGAAGATCCGCACAATTTGGGGGCGGTTTTGCGGACGGCTGAAGCCGCGGGTGTTCACGGGGTTTTCATCCCGGAACGTCGTGCTGTTGGTTTGACATCTGTGGTGGCGAAAGTGTCAGCTGGAGCACTGGATCACATCGCTGTCGGACGCGTGGGCAACCTGATTCGTCTCATTCAGGACCTCAAGAAAGTCGGCCTGTGGGTCTATGGCGTGGACCCACAGGCGGTGAAGCTTCATACCGACATCGACATGACCGGCCCGATTGCGTTGGTGCTTGGAGGGGAAGGGGAAGGGCTTCGCCCTGGTGTGTTGGGAGAGTGCGATGACCGCATCAGGATTCCGATGCAGGGGCGCGTCCAGTCGTTGAACGTTTCAGCTGCAGCAGCCGTTACGCTGTTCGAAGTGGTACGCCAGCGTCACAGGGGCGTTGTGCCGGCGGCGACGCCTACCGAATCTTGATTGTCCCATCTTGGATCGCAGTTTTGAGCAGCTGAGCGGTGTTCGAGACGCGCATCTTTTTCATCATGTTGGCTCGATGTGCCTCAACGGTCTTGACGCTGATCTTGAGTCGTTGACCGATTTCTTTGTTTTTGAACCCGGCCCAAATCAGTTCAAGAATTTCTTTTTCACGGCTGGTCAGCGATTCAGGCCGCTTCTTGCGTGGGGGTGGAGTCAGATTGGCCAGGGAAGGTTTGGTTTTCGACTTCGCGGTCCGTGCCGTTGCCATTATTGCGTTCTCCTTTAGCGAATAAAAGATAGTACGGTATAATTTATGTCGATGGGGTGAGGCCAAGAACCAACCCGTACCCAGTCGGCAGCAATTATAAGAACTCTCTCGTCATAAGTAAACCATAGGAGCCTGCTTCCAGTGAAGCTACCTAGTTTATTTCATATTTCCCTCAACGTAACTTGGGCGTTCCGGCCCGAAGTCTGCTCCTGAGTCGATTATGCATGAATGGTCTCTCTATGGTGTCGTCGGGCTCCTCGGTGCGCTGGTCGGCAGTTTTCTCAACGTCTGTATCTACAGACTGCCCCGGGGTGAATCAATCGCCTGGCCTGGTTCTCATTGCCCCTCGTGTGCTCACCCCATCGAGTTCTACGACAATATTCCGATACTGAGCTACCTGTGGCTTGCTGGACGCTGCCGGGCTTGCCACACGCCTATTTCAAAACGCTACCCCCTCGTCGAAGCCACAAACGCACTGGGCTATCTCGCCGTCTTATGGTACTTCGGTCCTACCTGGACGGCCGCGCTCTATGCTCTGCTATTTTCTGCTTTGGTTGTGGTGACAGGAACAGATCTCACGCATAAGATGATTCCCAATGTCATCACCATACCAGGGGTGGTCGTCGGACTTCTAGGTGCAGTGACGGTATTGCCGGTGGGTGTAATTAATTCTGTGGCCGGTCTCGCGGTGGGCGGAGGCATTCTCTGGCTCTTGGCCTGGCTCAGTCCCTATCTCTTCGGTAAAGAGGGAATGGGCGGTGGCGATATCAAGCTGCTGGCGATGATCGGTGCATTTCTTGGCTGGAAACCGGCGCTTCTTACCATCATGATCGGCTCGCTCACTGGTTCGATCATCGGCGTAGGTTTGATTGCGCTGCACGTCATCAAGCGCGATGACTATATCCCCTTTGGCCCCTTTCTTGTGTTGGGTGCTCTTCTCTCCATGTTTTTCGCCCAGCCGCTCCTCGATTGGTATCAAGGTCTTTTTGACCCTGCCTTCTAACCCTTTCCCTGTATCTCTTTGGGCGAATCCCTGTATCTAAACCGTGGCGTGTTTTTCCGCCTTTCTTCCCTTTTTTTTCAGCCTGGTACTGTCCGTTTCCGCTGCCATGCTTCCTGTTGCAACGCGAAACCGCGCGAACTTGTGAAGTATTCCATCCTCGCTACACACGATGGGTTCAGTCTCCTCTGCGTGGATCAACGTGGGCATGGGTCTTGGATATCCGGCCATCCTCGTAAGGAGAAATATTGTTCGAGAGGGGGATATGCGAAGAGAATTTCAGAGACAGGAACAGGGCTGGAGTCTGATCGAGCTCCTTACTGTGTTGGCAATCATGGGCGTCATGGCCGTATTGGCTGGGCCGAGCTATCAGGCAGTAGCCGCAAGGGTTCAGGCACGTAGCGCGACCGTAGAGATTGCTTCGGAGCTCCGGCTCGCCAGACAACTGGCGATGGCCAGGCGAGAACGTCTTCGAGTCGTATTCGATCGAGAGGGTCGTACGATTACGCTTCGACGTGCGGATGCCGAGGGCATCCTTCACGTCTATGACTATACGGAGAAGGGAGTGGTCGTGGAAGATCCAACCGCGGGCTCTGAACTTCTGTTCCATCCCAGTGGCCGGTCGGTGACTCCGACAACTATTCGCGTCCGCGACAGTCAAGGTCGGGAAACCATATTTACGGTGAGTATCACCGGAAGGGTGTCTATCTCATGACCCGGGATCAAGTATTTCATGCAGAGGACGGAGCCAGTTTTGCCGAAGTGTTGGTGGCGATGACGCTGACGTTGATCGGATTGGTCGGCGCAATGGGGGCGTTTCAGGCAGCAGAACGGAGTATTCGAATAGGGACATTAGCGACGCGTGCGCTCGCGATGGCGGAATCACGGATTGAAGCAAAGAGATCTGTGAGATGGGATCGTCTCTTGTTGGACGATCTGAATCACGATGGTGCATCGGATCTTGTCATGCATGACGATGGAGTAGCCGGCGATGTGCTGGCCGGTGATGGGGTGTATTCCGGGAGTTTGGAGCATGACGGTGTACGGCTCATTTGGACGGTCATGCCCAGCCGCACCGGTTCGCTGTCGGACTCAGGGCATGTGCTGATCGAGGCTCGCGCCATCTACGCTGCAGGGGAGAGCCAGCGAGAAGTGCGAGTCGGTACCTTGCGGGCAAATCCTTTGTTCGTTGGAGGCCGATAACGTGATGGTACCGGGAGTAGACAGAATGCGAATCGGGCAGGAAACAAGAGGTAGGCATCAAAGAATGTGGATGGAGACAGGGACTAGCCTGATCGAGCTGATGTTTTCCATGGCGGCTGGGCTAGTCGTCCTCGGCGCCACGCTTCAAGCCCTGTCGTATTTCCAGCAACAGTTTATGAAGCAACAACGTGAGGTCGCCCAACAGCAAGATCTTCGCCTGGGGCTAGAGGTTCTTGAGCAGGAAATCCGGCTGGCGAGGTCCGGCTCTCTCACCAACGCAACTTCGGACTCAGTGGAGTTTTTGGCGAATCTGCATGGTCTCTCGACGATGGTCACGGCAACAGCAGTGGCTGGCCAAACGGCTCTTTCGGTCGAAGACGGGCGAGGGTGGGATGATCGGAAAACAATTGTGGTCTGTTGGGCGGAGCGGTGCGAAAGGCTTACGCTGGTTCGTGATGGACAACGGCGCGTGCTGACCGTGACGCAGCCGCTGACAACGGCGATTCCAGCCGGAGCGTTTGTCTCCCTCCTAAACCATGTCCACTACTACAGTCGCCAGGATGAGCGCGGGGTTCTGAGGTTGCTGCGGCAGGTCGACGGGGGCGCGAGTGTGATGGTTGGAGACATCCGGGAGGCTCGGTTCTCCTACTGGGACGAAAATGGGCAGGTTTCGACACAGCCGGCGTTCGTCAGGCTGGTTGTGATTGAAGTGATGATGTCTGGCAGAGGAATTCGTGCAGTTCGAGAAATCAGCCTCAGGGCTTAACGGAGGCTTCTTCAAGAGGCTTCTTCAATTAGAAGGGGAGCGGGAATATGAAAATGGGAGAACGGCGTGCAACGAAACTCGACCATCAATGCGACGAGGGCCACGTGCTTCTCGGGGCACTTATGCTGATCTTTCTGCTTGGAATCCTCGGCATGACCTCTCTTCACCTGGCAGCTCAGGATGGACCGGGCATCAGCTCCATGAAAGAGGATAACGTTGCGCAACAGCTGGCCGACGGTGCGGCGGATGTGGTGATGAGTTGGTTTCACGATTCGTCAGCCACTCCAACGGCCCTGGCCGGATTGCTCGCCAAGCGCCAAGGGAACCCTGAGAGCGGGCCGTCGTTCTTCGACGCAGCCGGGCGTTCACAGTTTGTCGGGACAGCAGACCGTCCCGACATCATGCTCGATGCAGCAACCCAAGTGGACAACCAGACGCTCAACGGTACGTCCAGCGGTTTCCCCAGTGCCCTAGGGGGGCTTGGTCGGATTCTTCAATTGAAAGTGTATGGCCCTTTGCAGCCAGGCTTGTTGAGCACGGTTGAGGCGACGACCACGACGGGCGATCACAAGCCGATTACACGAACGGTTCAGCTCCAGCTTGGGGCTGTGAAGATTCCCGCAGTTCGCGCGGCGGCGCAGGTCGGTCGGACTCTCGGAGCCATGCAGCCAGGTGGGGAATCTCCCATCATGGTCCATTGGGGTGATCAACGGATATTGGGCGATCTTACGGTGCAGCGAGTCGAGGACATTGCCATCAAGCGCAGCGCGTCTCCAGTTACCGGCCAATCGTATGGCGAGATGTTGTATGCGCAGGATCGCTGGACGGAATATTGGATTGGAGGGACCGTCTCGGTCATCGCTCCTCCACCCGGTCAAGGTGTGAATCCTCCGCTTCCTGAAAACGTGCACCTACACCAATATCCGTCGCCTGGGGTGAGGCTCGATCAGTGGGACTACGATTCGCTTAAGAAGATCGCATTGCGCTGGGGGACGTATTATCGACTCGATCGTGCGGGGCAGCTCCATCCTCAAGGGGCCTCGGATTCTGATCAGGGAATCACGCCTGCAGATGTGTTGGAATCTCAGGGCATCGGAGACCATCGTGGACTGGTCTTCATCGACACCATCGATGGGCAATCGCCGCGCGAGGATAACATGGGGACGCTGGTATTGGAGACGGACTATGTCGAAGGCCTGTTGGTCGTGCAAGGCCATGTGGTGTGCAGGCCTCGTGCGGCCGGGAAATCAGTTCCAGTTCTCAGTCCACCTTCATCGGGAACAGAATCGTTAGGGACACGGGTGCCAGTGCAATTGTCGGACATCCACGTCAATGGCTTGTTGTATGCGGCAGGCGCGATCAGGGTTGAACGATCCGCTCGCGTATACGGGGCGATCATGGCAGGCCAGAGCGTGACATCGATCGGAGCCGGTACCGGCATCGAAGTCTGGTACAACGCCGATTTGGCACAGGGACTCTTTCGGGGGATTCCGGTTGTGTACCGGGAACCGGGGACTTGGTTGGCCAAGTACTAACGGGACGGTAAAAACGAAAGGCAATGTGCATGATGATCGAAACGAATGAGACAGTGAGTGGAACCAATGGAAAGAAGGGTGGCCGTGTATCGAAACCCTTCCATCGCGCGATTGAGCAAAACGTGCTCGATAGCTTGGTCTATCGCGGCATGATCAGTCTTGCTGACGTGTCGACGGCGGTTGACGACTCTAAAGATGGCGGTGTTGACCTCGAAACGGTACTCCTCGATCGCTATCGTGTCCCGAAAGATGCGTTGGGGTCCGCCCTGAGTGATTTTTATCAATGTCCCTATCTGCCCTATGACGAACGAACGATCATCGATGCCGACTTGCTTAAAACGCTCAACCTCGATTATCTCAAGAAGAATTTCTGGCTGCCCATCACGCGTCGCGGCTCACTGATCGACGTGCTCACCAGTGATCCGCACGATTTCGACAAAAGCTGGGATGTGCGGCGCACATTTCCTGGAATGACCATTCGCTATGCCGTAGGTCTGCGTCGGGATATCGAGCAATTTCTGCAACTGGCTAGTGGTCAAGGAGCCAGTGGCTCCATCGGCTCCATTCTTGGTGAGTTAGTGAGTGACATCCATCTTGAGCCTGTCCGTGATTCCCTATCTGGTGGGATCGACGAGAACGACTCAGCCATTGTGCGGCTGACCAATCAAGTGATTGCCGAAGCCGACCGTCTCGGCGCGTCGGACATTCACATCGAACCGTATGAGGATCGGCAAGACATGGTTGTGCGCCTGCGTATCGACGGCACGTGCTCGACGTTCATGAGAATTCCGTCGATCTATCGGCGTGCGATTGTGTCACGCATCAAGGTCATGGCCAATCTTGACATCGCGGAACGCCGCAAACCGCAAGACGGAAAGATCCGGTATCGGCTGACGAAGGATCGAGAGGTCGAATTGCGTGTCGCGACTCTGCCTACCTCAGGGCAGGAGGAAGATGTTGTGTTGCGTCTTCTGACGGCCAAGCAACCGATGCCGCTCGACGCCATGGAATTTGCCCCCGCCACATTGCAGGCCATTCACGCTATTGCAGAGAAACCGCACGGGATCATCTTATGTGTCGGGCCGACTGGCTCAGGGAAAACCACAACCCTCCACGCGATTCTCAAACACATCAATACCGACGAGCGAAAGATTTGGACGGCCGAAGATCCCATTGAAATCACCCAGAAGGGCCTTCGCCAAGTCCAAGTCCATCCGAAGATCGGCCTCACCTTCGCGACCGCGATGCGGGCGTTTCTGCGCGCCGACCCCGATGTCATCATGATCGGCGAGATGCGGGATAAAGAAACAGCCGACATCGCTATTGAAGCCTCGCTCACTGGCCACTTGGTGCTCAGCACCCTCCATACGAACAGTGCCGTTGAAACGGTGATTCGGCTGTTGGATCTCGGGTGCGACTCGTTTAACTTTGCCGACGCCATGCTGGGAGTGCTTGCCCAGCGCCTCTGCAAACGGATCTGCATCCAGTGCAAAGAGGCCTATCATCCGACCCGACAAGAGTACGATGAGTTGGTGCAGGGATATGGCACGCAGGATTGGCCCACCCTCGGCATCGAGTATCGAACCGATTGGAGCCTGTACCGTGGGCGAGGCTGCGAGGCCTGTAACCGAACGGGCTTCAAGGGGCGAGTGCCCTTGCATGAATTTTTACGAGGATCAGAAGAGATGAAGCGGCTGATTCAATCAAG
>Ga0163144_10009211_pt1 | contig 21231 bp, 24 predicted proteins | sample OliLak19BULKMAT1_FD_123175 | JGI IMG/M metagenome (GOLD analysis project Ga0163144, IMG submission 123175) | Freshwater microbial mat bacterial communities from Lake Vanda, McMurdo Dry Valleys, Antarctica - Oligotrophic Lake LV.19.BULKMAT1 | ecosystem: Environmental > Aquatic > Freshwater >... | reverse complement strand
TCCTCGTCCTGGGCCGGCGACGTGGCCTCCTCCGACAGTTCCTCGGCGCGCAACGCGCGATCGACCAGCGCCATGGCCATCGCCTTGCGCTCGGCATGGCCGAAAGCGAGGCCGTAGCCGCGCGTGAACTGCGGCGGCACGTCGTGCGAACCGGCGAACTGGTTGACCATGTCGCATTCGGTGACGTCGATCTCGGCGATTTCTATGGCGAAGCCCAGTTCTTCCGGCACGAAGGAAACCGGCACTGCGCCGAAGCGGATCTCGCCGACGAAAGGATGGTTGTTGCCGTAGCCGCGCTGCGTCGAATAACCGAGGGCCAGCAGGAAGCCCTCGTCGCCGCGCGCCAGGTTCTGCAGGCGCACCGGACGCGCCGCGGGGAATCCCAGCGGCTGGCGCGTGAGGTCCTGGGTCTTGCCGCCGGTATCCGGCGCCGGCTCGAGCATGCCTTCGCGCTCGAGGATATCGCCGACCCGGGGCAAGGCCGTCGCCGTGTCGGCCGGCGCGACAGGCGCCTCAGGGCGCTCGCCCGCGGCGGCCAGGGAGAAATCGAGCAAGCGATGCGTGTAGTCGTAGGTCGGGCCCAGCACCTGCCCACCCGGCACGTCCTTGAAGGCGGACGAGATGCGGCGCTCCGCCACCATGCGGCGGGTGTCGAGCGGCTCGGAATCGCCGAAGCGCGGCAAGGTCGTGCGGTAGGCGCGCAGCAGGAAGATCGCCTCGACCAAATCACCGCGCGCCTGTTTGATGGCAAGCGCCGCCAGCGAGCGGTCGTAGCAGGAGCCCTCGGTCATGACGCGGTCGACGGCGAGGCCGAGCTGCTGGTCGATCTGGTCGAGCGAGAGTTCGGCAACGCTCCGATCGCCACGCCGCTTGTCGGCCACCAGATCGAGCGAATGGGCGATGGCCGTCTCGCCACCTTTCACCGCGACGTACATGGTCAGGCCTCCACGGCGATGCCGCGCGGCAGCGCGAGCAGTTGCGAGCCGGCGGCGAAGACGACATCGACGCCGCAGGGAAACAGGCCGTGGTTGGCGGCCCAGTCGAGCCAGAAGCCATTGTCGAGGCCCGCGACGGCCACGCTGGCCTGTCCATCGATTCCCGGCCCCCGCCAGGTGCGCGCGAGGCCAACACCCAGCACCGGGACCTCGATCAACAGGGTGGCGGAGCGGTCGGGATAGGTGTCGGTGCCGATGGCGAAGTCGTCGAACAGGAGGGCTTGATCGTGCGCAAGGAGCGCGAAGACCGCCTCGGCCCGGCCGCCGACGATCGGCGCGCCGGTATGGAAGCGCACGAAATCGTGCACCTCGGGTCGCTCGAACTCGGGCGCCAGCCAGAGCGGTGTGTCGCGATCGGCCAGGGTGAGCAGGAAGGCGGCCGAGGCGATGCACAGCCCCTCAGGGGCCACGAGCGTGTCGGCCACCGTCACGATACGGCCGGGATGGGCGAATGCGTCCAGCACGCCGCGGAAGACCCGTTGCGATTCGGGCGACGGATCGGTGAAGCCCGGCGCGATATCATGGGTGCCCAGCGCGGAACTCATGTGCCGGCCTCCCGGGCGACGGTGAAGAAATCGACCTTGGTGGCGGCGGCCTTGGCGGCAACGAGACGATGCCGGCCGTCAGCTTCCGTCGCGAGCGGCGCCACGATCTTGGTCTCGATCGTTTCCTGCCACTCGGGCAGATGGCCGAGCGCATCGATTGCCGCCACGATCTCGGCCTGGCGTGGCTTGCGGCCGCCGACGTAGCCGATGCCGATCTGGCCGCTCGCCAATCGCACGGCGGCGCGGGTCACCGTCATCTCGCCGGCGCAGAACGGACCGCCGCTGCCGGAAATGCGGCCCTGTACCATCACCAGTCCGATCTCGGGACGGCGCAACATGCTGTAGGCCGGCACAGGCCCGATGCCGTTCCATAGCGCCTCGAGGCGTGTAGATGATGCCTTGGCGAGAAGGGAAAGCCACCTCTGGCGCCGATCCGGCGCTTCGGCGTCTTGAGCGATCGTTAAAGACATGTGCGCACTCGCGAAGGAGCGCACCATCCTCAGGCAGCGTTACCGATCGAAGGGGGCTGCGTGAACATACGGTTACAGCCCGCTCGGTTCTCCCCAGGAGTCTAGCTGCGAGTCTAGCCGCCGGCGGGCAAGGTCACCGTGAAGGTCGAGCCCTTGCCCGGCGTGCTCTGGATGTCCAGCCGGCCGCGGTGGCGGTTCACCACGTGCTTCACGATGGCGAGCCCGAGGCCGGTGCCGCCGAGCTGGCGCGAGCGGGCGGTGTCGACGCGGTAGAAGCGCTCGGTGAGGCGCGGCAGGTGGGCGGCCGGAATGCCGTCGCCCTCGTCGCTCACCGCCACGGCGACGCGATCCGGACCGGCGGACTGGGCCGCCACCCGCACCACCGTCGAGGGCTTGGCGTACTTGATCGCATTGTCGATCAGGTTCTGGAACACGATGGTGAGTTCGTCGTGATCACCCACCGCCTTGGCGAGGCCAGCGGCAACGGCAAGCTCGATCGCCACGCCGCGCGACGAGGCCTTGAGCTGCAGCAGATCGAGGACGCCGCGCAGCACGCTCTCGAGGTCGATTTCCCGGTCAGGCCGCGCGTGCTCGTGCTGTTCGATGCGCGACAGCATCAGGAGATCGTCGACCAGGCGGCGCATGCGGTCGGCCTGCTCGGCCATGATGCCGAGGAAGCGGTCGCGCGCCGCGACATCGTCGCGTGCCGGGCCACGCAGAGTTTCGATGAAGCCGGCGAGGCCGGCGATCGGCGTCTTGAGTTCGTGGCTTGCGTTGGCCACGAAATCGGCGCGCATCCGCTCGGCCCGGCGTTGCGCCGTGGTGTCGTGCAACACGATCAGGGCCAGCGATCCGTCGGCCGCCGCCCGCGGCAGGCGCCGCAGATGGGCGATGACGTCGAGTTCAGGTGGTCCCGCCAGCACGAACTCGACAGCGCTCTGGTCGGTCGCGATGAAATTTCCGTCAGGCCCGGTTTCGAGCAGGGCATCGACCGCCGACAGGAGTTGCGGATGACGCATCGCCGTCGACAGATCGCGTTCGGCCCCGACCGGGCCGAGAAGCGCCACCGCCGCCTGGTTGGTGCGAACGACGCGGCGCTGGCGGTCGACGGCGATCAGCGGATTGGGCAAGCCGTCGACGACGGCCTGCGCCGATGCCGCGAGATTGTCGATCGAGGCACGCTGCCGGCGCCAGCCGATGGAGAGCATGGCCGCCGCCGTCGCCAGCTCCTCGGTGGCCGGCGCAAAGGACAGGCGCGGCATCACTGGCTCGCGCTCGTCGGACAATTCGCCGACGAAGCGGGCGAAGCGGGCGAGCGAGCCGAGGTAGCGCTGCACCAGAAAGGCCGTCACCGCCGCGATGCCAGCCATCGCGATCAGGGCGGGCAGGCCCGCCAGAAAGCCCGACCCGTAGAGGGCTGCGATCGCCACAGCCGACGGCGCCAAGGCCACGGTATTGGCCGCGAGGTAGCGCCGCACGGGAATGGGTTGGTCGGCCATGGTGGCCGGGCTTACGGGCCCAGACGCGGCATGAAGAGCCGGATGGCGGCGAGGCCGTAGACGAAGCCGCCGATATGCGCCGTCCAGGCGACCGGATCGCCGCCGGCGCCCGGGGTCCCGCCCATGATGCCGAAGAAGACATTGAGCGCGATCCAGACGCCGGCGACCGGCAGCAGCGACGGCAGGCTGCCGACGTAGCGCATCAGGATCAGGACGCCGCCGAACACGCCGCTGATGGCGCCCGAGGCGCCGACCACGGGATCCATCGAGTCGGGGAAGAAGAAGACATGGACGAAGCCGGCGACGATGCCGGCGGAAAGGTAGAAGAGGATGAAGCGGCGCGCGCCCAGCACGCGCACGACCGGCACGCCGAAGGCGGCCAAGGTCACCATGTTGATGCCGAGATGCAGCCAGCCACCATGCAGGAACTGGTAGGTGATAGGTGCCGCCAGCAGCGACAGCAGGTCGGGACCGGCACCCGACGTATAAGCCGCCGGCACCAGACCGAACTGCTGGATGATGTCGTTGTCGGCGGCGTCGCCCAGCAATTCGCGCACGAGCTGAATCGCCACGTTGATGCCGATCAGCCACAGCAGCACGGGCGGCAGGTTGATCGCCCGCTGGCCGGCGCCGCGTTCGGGTCCGGGGCGGTCGCTCTCGTCGAAAGGCATCCAGAACTCCGTTACCCGGCGAGACTAGCCGCCGCGACCCGCCCTTGCACTGTTCTTGGCACGGTCCTTATCGGATCAGCGCTTGGGCCCGCCCTGCCCCAGCGCACGCAGCCGCAGCCGGAGTGCATTGAGCTTGATGAAGCCTTCGGCATCGCGCTGGTTATAGGCGCCCTGATCGTCTTCGAACGTGACATGCTGCATCGAGTAGAGCGAGTGGGGCGACTTGCGGCCGACCACCGTCGTGTTGCCCTTGTAGAGCTTGAGCCGCACCGTGCCGGTGACGTTCTCCTGGCTCTTGTCGATCAGCGCCTGCAGCATCTCGCGCTCGGGCGAGAACCAGAAGCCGAAATAGACCAGCTCGGCGTACTTCGGCATCAGCTCGTCCTTGAGATGGCCGGCACCGCGGTCGAGCGTGATCGATTCGATGCCGCGGTGCGCGGCATGCAGGATCGTGCCGCCCGGCGTCTCGTAGATGCCGCGGCTCTTCATGCCGACGAAGCGATTCTCGACCAGGTCGAGGCGGCCGATGCCGTTGGCCTTGCCGAGTTCATTGAGCTTGGTCAGCAGCGTCGCGGGCGACATTTTTACGCCGTCAATGGCAACGGCATCGCCCTTCTCGAAATCGACCGTGATGTAGGTCGCTTTATCCGGCGCCGCCTCGGGCGAAATCGTGCGCTGGTAGACGCTCTCGTCGGCCTCTTCCCAGGGATCTTCCAGGATCTTGCCCTCGCTGGAGGAGTGCAGGAGGTTGGCGTCGACCGAGAACGGCGCCTCGCCGCGCTTGTCCTTGGCGATCGGAATCTGATGCTTCTCGGCAAATTCGATCAGCTTGGTGCGCGAGGTGAGCTCCCATTCGCGCCACGGCGCGATGACCTTGATGTCGGGTTTCAGCGCATAATAGGCGAGTTCGAAGCGGACCTGGTCGTTGCCCTTGCCGGTGGCGCCATGACAGACGGCATCGGCGCCGGTCTTCAGCGCGAGGTCGATCTGGTGCTTGGCGATCAGCGGGCGCGCGATCGAGGTGCCGAGTAGGTACTGGCCCTCGTAGAGCGCGTTGGCGCGGAACATCGGGAAGACGAAGTCCTTCACGAATTCCTCGCGCACGTCGCCGATGACGATGTTCTCGGGCTTGATGCCCAGCATCTCCGCCTTCTTGCGGGCCGGCGACAGTTCCTCGCCTTGGCCGAGATCAGCCGTGAAGGTCACGACCTCGCAGCCATAGGCCGTCTGCAGCCACTTCAGGATGACCGAGGTGTCGAGGCCGCCGGAATAGGCCAGCACGACCTTCTTGATGTCGCCCTTCTTATAAGGGCCGGTATAAGTAATGCTCATGCCTCGCCTCGCCGCCCGTCGATGTCAGATCTATGAAAGCGGGCGAATATAGCGACCGACCCCGTCCGGGCAAGCGGCCGCAAAGTCGCTATAGTGTGTCCTTAGATTAACTCATCATGGCCAACACCCTCGATCGCCTGAGCTACGCCGCCCGCCAGACCGCCCGCGTGGCCTGGTATGCGGGCCACTATGCGGCGGGCCGGCGCCTGCTGAAGCCGATGCCCAAGCCCGACTTCGCGATCGGACCCACACCGACCCGCGCCGAGCTGACGGCCGACATGCGCGCCCTGTTCGAGCGCGAATGGCGCGATATCGCCGCCGGCCTGTTTCCAGCACCGCGCGGTCTGGGGCCTGAGCCCGCCGAATTCCTGCGCCGCAGCCTGCTTTACTTCCGCGATCTGCCGCAGGTCGACGCACGGCGGCACGGCACACTCGACGATGAGCTGCCGCCCGGCACCCAGGCCGACGGCCTGCCCGACTACTATCGGCAGAACTTCCATTTCCAGAGCGACGGGTGGCTCTCCGAACACTCGGCCGCACTCTACGACACGCAGGTCGAAGTGCTGTTCACCGGCGCCGCCGACGCCATGCGCCGCCGCGCGCTGGCGCCGATCGCGACGTGGCTCCGGAGCCACAACCAGCGCGAGGTGCGCGGCCTCGACGTCGGCTGCGGCACAGGGCGCCTGCTCGCCTCCCTGCACGGCACCTGGCCCGGCATGAAGCTCGCCGGCATCGATCTCAGCGCGCCCTATCTCGAGGAGGCGCGCCGCCTGATCGGCCGAACGGCGAGGGTAAAGCTCGATGAAGCCGCCGCCGAAGCGCTGCCGTTCGACGATGGGAGCCTGGATATCGTCATCTCCTCGTTCCTGCTGCATGAGTTGCCCAAGGAGACTCGCGCGCAGGTTCTGGCCGAGATGGCGCGCGTGCTGAAGCCCGGCGGCCTGGTCGTGATCGTCGATTCACTGCAGAAGGGCGACCGTCCTGAATGGGACGGGCTGCTCGACCTGTTCCCACACTATTTCCACGAGCCCTACTACGCGGACTACGTGACCGGCAGCCTCGAAGGCTGGGGTGCTACCGCAGGCCTTGCGCCGGTGAGCAGCGAAAACGCCTTCCTGTCGAAAGTCGCGGTCTTTACGCGGGCGTAACCACCTTCTCGCGCCGGCCCCGCAGGCTGGCGCTCTTGAGCTGGCCGCAGGCGGCGAAGATGTCCCGGCCACGCGGCGTCCGAACCGGCGCGCTCAGGCCACCATCGTTTACGATCTCGGCGAAACGATGGATGCGGTTGTTCGAGCTGCACTCGTAAGGCGCGCCAGGCCAGGGATTGAACGGGATCAGGTTCACCTTGGCGTGGATTGGTGTCAGCAGCCGCACCAGTTCGCGGGCATCGGCGTCGCTGTCGTTGATGCCCTTCAGCATCGCGTACTCGAAGGTGATGCGCCGGCTGTTGCGCGCGCCGGGATAGTCGGCGCAAGCCTTCAGCAGCTCGGCGATCGGCCACTTCTTGTTGATCGGCACCAGCGTGTCGCGCACCTCGTCGCTCACGGCATGGAGCGACACGGCAAGATTGACGTCGAGCGCTTCGCCGACCTTGGGGATCATCGGCACGACGCCCGAGGTCGAGAGTGTGATGCGACGGCGGCTGAGCGCGATGCCCTGGTCGTCCATGACGATCTTGAGCGCCGCGACGACATTGTCGAAATTGTAGAGCGGCTCGCCCATGCCCATCATGACGATGTTCGAGAGCATGCGCGTGGCGTCGGCAGTCGGCGTCGGCCATTCGCCGTAGCTGTCGCGCGCCACCATGAACTGGCCCACGATTTCCGCCGCCGAAAGATTACGCACCAGCGGCTGGGTGCCGGTGTGGCAGAAGCTGCAGGTCAGCGTGCAACCGACCTGGCTCGAGACGCAGACCGAGCCGCGGTCCTCCTCGGGAATGTTGACGGTCTCCGCCTCGTTGCCATCGGCGAAGCGCAGCAGCCATTTGCGCGTGCCGTCAACCGAACGCTGTTCGGTGACGATGCCCGGCCGGTCGATGACGAACTGCTCGGCCAATTGCTCGCGCGTCTTCTTGGCGATGTTGGTCATCAGGCTAAAATCGGTGACGCCGTGCCAGTAGATCCACTGCCAGAGCTGGCCGGCGCGGAAGGGTTCCAGGCCCGCCTCGGCCAGCACCTGCTTGAGGTCGTCGCGCGACAGACCGACCAGGCTGCGGCGCAAGTCGTTGCGGCCGTGCACGGCGGGCTGGGGCTCCAGGATCTGGAGCGGTTCGGTGGGCAGGAGGGCCATGTCGCGGCTGAGATAGGCGCAGCGGCCCCCAGGCGCAACCGGCGCCGGCCAATCTACTGTTTTGACAGCACTTTTTGGCGGATTCGCTGCCGGCGCTGATAGACCGGGTCGCCGAACACCGGCACCGGCAGCGCCTCGGTCGGCGCCCCCTCGGCCACCGGCCGGGGCGCATAACGGCCATGGGTCAGCAGCCGGTCGTACATGACCAGGGCGCCGGCGACGCCCAGGTTGACCGAAAAGCGGGTCGGAATCTTGACCACATAATCGCAGCGCGACTGAAGGTCGGCCGACAGGCCCTCGCGCTCGGAGCCCACGATATAGGCGGCCTGGCGCGGATGGCGGAAGCTCGGCAGGTCGATCGCGTCGTCGGTGATTTCGATGCCGATCAGCCGGCAGCCGAGCGGCAGGCGGAAGGCTTCTAGGTCGGCAAAATGATAGGTCGGCACCGACAGCGGCGTGTCTGAGGTGTCGCTGGCCGAACCCTGCCGCGGGTTGTACTGGGCCCGCACGGTGAACACGAAGGACGCCCCGAAGGCATGGGCCGTTCGGAACAACGTGCCGACGTTCACGGCCTTGCTCGCACCTTCGATTCCGATGCCGAAATAGCCTTTCATGACCGGGCGATTTGTTGCACTAATCCGTTGCGGGCGTTGCTGTCCCCCGGGTAGCGGCCCGCTCGCCGTGAAACAAGGCCATAATGACCGTTCCTTCGCCGTTGGAAGTCGTTCGCGCACAATACGAGGCCCTGCCCTACCCGCCGCGCGACCCGCGCGACGAGGCGATCCGGCTGATCACCGGCACGCCGAGTCACGTCCTGGAGATCAATCACTACCTCTTCTCTGGCCGGCTCAACTTCACGCGACCCTTCCGCGCCCTGGTGGCGGGCGGCGGCACCGGCGACGCCTGCATCATGCTGGCCCAGCAGCTCGCCGACCGGCGCTGCCCGGGCGAGGTCGTCTATCTCGACCTGTCGACCACATCGCGGCAGATCTGCGAGGGCCGCGCCAAGGCGCGCGGTCTGCGCAACATCCAGTTCCTGACCGGCTCGCTGCTCGACCTGCCGGCCATGAACATCGGCCAATTCGACTACATCGACTGTACCGGCGTACTGCACCACCTGCCCGAGCCGGTGGTCGGCATGCGCGCCCTGGTAAGCGTGCTGCAGCCCGACGGCGGCATCGGCGTGATGCTCTACGGCGAGTATGGCCGCAGCGGCGTCTATCCCCTGCAGGAAATGCTGCGGACGCTGGCGCCGCCGTCGATGGCGGTCGAGGACCGGCTGGCGATGGCCAAGCGCCTGATCCGCTTCCTGCCCACCACCAACCTTTTCCGCCGCAACCCCTACCTCAACGACCACGTCACCGGCGGCGACGCCGGCCTCTACGACCTGGTACTGCACAGTTGCGATCGCGCCTTCACCGTTCCCGACATCGGCACAATGGCGGCAGCGGCCGGACTGCGGGTCGTGGCCTTCCTCGAACCGGTGCGTTACGAGCCAGCGACCTACATGAGCGACCCGGTGATCGCCCGGCAGATGAGCTCGCTGCCGCTGCTCGAGCGCGCGGCGTTCGCCGAACGGCTGGCCGGCAACCTGCGCACGCACGTCTTCTACGCCTCGCGCGCCGGCTTCGACACGGTGGCGCGGCCCGAGGACACGTCGGCCATTCCGGTGCTGCGCGACATGGATGCGCAGAAACTGGCGGCCGGCCTGCAGCCCGGTTCGCCCCTGATCGCCAATCTCGACGGCTTCCCGTGGCGCGCCCAGCTACCGGCGCTCGCGCCCCGCATCATCTCGCAGATCGACGGCCGCAAGACCGTGGCCGAGATCTACACCTCCTTAGGCGCCCAGGGCGGCCTGCCGCAGTGGGAGGATTTCTACGCGCAGTTCGAGGACCTCTACGTCAAGCTGAACGGCGTCAATCACCTGTTGCTGCGTTTCCGCACCTGAGCCGACGATGAACGGCCACGTCCTGGCGATCGCGCTGGGCAATTCGCTCCTGTGGTCCATCTATCTGCTGCTGACGCGCCACGTCGTCAGCGGGGCGCAGCTCGATGCCTGGGCCTACACGCTCGTCCAGCTGCTGAGCGCGGGCCTTGCCATGCTGTGGGCCGGGCGGCGGATGCCGGGCAACTGGCGTGACCTTCTGGTGCCTTGGACGGTCTGTTACGCCTTCATGCGCGTCATCATCAACGGCTGCACCGCCGCCGCCATCGTCTGGCTCGCCGTCACGCAGAGCACGCTGCTCGCCACGATGAGCGTGCTGATCGGCGCCCTGGCGGGCTGGGCGCTCACGCGACAGGCGCCGGCGCGGCGCGACTGGCCTGGCCTCGCGCTGCTCGCCCTCGGCATCGCCGCCTTCGCCGCCGCGCTGGGGTCGGACGCCTGGAGAGGCGTCGCGTGGCTGGTGGCGTCGGAAGCGGTGGCGGTCGCGGCGTCGTGGATGATCGCCTATCACCCGCGCAACAGCGCCGCCGATCCGGCGGCCCGCAGCCGCTTCACCGGCGAGATCCTGGTCGCCGCGTCACTCGCCTTGATCCTGGTGTGGACACTGGCCGGCATGGCCGGTGCAATGGCCTCGCCGTGGGCCGGCGGCGGCGACGCCTTCGGCCGCATCGAACTCTGGCTCTACGCGATCCTGGCCGGCGTGATTTTCCGCGCGCCGGGCACCTGGCTCGGCTTCTGGACCATCAACCATTCGGGCGTCCAGACCTACCTGATCGCGCTCACGGCCATGCCGTTCTTCGCCATCGCGCTGGAAGCCATCCTCGCCCGTTTCGGCTGGCTGTCGCCGCCGGGCCTGACGACGGCCGAATGGCTGGCCGCCGGCGTGATCCTGGCCGGCGCCGTCTGGCTGATCGTCCTTCGCGCGCGAACGCCCTCGACGCCTAAGCCTACTTGAGCGCCTCGGGATTGAGGACGTTGATCGGCTTGCCGTCCAGCCAGGCCTCGATGTCCTTGATCGTGCCTTCGTAGAAGTAGCGGTAGCTCTCCTCGACGACGTAGCCGAGATGCGGGATCAGGGTGACATTGTCGAGCTTGGTGAAGGGGTGGTCGGCCGACATCGGCTCCTTGTCGTAGACGTCGAGGCCGGCATGCATGATCGTGCGGTTCTTCAACGCCGCGATCAGGGCAGCTTCATCCACGATCGGCCCGCGCGAGGTGTTCACCAGGATTGCGGTCTTCTTCATCTTGGCGAGGTCGGCCGCACCGATCAGGCCGCGGGTGCGATCCGACAGAGCGAGATGGATCGACACGAAGTCCGACGTCGCCAGCAGCTCGTCCTTGCTGACGTACTTGGCGCCGCCCGCCGCGGCCTTCTCCGGCGTGAGGTTCTGGCTCCAGGCCACGACATCCATGCCGAAGGCCTTGCCATAGTGAGCTGCGCGACTGCCCAGCTTGCCGAGACCGAGAATGCCAAGTCGCTTGCCCTCGAGCACGACCATCTGTTCGATGCCGTCGTGCCACTTGCCCTGGCGCGCCAGCCGCTCCGCCTTGGCGAGATCGCGCGCACACATCATCAGCAGTGCCCAGCCGAGCTCCGCCGTCGGCGCGTTGGAGCCGCCACCCGGCGTCGTCGAGATCGGGATGCCGCGGTCGGTCGCGGCCTTGTCGTCGAGGCTCGCCGCCCGCGCGCCGGTCAGCACCATGAACTTCAGGTTCGGCAACCTCTCGATCAAGGCGCGGGGAAAGGCCGTGCGTTCGCGCAGCAGTCCCAGGATCTGGAACGGCGCCAGTTTTTGCACTGCATCATCGACCGAGGAGAAGGGCTGGTTGAATACGGTGATTTCGATCCCGCGTTTCCTCAGGCGGTCCCAGTCGCCCAGACGGAGCGCTACCTTCTGATAATCGTCGAGCAGGGCGAGCTTGATGGTTTGCGGCATGGCGTTTCCTGGAGGATGATGGCGCGACGATGGAGGCACGCATGGTTTCGGTCAAGCAACTGCACCCGGTGTTCTTCGGCGAAATCTCCGGCATCGACGTTTCGCGCCCACTCAGCCCTGCCGACCACAAGGCGATCGTCGACGCGATCGACCGCTACGCCGTCGTGGTCTTCCACGGCCAGAAGCTGGACGACGAGAGTCAGGTCGCCTTTGCGCGCAACTTCGGTCCGGTCGAGCATTCAGCGCTGAAGCTCCGTCACCGCGACATCAAGCATCGGCTTGCCTCGAACGAGGTCGCCGACATTTCCAATCTCGATGGCGACGGTAATGTCATGGCGCCCGAGGCACGCCGACGTCTGGACTGGCTGGGCAATCGCCTGTGGCACACCGACGCCTCGTTCCGCGCCGTGCCGGGCGCGCTCTCCATGCTCTATGCCCACGTCATTCCCGACGAGGGCGGCGACACCGAGTTCGCCGACCTGCGTGCCGCCTACGACGCGTTGTCCGACTCGATGAAGAAGCAGCTCGAAGGGCTGGTGGCCGAGCATTCGATCTGGCGCTCGCGCGAGCAGGTCGGTTCGATCAAGTACACCGACGAAGAGAAGGCGTCGCTGCCGCCGGTGCCGCAGCGGGTTGTGCGCACCCATCCCGGCTCGCACCGCAAGACGCTCTATGTTGCGAGCCACGCCTCGCACATCCTCGGCATGCCGGTGGGCGACGGGCGGCTGCTGATCCTCGACCTGATCGAGCACGCGACACAACCGAAGTTCGTCCATGCCCACGCCTGGAAGCAGGGCGACCTGGTGATCTGGGACAATCGCTGCACCATGCACCGGGCGCGGCCGTTCGACACCACCAAGGTGCGCGACCTCCGTCGCGTCACCACACGCGACGTCGCCTCGACGCTGGAACAGGCCGCCTAGGAGCGCAATTTTCAGTCGACGGCGATATTGTCGATCAGGCGCGTCCGCCCCAGACGCGTGGCGGCGACGATGCGAGCCGGGCCCGCGATCTTCTCGACCGGCTGTAGGGTCTCGGCATCGACCACGGTCAGGTACTCGACCTTGTCGAAGCCCGCCGCCAGCAAGGAATTCGACGCCGCTGCCGTCGCTTCCGAACACGATGAACGACCATCGCGAACAGTTTGTGCCACCGCGTTCATCTCGCGATAAAGCTGCCGCGCCGTCACCCGCTCCGCGACGCTGAGGTAGCGATTGCGCGACGACATGGCGAGGCCATCAGATTCGCGCACCGTCGGCATGCCGACGATTTCCATGGGCATGGCGAGGTCACGCACCATGGTTTTTATCACCTGGAGCTGCTGAAAATCCTTTTCGCCGAAATAGCCGCGGTCCGGCATGGCCATCATCAGGAGCTTGGTGACGACGGTCGCCACGCCATCGAAGTGTCCCGGCCTAAAAGGACCGCAGAGTCCATCGGTGACGCCTGTCACCTTGACGGTGGTCAGCATCGGCGCGGGATACATCTCCTCCTTGGCCGGCGCGAAGACGATGCGGCAGCCCGCCGTCTCCAGCATGGCGAAGTCACCCGCTTCGTCGCGCGGATAGGCCGCGAAATCCTCGTTGGGGCCGAACTGCGTCGGATTGACGAAGATCGACGCCACCGGCACGTCGCCGCGCGCCAGCGCGCCCTCGACCAGGCTGACATGGCCCTCGTGCAGCGCACCCATGGTCGGGACCAGGCCGACGGTGCGGCCGGTGGCCCTGTAGGCCGCAACCGCATGGCGCAATTCCGCGACGGTTCGTACGATCGCGAGTTTCTCACGCATGATCATCTTTCATCTCCAAACGATATCCGAAAGAAATCCATGTTGCCCAGACCCGGCGCTACCCAAACCCTCGCCCGTTTCGTTGCCGAGACGAGGCGGGAGGAGCTGCCCGACCCTGTGCGCCACGAAGCCAAACGCGCACTCCTCAACTTCTTTGCCGTCGCGATCGCGGGCTGCCGGACCGAACCGGTCGAGATCGCGCTGCTGTCGCTCGCCGAGATGCGGCGCGTGGCCGTGCGCGGCAGCTCGTCCAACCCGATGAAGGACACCGAGATCGAGGACAAGCTCCGCGCCGAGGCCGGCCGCTGGCGGCCCGGGCACGACATCCAGCCGCTGATCGACGCGGTCTGGGCTCTGGAGAAGAGCGCCGACGTCTCCAACCTCGCCGCCCTGACGGTGCCGCGCTAAGAGCGATTTTTGGCACAGCTCGTTGTGCCACGCGTTGTCCTTCTCGCTGTGCCAAAAATCATAGCCAAGTCGTTGATCCACCGAAGGGATCGCCCCGCGATCGACTGTGCCACCACGCCCGTCGACTTCAGTTGATCAGTGCCCAGTAAATGACGCCCGCCAATCAGGCCTGGCGGACATTAAAAAGGCCGGCGCCCCAAACTCAGAGGAAGCACCAGCCTGACAGAAATATAGCCTAAAACCTGCTGAACTGTCAACTTTCTCTGGACTGTAGCACTTACTGATTCCTCCGCTCACCCCGTAACGTCGGCAGACCGACGCCGGCGGCGTCGAAGCCGCCGTCCACCGCCAGCACCTGACCGGTGATGTAGCTTGCCTGGTCGCCACACAGGAAACAGATCGCATTGGCGAGCTCCGACTCGAGTCCATAGCGGTTGAGCGGGATATGGTCGTGATAATCGGCGCGGATTGCCGGCGTGTGTACGGCCTTGGCCATGGCGGTATCGACCGGCCCCGGCGCCACGGCGTTGACGCGGATGCCATATTCGCCGAGTTCGGCCGCCTGTTGCTTGGTGAGATGTGCCAGCCCCGCCTTGCTGGTCCCGTAGGCGACGCGGAGCGTGGAGGCGCGCAGCCCCGAGATCGAGGTGATGTTGACGATGGCGCCGCCACCCTGGTCACGCATGATCGGCGCCACCGCCTGGGTCATCAGGAAAGGACCGGTGAGGTTGACCGCCAGGACGCGCTGCCATTCCTCCAACGTCACGTCGAGCATCGGCTTGAACACGGCGATGCCGGCATTGTTGACCAGGGCATCGATGCGGCCGAACTGCCGATGCGCCTGCTGCACGGCGGCCTGAATCGCTCCTGGGTCCGAGACATCGGCCTCGAGTGCCAAGGTGGCATCTGCGCGACCCAAGGCATTGACGGTAGAGCGTAGCGTGTCGCCTGAGATATCCAGCATCGCAACGTGCCAGCCGTCGTCCAGGAAGCGGGTCGCCGTCGCGAGGCCGATGCCGCGCGCCGCGCCCGTGACAAGGGCAACCTTTTTCAGCCCAGACGCCATACGTTGTTTCTCCCTTGCTTCGCTGCTGCCACCAGACTTGGCACTCCGCGGGAAGCGCGGCAACGCGCGCGCGCGCAGCCGCGCGCCGGTCCAATCGGCAGGGCATGCCGATGTGGCTCAAGCCACTGTCTATACGGGAAGAAAATTGGAGCGGGCGAAGGGATTCGAACCCTCGACCCCGACCTTGGCAAGGTCGTGCTCTACCCCTGAGCTACGCCCGCGCTCCGATCCGGCCGGGTAGGTGCCGGAAGGCGGTGGTGATAGGGGTTTTTCCGGGCCTTGGCAAGCCCGCCAAAAACTCAGCCGCGGGCGAGCAGACGCTGCAGGTATTTGCCGTATTCGCTGTCCTTGATGGGCTCGATGAGACGCGCGAAGGCGGCGTCGTCGATATAGCCCCGGCGCCAGGCGACCTCCTCCGGACTTCCGATCTGCAGTCCCTGGCGATCCTCGACCGTCTCGACGAACTGGGCCGCTTTCAGCAGGCTCGACGGCGTGCCGGTATCGAGCCAGGCATAGCCGCGGCCGAGCTTCTCGACGGTGAGCCGGCCGGCCTTCAGATAGTGCGCGTTGACGTCGCTGATCTCGAGTTCACCACGGGCCGAGCGGGGAAGCTGCGCGGCCACGTCGCAAACGTCGGGATCGTAGAAATAAAGACCGGTGACCGCCCAGTTCGAGGCAGGGACCTTGGGCTTCTCGATGATGCTGTTCGGCCGGCCCTCCGCATCGAAGCCGACCACGCCGTAGGCCGAGGGATCGGACACCCAATAGGCGTAGATCGTGGCGCCTGTGCCGGTGGCGCCACGCTCGGCCATGGTCGGCAGCGAATCGCCATAGAAGAGATTGTCGCCCAGGATCAGGCCGACGCGGCTGGAGCCGATGAAATCGCGGCCGATCAGGAAGACCTCGGCGATGCCGCCGGGCTTGGGCTGCGCCGCGTAGGAGATCTCGAGGCCCCACTGATGGCCGTCGCCGAACAGGCGGCGGTAGGTCTCGACATCCTGCGGATTGACCACCAGCAGGATCTCGCGACACCCCGCCAGCATCAGGGTGGTCAGCGGATAGTAGACCATCGGCTTGTTGTAGACGGGCAGGAGCTGCTTGTTGGCAGCCCGTGTCATCGGGTAAAGCCGCGTGCCGCTGCCCCCCGCCAGAACGATACCTTTCATGCCCGCACTGTAGACAGGCCCCATGTACGACCCGCAACAACTATTCGCCAAACTGGCCACGCTCGGGATCGCGCAACGCACCGTCGAGCATCCGCCGGTCTTCACCGTCGAGGAAGCCAAGGCGCTGCGCGGCAACCTGCCCGGCCATCACATCAAGAACCTCTTCCTGCGCAACAAGAAGGAAGAGATGTGGCTGGTGGTGGCGCTCGAGGACCGCGCCATCGACCTGAAACGGCTGGGCGAGGCGCTGGGCGCCGGCCGGCTGTCGTTCGGCAGTCCCGACCGGCTGCGGCGCCATCTCGGGGTCGAGCCCGGATCGGTAACTCCGTTCGCCCTGGTGAACGACGAGGCACATCTGGTGCGGCTGGCGCTCGACCGCGGCCTCACAGAAGGCGGGCCGGTCAATGCCCATCCCCTGGTCAACACCATGACGACGGCGATCGCTTCGGCGGATCTGCTGCGGCTGTTCGAGGCCACCGGCCACGCCCCGCGCTGGCTCGACTTTCCGGTTTGATGTTTAAAATTTATGTTATAATATAACGGCATGCTTGGCCGTTTTCTGCTGGCGGCGGCGCTGCTGTTCGCCGTCCTTCCCGCCTCCGCTCAATCCACGTCAACGCCGGCCAAGATCAAGGTCGTGGCGACCTTTTCGATCCTGGGTGATCTCGTGGGCGAGGTCGGGGGCGAGCATGTCGAACTGTCGTCGCTCGTCGGTCCCGACACCGACGCGCACACCTATCAGCCGAGACCGGCCGATGCGCGCACCCTGGCCGTCGCCCAGGCGCTGGTCAGCAACGGCCTCGGGTACGAGAGCTGGGCCGACCGTCTCGCCAAGGCCGCCCCCTTCAAGGGTCGCGCCATCGTGGCCTCCAAAGGCGTGCCCACGATTGCCGCCGGTCCGGCGCACGGCCACAGCCATGCCCATGGCCCCGACCCGCATTGCTGGCAGGACGTCGCCTGTGTGCGACGCTACGTGGCCAATATCGCGCAAGGTCTTGCCGAGGCCGATCCGGCCAATGCCGCGAGCTACCGCGACCGCGCCGCTTCCTACGATAAGAAGCTGGCCGCGCTCGACCAGTGGGTGAAGGACGAGATCGCGAAGGTGCCGGCAGCACAACGCAAGGCGATCACGGGGCACGACTCGTTCCGCTATTTCTCGAAGGCCTATGGCGTACAGTTCATGGCGCCGCGCGGCTACAACACCGAGAGCGAACCCTCGGCCAAGGACGTGGCGGCGCTGATCCGGCAGGTGCGCGAGCAGAAGATCAAGGCGCTGTTCGTCGAGAACATGACCAATCCCGGCATGGTCGAACAGATCGCCCGTGAATCAGGCGCCGTGGTCGGCCCCCGCCTCTACAGCGACGCCCTGTCGAAGCCCGGCGGACCGGCCGCGACCTACGAGGCGATGATGCGCCACAACGTGACGGCGCTGGTCGCGGGGATGTTGAAGAACTGAGTCTTCCGGACCGCGAGCCTCCGGCTCGCTCATGAATCCGAGCGAGCCGGAGGCTCGCGGTCCGGGAGAATTCTAAGCCGACACCACCTTCAGCCCCGCCGCGCGGCGGGCGGCCTGGAGCGTGTTGAACATCAGGCACGCCACCGTCATCGGGCCGACGCCGCCCGGCACCGGCGTGAGATGGCCCGCCACCGGCAGGATCTCGGCGAAGGCCGCATCGCCCACCAGCTTCGACTTGCCGTCGGCCGTCGGGATGCGATTGATGCCGACGTCGATCACCGCCGCACCGGGCTTGATCCAGTCGCCGCGCACGAACTCCTGCTTGCCGATCGCGACGACGACGATATCGGCTTGGCGGCAGAGGCCCGGCAGGTCTCGCGTGCGCGAATGCGTAATGGTGACGGTGCAGTCGGCGCGCAGGAGAAGCTGCGCCACCGGACGGCCGACCAGGTTCGAGCGGCCAATGACGACGGCATGCAGGCCCGACAGCGACTTCAGCGCATCCTGCAGCAGCATCGACACACCGAGAGGCGTGCACGGCACGGGAAAATCGAGCGGCGCGCCTGAGGCGATCGAGCCCAGCCGGCCGACATTGATGGGATGGAAGCCGTCGACGTCCTTGGCGGGATCAACCGCCAGCAGCACGTGCGATGTATCGATGTGCCTAGGCAGCGGAAGCTGCACCAGGATGCCGTTGACGGCGGGATCGGCATTGAGCGTCGCGATCAGCGCCAGCAGCTGCGCCTCGGTGGTCTCGGCCGGCAGCCGATGATCGAAGCTCGTCATGCCGAGTTCGGCGGCGAGCTTACCCTTGCTGCGGACATAGACCTGGCTCGCCGGATCGGCGCCGACGAGCACTGTCGCCAGGCCTGGTTTGGGCGAGCCTGAAGCCACCAGTTCAGCCACGCCCACGCTCACGCGCTGACGCAGGCCAAGGGCAAAGGCCTTTCCGTCTATTAGTTTCGCATGAGGTAGCTTGGCATCAGCCATGTTCGCGGGCGGCAGACTACTGGATCAGCGCCGGCCAGACGTATTCCCACAACAGGCTGCGGACGAAGAACAGGCCGAGCAACAGGATGACGGGCGAGATGTCGACGCCGCCGAGGTTGGGCAGGATGCGGCGGATCGGGCGCAGTACCGGTTCGGTCAGTCGATAGAGCACATCGACGACCATGCGGATGAACTTGTTGCTGATGTTGACCACGCCGAACGCCACCAGCCAGCTCATGATCGCTCCCGCAATCACGATCCAGGTGTAGATGTCGATCACCTTGTCGATCAGCACCGCCAGCGACAGCATCGCGTCCTCGCCTAAAAATGCCGGCAGGTTGCCGGCTGCGCGCACCCTACTCGGCGGGGAATGCCGATCACAAGCCTATTTGAGGTTTGCCCTGTTTCAGGTGCGCGACAGGGCGAGGTCGACGCTTCCGAGCCGGATCGCACGCGCCCCGCTGATATCCCTGGGCCCGTGCTCGGGCAGCAGGCGGGCGCCGTCGATGAAGGTGCCGCCGGGGCTGCCCAGGTCCTCGAGCCCCAGCCGGGTGCCGGCCGTCAGCAGCCGGGCGTGGGGTTGGCCGACCGAGGGGTCGGGCACCGACAGGTCGGAGGCCTGCGCCGAGGGCGCGCCGGTGAGCACGTAGGTCCCCGACGTGCCGTCGATAGCCAGCGCCACGACGCCGCCACTGGCGAGCGCGCCGGTGAGCTGCCAGCCACGCCGGTCGGCCAACGCCATCGCAGGCGCCGCCAAAGCGGCAGGGCCTGACGGATTGGGACCACCGGCTGGCCGGCCGGCCGGCGCAAAGCCGGGAGTTGCCGCGCCGGCAGGGGCCTCGTCGCGCGGCCAGCGCATGAAGGCGAACACCCACAGCAGGACCAGCGGCACGATCGAACCGATGCCCGTCAGCGTCAGCAGGATCGCGCCGAGACCTGTCCAGCCCGGCAGGCCCGCCTTCTCCACGATGCGCCAGGCCATCCACGCCGCCAGCACGGTGCCGACGAGGGCAAAGGCGCCGGTGAGGCCGAAGAAGCCCATCAGCGCCGCGATCTCCGCGCCCATCATGAGCGCCGCCCCGGCGAGGCTTCGCCGTTGGGCCAGGTACTAAAGGCAAGCATGGCCATGACGATGAACGAGCCGATCAACGGCACGAGATGGAACAGCGACAGGGCGCCGGAGAAGCCCGCCCGTGTACAGATGCGCCAGGTCGGGATGATCAGCACGAGCGCCAGCAACAGGTGCGCGATCAAAAACGCGAAGGCGACGAGCGAGCCGAGCCCGAGGATCCAGGTCACGGGATTGTCCACGGGCTAGACGAGCGCCACGACTTCGATCTCGACCATCACGTCGCGCGGCAGGCGCGCCACTTCCACCGTCGAGCGGGCGGGCGGGTTGGCGCCGAAATATTCCGGCCGGCCGTAGACCTCGTTCATGGCCGTGAAGCTGTCCATGCTCTTCAGGAACACGGTGGTCTTGACCGACCGGTCGAGGTCGCTGCCGGCCGCCTTCAGCACGGCGCGCAGGTTCTTGAGAACCTGGTGGGTCTGCTCGGCAATGCCGCCCTCGATGAGGTTGCCGGACGCCGGATCGAGAGGAATTTGCCCGGCGCAGAAGACCATTCCGTTGGCCACGATCGCCTGCGAGTAAGGTCCGAGCGCCTTGGGGGCCGCGTCGGTCTGAACCGCCTTCTTGTCGTTTGCCACTGGATACTCTCCTTCGAAAAAGCCCGTGGGACGCTAACATAGACCGGTTTGCTTGACAGGTGCCCCGGCAACCATTATCCGCGCGGTTCTCCGGGTCGGAGGGGGCTGTAGCTCAGCTGGGAGAGCGCCTCGTTCGCAATGAGGAGGTCAGGGGTTCGATCCCCCTCAGCTCCACCAACCACCCCGACCCGCTTCACGATCTGCTCCTCTGGCAGCTTCCTTGGCCGCATTCACTGGCATGCCGCGCGCCGTCGCGGCACACTTGCAGTCAATGCGCAGCCGCAAACAACCCAGCCCAGGCGACCTCGGTCTCTCGACCGACGAGGGCCGCGTTCTCGCCGCGTTGCGCACGCCGCAGCGCGTGCAGGAGTTCGTCGCGGGCCTGCGCGCCAACTTCGAGCAGGACGGCGATACCCTGCGATCGGTCCGCGGCGTGCTGCGCCACCGCAAGGCGCATTGCATCGAAGCGGCCTTCGTCGCCGCCTGCGCGCTCTGGCTGCACGGCGAGCCGCCGCTGCTGATGGATCTGACGGCCGCCAAGGGCGATTCCGACCATGTCGTCGCCCTCTTCCGCCGCGACGGCTGTTGGGGCGCGATCTCCAAGAGCAATCATGCCTGGCTGCGCTGGCGCGATCCCGTCTATCGCAGCCTCCGCGAACTCGCGATGTCGTACTTCCACGAATACTTCAACAACGGCCGCAAGACGCTGCGCACCTATTCGGCGTCGTTCGACCTCCGCCGCTTCCCGTCCGGCATGTGGATCACCAACGAGGAGAACTGCTGGGATGTCGGCGCCGCCGTCGACGACGCGCGTCACTACCGGCTGATCACACCGGGCCAGATGCGCTGGCTGATGCCGCCCGACGCCACCGTGATGCGCGCCGACAACCTGCTTCAATACGAAAGCCGCGATCGTAAGACGGCCCGCAAATATTAGGGAGCACCGCGATGAAACGAGCGATCTCG
>Ga0163144_10009210_pt1 | contig 21231 bp, 16 predicted proteins | sample OliLak19BULKMAT1_FD_123175 | JGI IMG/M metagenome (GOLD analysis project Ga0163144, IMG submission 123175) | Freshwater microbial mat bacterial communities from Lake Vanda, McMurdo Dry Valleys, Antarctica - Oligotrophic Lake LV.19.BULKMAT1 | ecosystem: Environmental > Aquatic > Freshwater >... | reverse complement strand
GACGATCCTGCGCGGAGAAGTCGCGGACATTGAAACGTCGTGTACTGCGCAGGTAACAGCGGGCGCTCCCGAGAATGCAGATTCGTTGCACCTTGCGTCCTCGTCCGTGCCCGTCGTTCGAGCGGTGCTGCTGGCCGACGGAACGCGCTTAACGACTCGATGCGCGATCGTGACCACCGGCACATTCCTCCGTGCCCTCATGCACACCGGCGAAGCCAAAACCGAAGGCGGACGCGTCGGCGAAGCGACCGCGCGCGGTTTATCCGGCTGTCTGGCGCGGCTTGGGCTGGAAATCGGCAGGCTTAAAACCGGCACGCCTCCCCGTCTGGATCGGGATTCGATCGACTTCTCAAAGTTCGAGCCACAGCCGGGTGACGAATCGCCAGTGCCATTTTCGTATCTGCACGAGTATGAAGAATTTCGAATTACGGATTTCGGATTGCGGATTGAAAACTCGGAGACGGACGTCTCGGTCGATTCAATCCGTAGTCCGCAATCCGCAATCCGCAATTGGACGCCTCCGCTTCCGCAGATTTCATGTTGGCTTGGCAGTACGAACGAGACGATTCACCAGATCATCCGTGCCAACCTGCACCGCGCGCCGATGTATTCGGGTCAGATCAGCTCGACAGGCCCGCGCTATTGTCCGAGCATCGAAGACAAGGTTGTACGGTTCGCCGACAAGACCGGGCATCAGATTTTTCTAGAGCCCGAAGGTTTGGACACGAACGAAATTTACGTCAACGGCATCAGCACGAGTCTGCCCGTCGACGTGCAGGATCAGATCATCCGGCTCGTACCGGGGCTGGAAAACGCGAAGGTTTTGAAGTGGGGCTACGCGGTCGAGTACGACATGGTCTGGCCGACACAAATTCGGTCCACGCTGGAGACGAAGAAGGTTTCGGGTCTGTTTTTAGCGGGGCAAATCAACGGAACGAGCGGCTACGAAGAGGCCGGCGCGCAAGGCCTGATTGCCGGTATCAACGCCGCGCACCACGCCGCGGCGGGAGCTGCGGATTTCGTCCTCCGACGTGATCAAGCCTATATCGGCGTGCTGATCGACGACCTGGTCACCAAGCCGCCGATCGAGCCGTACCGCATGTTCACCAGCCGCGCCGAGCACCGGCTTCACCTGCGCAACGACAACGCCGACGCCCGCCTCACGCCGATCGGCAGACGGGTCGGTCTGGTCGACGACGCCCGCTGGCACGCCTACACGGCGCGCCAAACGCGCGTGCACGAGACGACGGCGGTGCTCAAGCTCGCGCGCGTCGACGGCGTGCCCGCGCTCGAACTCCTCAAGCGCCCCACGACCACGTGGCAATCACTGGCCCAGTCCTGTGATGCCGTCCGTGACGTCCCGTCGGGCGTCGGGTTCGTCATCGAAGTAACCACCAAGTACGCCGGCTACATCGCCAAGCAGGACCGCACGATCGAACAGTCGGCTAAGACTGAGTCCAAGCTGATCCCCACCGACCTCGATTACACGCAGGTCAAAGGCCTGCGCAACGAGGCCCGTGCCAAGCTGATTAAGTTCACGCCGCGCAGCCTCGGCCAAGCCCTGCGCATCAGCGGCATCACACCCGCGGACGTGACGGTGCTCGCGATTCATCTGGACCGGCGGGACGTCCGGCAAATCAAATCTGCTTGACTTACATTTCGATACCCGTCTAAAGTATAACCGCCGATGAATGACGTACAGTTTCACAAAATCGCCAAAGCGCTCGCCGACCCACGGCGGTTTGAAATTTACACCATGATCGCCAGAGGGCCGGGAGAAGTTCCCTGCAAGCGGCTAGTCAAAGGGTTTGACGTATCGCAAGCAACAATCTCGCATCACCTGAAAGAGCTTGTAAATGTAGGCCTGATTGACAGCCGAAAGGACGGGCAATGTGCGTTCCTCAGCGCCCGGCGCGCGGTGATCGAAGATTATCAGAAAGAATTGCGTAACCGCGTGTCGGCGGGATGAATCATAAAAGTGAACGATTTAACGCGCGACGAATCGCGCGTGTTTATCGACCTCAAATAATAGATGTTCATCTATTGATCTATTAACATCCGGTAACCAAGACTTTCCGACGTTTCAAAGAGCGGTCATGAGCAGTTCGACATCTGGCATTCTTTCGGGCAAGGTCGCACTGGTCACGGGCGCGGCACGCGGCATCGGTGCCGCGATCGCGACGCACCTCGGTAAGGCCGGCGCGACCGTGCTGGTCAACTATTCCAAATCCGAAGCACCCGCCAAGGCCGTCGTCAGGGGCATCATCGCGGCGGGCGGGAAGGCGTCGGTCCTCAAAGGCGACGTGTCCGACTCGGGTCATTTTGCGGAACTCTTCAAGACCATCGACAAAGACCACGGCGGAAAGATCGACATCCTTGTCAATAACGCCGGCGTTTATCTGACCGCGCCGTTCCCCGGTGTCAGCGTTTACGCCGCCAGCAAGTTCGCGGTCGCGGGGCTGTCTCGCGGGCTGGCGCGGGATCTCGCGCCGCGCAAAATCACGGTGAACATCGTCCAGCCCGGCCCGATCGATACCGACATGAACCCCGCCGACGAGTCAAAAAACCCGGCTGCGGGGTTCATCAAGAACATGATCCCGCTCGGTAGGTACGGCACGACTGACGACGTCGCGTCGGCGGTGACTTACCTCGCGTCGCCCGCGGCGGCGTTCGTCACGGGCGCGAAACTCACGGTCGACGGCGGCGTGCTGGCGTGATGTCGATGCGAAGTTCATTGCGTTTGAAACGGATTCGTTTAGCGGTCGGACCAAAGGTCCACCCGTCTTGCGTGATCGCGCAGAACGGGTGGACCTACAGTCCGACCGCTAAGCGCGTTCGTGCCTCATCCGTTTTGTTGCTGTAACAAAAACAGCGCCGTGCTGGTCGCGTTGAATATTGCGTGGAGGATGACGCACGCCCACAGGTTGCCGGTGCGTTCGTACAGGTAGCCGATGCAGACCGCTAGCGCAAAGATCGGCGGGCGTGTCCACCACTCGTGCACGAGGCTGAATAGGAGCGCGGTGAGGAGGATGGCCGTCCACCGGGCGAACACGGCGCGCGACGGTTTATTTCCACCGACCAGTCGAACGAGTAGCGTCTGCACGTACCCGCGAAAGATCAATTCTTCGGCCACCGGTGCGAGCACGACGGCGGTGAAAAGGATCAGGTTGCGCAAGCCCTGCCTCGACGGGTCGCCGAGAATTTGCAGGAGCGGGTGTTCGTTCGGATGGCCCAGGCCCAGCAAATCCCACAGCCCCGCAGTGTAAATGCTGACGGCGGTGACGAGCGGGACCGCGAGCATCCCCGCGGCCAAACCTGATAATGGCGCTTGGAGAAGGTCGGTCGGCCCGAAGCCCATTCGCGTGATTGCTCCCGGGCGGTAGGCCACGGTCATGAGCACGCACATGATAATGGCCGCGGCCGCACCGACGGCGCCGAGTGTGACCAGCGCCTCCGGTCGAAACTTCGCCGGGGCAGGCGTAACCGGCGCAGGCGCGCCCGGGGCGTCACCGGCTTGCGTGGTCGGCTGCGTCGTGGAATTCTTTTCGTAAAGCTCGATGTTCATCGCCTTGGCGACCAAAGCCGGCGCGGTCGCCCAGGTGACGACGGTCATGCCCAGAACGACCAGCATCAAGGTGACCGAATCCTTGGTCCCCAGGCGCGTCGGACCGACGATTGAACGTGTCCGAAACACCCCCATCGCCCACGCCCCGCCCAGCGCCGCGAACGTCAGCACCGATGCCAAAATGTAGGCGGCCGGCTCGATCGGCGTCACCGACGCGTCGGCCAAAAACAGTTCAATGGGCATGAAATCGGTCCGGTCAAAATCAGTTTTCTGTCACCCCGCAACACAGCGTGGTCACCCCGCAACGACGCGTGGCGTCACATTCTAGCCGCACGGACCGAAACCCCCGCGCGTCGCACGATTTCAGTTGCGCAACAGCTTCAACGCACGCGCGGTGCCACAGGTCGCGGTACTCCGAGACCTGTGCGTTTTGTAGGTGGAGTACACACAGGTCTCGGGGAAACGCAACCTGTGGCACCGATGCGAACTCAAACTGACCTACATCGCGCGATTTCTGCTTTACGCCTGCGAGCGTGCGACCTACCATTCGCCTACTCATGCTATTGATTCGGGCGGGTTTATTCATTTTCGCGTTCGTGTCGGTGGTCACCCTCGGCCAAGCCCAGCCGGGCGGGGAGGTCGAGTCGATCGGTTTTTCGAACACGTTCAGGCCCGACGCTTGGACGCCGATGCTTGTTCGCCTTCGCCCCGATTCGTCGGACAACCGCAAATATTCGATCCGCGTCCGTCAGACCGATCTCGATGACGATTTTGTCGTCTACGAAACGCCCACGTTCACGCTCCAAGGGAACGAAGAAGGCCGCGGGGTGCGGGAGGAGCGGTTCTGGGTTTACTTTTTGCCAACACCGAACAAAGGCGGCCTGCCCGACCGATTCGACGCCGACCGCGGGACGCTGAAGGATCTTCAGCAACGACTTGTGGTGCAACTGGTGGACGAAAAGGGGACGCCCGTTGCCAACCTCCCGCTCACCAGCACGATCACCAGCGCCGACCCGTCGCGCGACGGCGGGGGGTTTTCGACGGTCAAATCGCGTAGGTTTATTCTCGTCGTCACCGACGGCGCGAGCGTGAACAGCGCCCTGTCCTGGAACGCCGTCGGCGGCGGAGGGAGGTCGGTGACGGGGAACTTGGAGGACACGATCGTCGCGCAGGTGCAACCGCGCGAGTTGCCGGAGAACGTGCTCGGGTTTGACGCGGTCGACACGGTCGTCTGGATGAACGCCGACGCCAACGCGCTCGTCGGCGGGACGCGCTCACGCACGTTAGAAGCGCTCGACCACTGGGTCCGGGCCGGCGGGCGACTGGTCGTCTGCCAGGGCCCGGACACGCAGCGGGTCCAACCGCTCGCGTCGCTCCTTCCGATCGAAACCACCGGCGAGCAAGGCGGCTGGTCGATCCCGATGATCGACACCACCGACCTCACGCCGTTGCGCGAACTCGCGTTGCGCGGCGAGCCGTGGTCACGCAGCCCTGAACTTAAACGTCGGGCCGAACAAGACTGGAACCGACCGCTGGCCGCGCCGATCAAGTTTGCGGTCGTTCGGCCACGCGGGGGGAGTGTGGTCGACCTTTGGATGAAGCCGCGGCTGGCGACGACGCAACCGACCGACGCAACGCCGCTACCGCGCAGTCCGTTTCTGATTCGACAGACCGTCGGCCTGGGCACGGTGACGTGGGTCGCGACGGATCTGGGCAACCGAATGCTGACGTCCGGCGCGCGGCCCGGCTGGCCGGCGATCTGGGATGCGGTGCTCGGGCTGTACGGGAACTCGACGGTGGACGTCAACGACCTGACGCTCCCCGTCGACACGGCGGGGGGGATCGACACGGGCGTGAAAAAGACCAAGTCCCCCGACGTGTCGCGCGCCGAGGCGTTACGGAATAAGTTCTCTGCAGCGCCGGCGTCGAATCTCGGCGAGTCGATTCGACCGTTCACCGACTTGAACTCAAAGAGCAGCAAGTTCGTCGCGGTGGCGTTGCTATTTTTCGTCGTGTACTGGGTGGTCGCGGGGCCGGGGGTGTTCATTTATCTGGTCGCGAAAAAGCAGACGTCGCAGAGCTGGTTCATCTTCGGCCTGATTTCCATCGCGGCGACGGTGTTGACGGTCGTGGTGGTACAGATCGCCGTCAGCGGGTCGCCGCAGGTGAGTCATTTCAGTGTCGTGCGCTACGCGCCCGGCGCGCCGACGGACGTGATGTCGAACTTCGGATTATACATCCCGCGCGACGGGCCACAGGAAATCACGCTCGGGCCGCCGACGTCGGGCGCGGTCGGGTACGTCGCGCCGTTGAGCGAGCACCCCGACTACGCGCGGTCTGCGGTCGGGTTCGTCGACCATCTTCAATACGCCGTGCCCCTGCCCGAGGCGGCGACGGCACATACCATCAACGTCCCATTCCGTCGCACGCTCAAACGTCTGGAGGCCCGCTGGGCCGGCGACACCGGACACACCGGCATCATCGGCCAAGTCCGGGCGGTCGACGGGAAATCGCTGCTCGAAGGCAAGCTCGCCAACTCTACCGGGCAGGATTTGAAGCACGTCTACATCGTCTTCACCCAACGCACCGGCGGGACGTCGACCGACTGGATGCTCTACCTCCCGACGTGGCGCGACAACACGAGCCTGAACCTCGCCGACGAAATGAATTCTGCGGCGCTGCTTTCGCCCGACGGGCCGGCGCAACCCGGACGCGGCAGCAAGGTGAAGGCGCCGGTCACGCGCGGGCAAAGTTGGACGCAATACTGGCGGCCGATGCTCCGCATCCGTGGCGGGCTGGCGCAGGACAACGCCCTGACTGACCTGATGAATGCTTCGGGCCCGCCGAACAGTTTTGTGATGATGAGCCTATTCAGTTTGCTCGAACCGCTCGCCAACCAGGACCAAAATCTTGACCGCGCCGAAATCCTCCGGCGCGGCGGGCGTCACTTCGACCTCGCCTCGGTCGTTACCGCCGGCGACATTGTCGTCCTCGCGCAGGCGGAGAAGCCTCTGCCGCTTCCGCTCCCGATCGAAGTGAACGGTCGCACGCCCGCCGGCGAAGGCATGGTGTTTTTCCAGGCGGTCGTACCGTTGCAACGCGATAATGAGTTTGAAGAACCGGTCCCGGCAGACGAGACTCCACGCGCCAGGAATCAAGGAACCGGTCCATAGGAATTTATGCCGACTCCTGTCATCAAAACCGTCAATCTCACCAAGCGTTACGGCACGCTCGTCGCGCTGTCGAATCTGAATCTTGAGATTCAGGAAGGTGACTGTTTCGGCTTCATCGGCCCCAACGGCGCGGGTAAGACCACGACCATCAAAATCCTCGCGACGCTGCTCCAGCCGACGTGGGGCGAGGCGCGTGTTTGCGATCTGGTCGTCGGCTATCAGTCGCGCCAAATTCGGCCACTCATCGGGTTTGTGCCCGACTATTTCGGCGCGTACGAAGACATGGTCGTGCAGGAGTACCTGGAATTTTTCGCCAGTGCCTACAACATCAACGGCGTGGCGCGGTCCAAGGTCGTGAACGACGTGCTGGAACTGACCGACTTAGGATACAAAAAAGACGCCCCGGTCGACGGCCTGTCGCGCGGGATGAAACAGCGACTGAGCATTGCCCGCGTGCTGCTCCACGACCCCAAGCTTTTGCTTCTTGATGAACCGGCAGGCAACCTCGACCCGCGCGCCCGCATCGAACTGCGCGAGCTGCTGAAAGAGCTTCGCCGCATGGGCAAGACGATTCTCATCAGCTCGCACATCCTGCCCGAGCTTCAAGACCTCTGTAACACCGTCGGCATCATCGAGCGCGGCGAGTTGATCTACTCCGGCCCGTGGCAGGAATTGATCAAACGCGCGCGCACCGGCACGGTCGTCCACGCGACCGTTGCCGTCAACGAAAAACAGGCCGCCGCGCTGGTCCAGCAACACCCGCAGGTGTCCGGCGTGAACCTGAACAACGGCACGCTCGAAATCTCCCTCCACGAAGGCACGACCGACTGGACCTTCGTCCCGCACCTGCTCATCCAGAACGGGTTCAAGCTGACGATGCTGAAGGAAGAAGAAGTGAACCTAGAAACGGCGTTCATGAGACTGACGAAGGGAATGGTGCAGTAGCTGGTAGCGAGCAGCGAGCAGCGAGTTGCCAGTGATTAGTTGCCAGTTGTCAGTAAAGACTGCGGACATGGTGTGTTTTGTAAAAACTCGCAACTGACACTGACAACTGACACTGGCAACTGGCAACTGACAACTAACCACTAACCACTGACAACTAACTCATGCTCGGTCTTCCCGACTATCTCTGGCGGCTCGTTCCGGCGAACCCGATCCTGCTCCGCGTGGTGGAGTCGGCGGGGAAGCGGCGGCGCGATTTGTTGATCCGCTGCGCGTACCTCGGGTTGCTCGTCTTTCTCGTCGTCTTTTCCATCTTCGGTCAATCCGTCGGCGGGGCGAGTTTGAACGAGCTGGCGAAAATGTCCGGGCAGATCTTTCGGCAGATGAGCTATCTCCAGCTCGGGCTGGTCGCGCTGCTCGCGCCGATTTTTACCGCCGGCGCGATCACGCAGGAGAAGGACAGTCAGACGTACGACATCTTGCTCGCCACGCCTCTCACCAACGGGCAGATCGTGCTCGGGTCGTTGCTTTCGCGACTGTTTTTCGTGGTGGCGTTGCTGGTGTCGGGGATTCCGGTTTTTTCGATCACACAGATTTTCGGTGGCGTCGCGATTCGCTCGATCGTCAGCAGTTTCCTCATCGCCGCCGCGACGGCGTTCGTGACGGGGGCGCTCGCGATGGCGATCGCGACGTTCAAGGTCGGGACGCGACGCACGATTTTCAGCTTTTATCTGTTCATCATTCTCTATCTCGTCGGCGGATTTTTGCTCGACCAATCCGGATGGTTTGCCGTCCTGCCCGATCCGGGCGGCGACGTGCATTACACGACTTGGCTCACCGGATCGCACCCGTTTTTAGCGTTACGGTCGTTGTTCAACGAGTCGGGCTACCGCACGCCGAGCCTCGCCGACCTGCCGGCGGAACTGCGCTATTGGCCGGTCGGGTGGTACCTGACTTCTCCCGCGTCGTTTTACGTGACGTTCATGTTCGTGTTCAGCGCGCTGCTGGTCGCACCGGCGATCGTGCTGTTGCGCCGGCTCGCGCAGAGCACGACGACCTGGCGGACGAAACTGCTGACCAAGCTGAAACTGAGCACCGGGGAACGCCGGCGCAAGCCGCGTTACGTCTGGTCGAATCCGATCGCCTGGCGCGAGGCGCAGACCAAGGCGTCGGCGTCGCGGTCGAGCGTGCTGCGCTACGGGTTCATCCTCGCCGGCGCAGCGGCCGCGGTCACGCTCGTGGTCCTGTTCGCGACCACGCGCACGCCCGCGAGCGTCATCAAGCCGGGGAGTTATGACGCCTCGGGTCAGATTTTGACGATCTTCAAGGACGACGGGCGTCAGATGCCGTATGTCGTCGATCCGAACCTGACGAGCGTCACCGTCGAGGGCAAGCCCGCGTCGATCGAGACGATGTTCCGTGGGTACAAGGAGGTCGTGTCGGTGCAGGCGAACGGCCAGAATCTGCGCACGATCGACCTGCGCGACATCCCGCGCCTGCTCGACGCCAAGCAAGTGCGTCAACTTTTGCTCGGGCTGGTGCTGGTCGAATTCGCCGCGATCCTGCTCATCGTCACTAACGCTGCCGCCAGCACGGTGACGCGAGAGAAGGAGGACGGGACGCTCGACATGCTGCTGACCAGCCCGATCACCAGCACGTATTACATCTGGGGCAAGTTGCGCGGCCTGGTCAGCTTCGTCCTGCCCCTTGCGGCGGTGCCGGTGCTGAGCGTGTTGATGTTCGTGGTGTACGACGTGGTCCGGTCGCTGGGCTTGACCGACCCGACGTTCCAGTGGGTCGTCTCGCCCGAAGGCGTGTTGATTCTGCCCGGCACGCTGGTGATCAGCGCGGCGCTGGCGGCGATATTGAGCATGAATTTGTCCCTGCGACTTTCGTCGACGGTCAAGGCGGTGATGAGCAGCGTCGGCATCATCGTCGGCGCCGCGGCGGCGATGGGGTGGTGCGGGTTCGCGCTGCTGGACAACGCCCGCACGTCGACGAACACGTTCGCGATCGTGCTGTCGGCGTTCAGCCCGTTCACGCTCGTCTCCCTCCTGATCGACCCTTGGACGCGCGGCGGGCCGGTCTTCCAAGCCGGCGACCCGCAGGACATCTTCAGCGCTCGCGTCTTCATTTTCATCTTCGCCTGGGTCGCGACTGGTCTGTACGGCGTGGTCGTCTGGACAATGTACAAGTCGATGGTCAAAAATTTCGACATGACGATTCGGAGGCAGAGTCGGTAGGGAAAGCGGGTCACCACGGAGGCGCGGAGGCACGGAGGGGAAAAGAAGCATGGATTTTGAGCGGCGAATGAAATGTAATGATTGCAGAAACAATCGAATGAAGACAGGGCTCCACGTCGACGCACGAATTCAAACCTCATACGGATCGTGTGCAATACTCGCGCGGATCCCCTCCCCCGGCGTACCGGAAGAGAGAGCGAGACAGGCGCCCATTAAGCACGATCCGTATCATATCCCTCCGTGCCTCTGTGCCTCCGTGGTGAACCGACCCCTGCCCAGCGTTCGAGGCGTCTGGTAGATTGCGGGCATGGCTCAGCTCACACCGGCGCAGGCGTTTGAGAAGGCGGGCGCGCTGGAGCGTTCGGGGAAATTCGTCGACGCCGAGCGGTTGTATCGGATGCTGGCGGTGCGGGAGCCGAAGAGCGCCGCCGCTTATCGAGGGCTGGGGGTTTGTTTGCGACGCATGGGGCGTGTGGACGACGCCGTGATGGCGCTGGTGCGCGCGACCGAGCTTCAGCCCGATTACGCGGAGGCGTTTAACAGTCTTGGAAATTGCCTTCAGGACAAAAACCAAGTCGGCGCGGCGGTGCGTTGTTGGGAACGTGCGATCCGGGCGCTGCCGAACTATCCCGAGCCGCACTTCAACATGGGCGCGGCGCTACGCCGCTCTGGCAACCTTCCGGCGTCGGAGGTGATGTTGCGCAAGGCGGTTGAACTTCGTCCGAATTACGTCGACGCGTTGAACACGCTCGGCAACGTCCTGCGCGACAAGGGGGAACTGGACGATGCCATCGCCTGCTACGAGTCGGCGGTTCACCTGTCGCGAGAGTACGCGATCGCGCACAACAACCTCGGGAACGCCCTGAAAGACACGGGCAAACTACAGCGGGCCGAGGATCACTTGCGCCGGGCGATCGCACTGTCGGGACACGTGCCGGAGTTTCATTTGAACCTCGGCAGCGTGCTGCAGGACCAGGGGCGGTTGGACGAGGCGCAGGAGTCCTGGAAGCAGGCGATCGCGCTTCGGCCGGAGTTTGCCGAGGCGGGGAGCAATCTGTTGCTCTCGCTCCACTACCGCGATGGAAACGACGCCGAATTTGTGTTCCGGGAACACGTCGGCTGGGCGAAGCGTTACGCGCAGCCGCTGACGGACAAGGCGACACCGATCGAACTGCCGACGGGTTTGTCGTCACGAAAAATCCGGGTCGGGTACGTCTCGCCTGATTTCCGTCGGCACAGCGTGGCGTATTTCATCGAATCCGTTTTGCAGAGCCACGACCGAGAGCGATTCGAAATTGTCTGCTATAGCGATGTAGTTCGTCCCGACGACGTGACGAAACGTTTTGAGTCGTATGCGACGACGTGGCGGTCGATCGTCGCGCTCGACGACGCGCGCGTCGCGGACCTCGTGCGGGCGGACAAGATTGATTTGCTGGTCGATCTGGCCGGGCATACTGCGCGGAATCGGCAGGGCGTTTTTGCACGAAAGCCCGCGCCGGTGCAGGCGACGTATCTCGGCTATTGCAACACGACCGGGCAGAGCGCGACGGACTACGCGATCACGGACGGTGTGTTGGATCCCGAGTCGGCCGCAGGGGAATGGCACACGGAGGCGCTGGTGCGCATGCCACGCTGTTTCGTGTGCTATCGGCCAGCGGACGACGCGCCGGACGTCGCGCCGCTGCCGGCGCTCGCGAACGGGTTCGTGACGTTCGGGACGTTCAACCATTTTCCGAAGATCACGCCGGAGATGCTGGATGCGTGGGCGAAGATTTTGCTCGCGGTGCCGGGGTCAGGGCTTTTGATCAAGTCGGCGGGTCTGGAAGACGAGGTGGTGCGTCATCGGACGATGACGGCGCTCGTCGGGCGCGGAGTGGAGGCCGATCGCGTGACGTTGCTCGGTCGTGATCCGTCGTACACGGGGCACCTGGCGACGTACGGGCGTGTGGACATCGGCTTGGACACGTTTCCGTATCACGGGACGACGACCACCTGCGAGGCGATGTGGATGGGCGTGCCGACGGTCACGCTCGCGGGCACGACGCGCGTGAGCCGGGTCGGGGTTAGTCTGAATCGATCGATGGGACTGGAGGATTTCATCGCAGGCACGGTCGAAGAGTACGTTGCAATCGCGGTCGCGCGCGCGGGGGAGTTGGATCGACTGAGTGAATTGCGCGGGTCGATGCGTGAGCGGATGCACGGGACGGGGCTGGTCGATTCGGTAAGATTCACGCGCGAGCTTGAGGCGCTATTTTTTGAGATGATGTCGAAACGAAAGTAAAAGAAAAAGCCCACGAATGGCCATCCGTGGGCTTTAATGATCAGTTTTTTTCGTGTCACGCTCAGGGGACGGGAGTGAGCGGGTAGGCTGCGGTGTAGGTCGGAGGCACGGTCCCGCCGCTCGATTCGACCTTGGCCCAGGGGGGGGTGACGATGAGCGCGACGGGCATCGCGATCAGGTTCGCGACGAATAGCGGGGCGAACGTAAGGTCGTTGACGACGGCTTCGTGTTTCGGTCCGCCGGGGCCGGTGTAGACGCCGGTTTCAGGGTTGTAAGGGGTCGTCCAGACGAAGCCCGTCGGGCCGGCGATGGTGGTGAAGGTTTCGTACTTGGCGGAAGTGGTCGGCCAGTTGCGCTGCGCCATCGCGCCGTCGACGAAAATCGGTTCGGTCGACAAACGGTCCGCCGACGGAACGGTCTTGTTGACCTGACACCCGGCGGAGATCGTTGCCAAACCGAGCGCGACCAACGTGAGTCCGTTACGGATTGAGTACATGATCCACGTCCTTCTTAAACGCCTCTTTATCGAAATTCCTGATTCCACCACCACTGATATCGGTCTTTTCGTTGTTCGGCGAATACCCGAACGGATCTTTTAAAGCGGCCTGCTGTCGATCATACGCGCTGGCGGGCCGAGTGGTAGGGGTCGCGGAGTTGGTCGTGCAACTCGGGAGGAAGGTGAGGAGCAACAGGACGAGCCATTTTGGATTTCGGATTTCGGATTTTGGATTCCGGAGGCCTGCGGCGCTTGCATTCAATCGGAAATCCAAAATCCGAAATCCAAAATCTCGAACTTTTTTTCGCACTCGGTTCATCGGCAACACTCCTTGTACATCCGGCATTGTATCACGTCCGGTTTCCGTCGGGATTGTATTCGACGGTGTAGTTGGGGGATTCCTTGGTGATGGTAATGTCGTGCGGGTGGCTCTCGGCCATGCTCGCGCCGGTGATGCGGCAGAAGCGGGCGTTGGCGCGAAGTTCCTCGATGTTTTTCGTCCCGCAATAGCCCATGCCCGCGCGGAGTCCGCCGACCAGTTGGTAGACGAAGTCGCCGAGCGGTCCGCGGTAGGGGACGCGGCCTTCGACGCCTTCGGGGACGAGCTTGGTCGTTTCCTTCACGCCGGCTTGGCCGTAACGGTCTTTGCTGCCCTTCACCATCGCGCCCATCGAGCCCATCCCGCGGTAGCTTTTGTACCGACGGCCTTGGTGGATGATAAGCTCGCCGGGCGATTCGTCGAGACCGGCAAAGAGTGAGCCCATCATGGTGGCGCTCGCGCCGGCGGCGATGGCTTTGGTGATGTCACCGCTGTGACGAATCCCACCGTCGGCGATTACAGGCACGCCCGCGGGCGACGCGACCGACACCGCGTTCATGATCGCGCTGATCTGCGGCACGCCCACGCCACTGACGATGCGCGTCGTGCAGATCGCGCCGGGCCCGATGCCGACTTTCACGCCGTCCACGCCCGCGTCGATCAGATCCTTCGCGCCCTGCGCGGTCGCGACGTTGCCGGCTATGACCTGGATGTTCCAGTTTTTCTTGATCTCGCGCACGGTCTCAAGGACGTTTTGGCTGTGCCCGTGGGCGGTGTCGACGATGACGACGTCGACCTCGGCGCGGATCAGGGCTTCGACACGTTCGAAATCTTTCACGCCCGTGGCGGCGCCGACGCGAAGGCGCCCGCGCGAGTCTTTGCAGGCTTTGGGGTATTGATGAATCTTGTCGATGTCGCGCATCGTGATCAGGCCGGCCAGGCGATATTCCTTGTCGACCAGCAGCAGCTTTTCGACGCGGGCCTTGTAGAGAATGCGTTCGGCCTCGTCGAGCGTGGTGTTTTCCGGCGCGGTAACGAGGTTATCTTTGGTCATGACCTCGCCGACGCGTTTGGAGTCGTCTTCGAGGAATTTGAGGTCGCGCCGGGTCATGATCCCGACCAGCCTCGGCGGCTTGCCGTTACCGCGCGACCGGTGCACCTGTTCCTCCGCGCGCGGGGAGTCGTCTTCGACGATCGGCACGCCCGACACGTTGTATTCACGCATGATCCGACGGGCCGTACCGACGGTCGCGCTGACGGGCAACGTGATCGGGTCGACGATCACGCCGTTCTCCGATCGTTTAACTTTTTCCACTTCGCGCGCCTGATCCCTCGCCGACAGGTTTTTATGAATGATCCCGATCCCGCCCTCCTGCGCCAGCGCGATCGCAAGCGCCGCTTCGGTGACGGTGTCCATGGGCGCGCTGATGAGCGGAATGTTGAGTTCGATTTGTCGTGTCAGCCGCGTGTGCGTGTCGGCGTCGGAGGGGATGAAGTCGCTGAACTGAGGGATGAGCAGCACGTCGTCGAACGTGATGGCGTCGTAGATGATCTTGTCGGGGTGGACGGCCCGGTCAGAACTGCTGATTCGCGCGAGGCTTTCCATGTGACAGTGATAAGACGCAGACCGGAGACTGTCAAGACGGAAGGCGTTCGTCGCGCTTTTCAAATCGGAGCGGATGAGCCACGGAGGAGCGGAGGCGCGGAGTTCGCACGGAGGTGGTTTTATTTTTTCTGGCAAAGTTTAAATGAAGACCCTCTCCGCGAAGCCTCCGCGCCTTCGCTCCTTCGCGGCTCTTCGCTTTTTTCCGACGTGCCTTACGTCGCGTGGCGGACCATCAAATCGTTCACCACATAGTCGTGGACCGCATCTTCGAGTCGAGTGAACGGTTTGGTGTACCCGGCGGAGCGAAGTTTGGTCGGGTCGGCTTGCGTGAAGTACTGATACTTGCCGCGCAGCGATTGCGGCATGTCGATGTAGTGGATCGTCGGCTTCTCGTTCATCGCGCTGAAGACCGACAGCGCCAATTCCTTCCACGTGCGCGCGTGTCCCGTGCCGCAGTTCAGCAGGCCGCTATGCTGACGGTGCTCGGCGAAGTGGAGGGTGACGTCGACGGCGTCTTTGACGTAGACGAAGTCGCGCATTTGCTCGCCGTCGCCGTACTCGGGGTTGTGGGACTTGAAGAGCTGGACGTCGCCGGTCTGTCGGATCTGGTGGAATGACTTATGGACGACCGAGCGCATGTCGGCCTTGTGGTCTTCGTAGGGGCCGAAGACGTTGAAATACTTAAGCCCGACGATGCGGTCGAACAGGCGGTGCTTCAAGGCCCACAGGTCGAAAAGATGCTTGGAATACCCGTACATGTTGAGTGGACGGAGGGTGGGGGTGACGGAATCGGCGTCGCTGTAGCCGCGCGAGCCGTCGCCATATGTCGCAGCGCTGCTGGCGTAGACGAAGCGTGCGTCGAGCTTGAGGCACCATTCGCAGAGCGTGCGCGTGTAATGGTAATTGTTGCGTAGCAGGAAGTCGGCGTCACGTTCGGTGGTGGCGCTGCACGCGCCGAGGTGAATGACGGCGTCGACCTTGCGAAGCGTGTTGTGCGTGAGCATCGTAAGAAACGCGTCGGGGTCGAGGACGTCTTCGAATTTCAGACCGACGAGGTTCTGCCATTTTTCGTCAGTGCCAAGTCGGTCGACGAGCAGCAGATCGTCCACGCCCCGCGCGTTCAATTCCGCGACGACGTTCCGTCCGATGAACCCGGCGGCACCGGTGACAACGATGGATTTGGACATAGTCAATGGATGATCGACATACCAAGCCGTTTCGTCTACGGCTTGTAACCTGTTCGTTCAACGGAATTTATTTGAAGCCACGGCTCGTCGGATGAAATGTTCGCCAAAATCAACGCCCGGTGGGGGCCGGCCGGTGAGTTTTGAGATTGTGTCGCTACTGATCGACGCGGAGAAGGCCGACTTCCACATCAACGCCATCGAACTCCGCCGGCGCGGCACGATTCCCATGACCGAGGGCATCCGCGTTAAACTTGCTTGGAACGCCGACGAAGCGTTTATTTACCCCGCTGATTGAAGTCGATCTAAACCGTCATTTCTGCTTCGACGAACTGCCCCTTGTCCAGATGGATGAGTCGTGAAGCCGCCGCGGCGCAGTGGGGGTCGTGGGTGACCATGAGGATCGTTTTGCCGAACTCTTTGTTGAGTCTTTGCAGAAGCGCGAGGACGTCTTTCGCGCTGACGGCGTCGAGGTTTCCGGTCGGTTCGTCGGCGAGGATGATGTCCGGGTCGGTGACGATCGCGCGCGCGATCGCGACGCGTTGTTCCTGCCCGCCGGACAGTTGACGCGGGAAGTGGTCGAGCCGGTCGCCGAGGCCGACGAGGTTGAGCGCCGTCGTCGCGTTCTCGCGCCGCCTGGCGCGGTTGAGCGACGTTAATTTCAACGGAAGCTCGACGTTCTCCAACGCCGTCAGTACCGGCAAAAGATTGAACGACTGAAACACGAACCCGAGATGATTGTTCCGCCACCGCGCGAGGTCGCGCTCGCCCATGGTCGCGGGCTCTTCGGCAAGAACCTTGAGGACGCCTTCGGTCGGCTTGTCCATGCCCGCGATCATGTGCAGCAGCGTGCTCTTGCCCGACCCCGACGGCCCCATGAGCGCAACGAACTCGCCACGGTTGACGGTAAGATTGACCTGTTGGAGTGCGGTGACGACCGTCTGGCCGCGCGTGAATTCTTTGGTCAGCGTGATGGCTTGAACGACGGGTTCGGGCACAGGGATTCCTGGGTTCGGGTCACAGATTACAAACAGCGTCACGTCGACTCGGTCGGACTTCCATCGTTCAGGGACGACCGTGCCGCAATTCTACTTCACGACCACTTTTTGTCCGTCTTTCAACGACGCGCCCGGCGAGACGATCAAATCTTCCCCGCCGACCAGGCCCTTGCGGATTTCGATCTGGCCCGACGCGGTCGTTCCGACGGTCACGGCGCGGCTCCGCGCGACGTCGTCTTCGACGACGAACACCGTCCCGTCCCTCACCGCCGACGCGGGGATACGAAGCACCGCGCGCTCGGCGGTCGGTTGCGACGAGGCCTGTCGGGTTGCTGCCACTTTTTGCTTCGACAGGAACGACACGGTCGCATTCATATCCGGCTTGAGAAGCTCGTCGGGGTTAAGCACTTTCACGCGCACTTCGACGGTCGCCTTCTGGCGGTTTGCTTCGGGCGCAATGAGGTCGACCACACCGTCATATCTGCGGTCCGGGTAGGCGTCGGTGACAATCGAGCACGGCTGCTCGGGCTGCACCTTCGCAAAGTCATTTTGACTGACATCCAATTCGACCCGTAAATCCGTCAGGTCCGCGATCGACACGACGTAACCCTTCGCGCCACGATCTCCGACAAAACCCGTCGTCACAAACTCCCCGACCTCGACATTACGCTCCAGCACCGTGCCGGAAATGGTCGAGCGGATGACGGTGTTGTTCAACTCGATCATCGACTCGGCGAGTGCGCCCTCGAGCTGACGGACCACCGCCCGTTGCGCGTCGATCTGCTCGACGCGCGGGCCGAGGCGGGCGAGTTCGAACTGCTGTTGCTCTGCATCCAACGACGCGGCGCGGGAGTCGACCAGCGTCCGCGCGTCTTCGATCTCCTGCGTCGAGACCGACCGCGCCATCTCCAATTCCTTCAGCCGACCGAAATTTCGCTTCGCGTTCTCAAGCTCCGCCCGTGCCCGATCCACCGACGCCTTGGCGGCGGCAATTTCCTGCGGACGCGAGCCGGCCTCGAGTTCGGCCACCTTGGCTTTTGCGGCATCGAGCTGGCCTTGCTGTTGCTGCACGCGAGCGCGGTACTCGTCGTCTTCCAGTCGCACGAGGACTTGGCCTTTCTCGATCTTGTCCGCGATCTCCACGCCGACCCACGCGACGCGCCCCACGACTTTGCTCGCGAGTTCGATCTTACGCGCCGCCATCACGTATCCGGTGGCGCTCAGTTGGACCAGATCGCGCTCCGTCGCCGAGCCTTCGGGCATTCGCACGCGCAACACCTCCACCTTCGGCACCGACGTCGCGCCGAACCACGCCCATACGCCCCCGCCAAGAAGCAGCACGACGATCACCAGCACGACCCACGGCCAAACGGATTTCTGGTCACGCCGGGCGCGCTGGGTTTTGTCGATGCGAAGCTTTTGAAGGTCACTGTCGAGTGGCATAGTTTTAGACTTTCATTTCACGACTCGAGCCGAGGGAACAACCAAGCCGGCCTGCTCACCCGTCGCGCATCGCCTGGACGATGCCTTTGCGTGACGCCGACCATGCCGGCAGGAACCCGCCCACCAGTCCGATGAGTGCGGCGAAGGCAAGCCCACCGCCGATCGCCCACTGGTCGATTTTGAACTTGAAAGCCATTTCACTGAACGTCTGAAAATTTCCGATGCCCGCGGACAAGTTGTTCAAGGGCGCCGCCAGCGCCACGCCGACCAATCCGCCGAGCAGCGCCAGTGCGACCGACTCGAACACGAACGAGGTCAGGATCGACACGCGGCTAAAGCCCAGCGCCCGAAGCGTCCCGATCTCGCGCGACCGGCGCGACACCGCCGCGTACATTGTATTCGCCGCGGCGAAGCCCGACCCGATTGCCATGACGACTGCGACAAAAAAGCCGATGAACTGCAGGATGGTCCCGGTCGAAGATTTGGTCAGGTTTGCGTAATACTCGCGCTCCGGCGTGACCGAACTGCCCAGCCGCTGGTCCCCCTCGACCGCGGACTTAAATGCCGCACCCTGGCCGACGCTTTCAAGTCGCACGAGCACGGAATTCGACCCGCCTTGCTGCTCGAAATCCCCGCGTAGTTGGTTGAGGTCGGCCCAGATTTCGGAGTTGGCGCTCGAGTCCCCGTCGGAAAATTCACCGACGACTTCCCACGTCCCCCTGCCGAATTTGAGGCTCTGCCCGACCTCCGCCGCCGGGTAGCGCGCGGCAATGCCTTCGCCGACGACGATTTCTCGCTTGCCCGGTTCGTTCCAGCGTCCGCGCTGGAGCTTTGCGTTTTCGCGTAACAATTTTCCGATCGGCAACATGCCGCGGACGGTCACGTTCATGCCCGGGCCGTTGGGGTCGGGCGTGATCGGAAGGACGACGATCGTCAGCCCCTCCGGCGAGGCCAACGGCTCCCCGTCGGCGGTCCGGGCAATGCCGGGCAGACGACGCACGATCTGATAGTTCTCCTCTTTCACGGTCGAGTTCAGCTCCGCGTCGGTCCCCTTGCGGAGCACCAGCACGTGCTGTGGATCTCCCGACCCGCCGAACACCGCCGACATCCCGCGCGTCATCGCGATCGACGTGATCAGCACCGCCACCGTCATCCCGATCCCGACGGCGGTCATGATCGTCGTGCCTTTACGCTCGATCAGATTCCGCAGGTTGTAACGAATCGGTACGCCCATGATTCAGTCCAGAAAAACAGACACGTGTTAACCGCCGATGAACGCGGAGTCACGCAGATGAAAAGAAAATCCTCCGTCCGATCCGCTTTCATCTGCGGTTCGACAGACTTGTGATATTAGCCCGTGTATCGCAGCGATTCGACGATGTTCTTGCGTGACGCGAAGAACGCCGGCACGAGTGCCGAGCCGAGGCCGATGACGACTGCCATCGCGCCGACGATCAACGCCGCCTGCCAACTGAGCTGAATCCCCGCGCCGAATGGCCCCATGCCCGCGGCGGCGGCCTTGGTGAGGAAGAACGTCACTCCGATGCCGGCTATGCCACCGAGCAGCGCGATCAGCACCGATTCGCCGAGCACTGTTTGCAAAATTTCCGACGGCGCGTAACCGAGCGTCCGCAGGATCGCGATCTCGCGCGTCCGCTCGCGCACGCTCATCGCGACCGTGTTCGCGCTGACGAGCAGAATCGTAAACGTGACGGCCGCACAAATGACCGCGAGATACAGCTTGATGTTCCCCAAAAACGCCAGAAACGACAGCGAAAAATCACGTTCCGACTCGGTCTTGGTCGGCGCGGGGTTGTTGGAGAAGTCGTCGTCGACCGCCCTTGCAATGCGCGGCACGTCCGCCGCGGACCGCGCTAGGATCGCGAAGGTTCCGATGGTGTTCGCGTTTTTCTCCCCAGCGGATTTAAGCAGTTCGGTCAGGTACTCGCGGTGAAACATCAGCGCCTCGGTGTTAACCGGGTGCTCGAAAATCATCTCGACCTTGAGCTCGAGGTCGACCGGGTAAATGTCGCCGGTGATGTTCACCGTGTCCCCGATTTTCAGCTTATGTTGATCGGCGAGCTTTCGCCCCACGGCGCAACCCGTGCGATTGCTCGTGAAGGCTTTCCACTGCTCGTCGGGCGCTTCGTAGTCCACCCGCACCTTGCGGATTTCCTCCGGGTCGACCGCGAAGCGTGGGAAGAAATTTTCGGGCTTGTTGTCTTTGTAAATTCCCTGATACCAAGTCCAAGCCGACACCGCGACGACGCCGTCGACGGCCTGAATTTTGGACAGGTGACTCGCCGGCAGGACGTTAGTAAGCGACACCTTGTGCCGCGTGATCAGCCGCAGTGCCTCCGAAGGCGACGACTGCTCGGCGAAGAAAAACCCTTGGTACAGCGCGATCAAAAACCCCAGCACCGACAACGAAATGGCCGTGCTCGCCAGCGTAAGTAAGCTGCGTCGACGGTGACGAAGGATGTTGCGGACGATGAGCGGGGCGAGGCGGAGCATGGCGAACATCCCGGCGGTAGACGATCAAGTCATCGGGGAACGGTCATTCAGAATCTAGCAATCCGGACGTTAGGCCGCTGGTGTGGAGGTGTCAAATGAAGGTCATGTAGGCGACAATGCGTGATGTGGCGGCGATTGATAACGCAAAGTAATTTGGCCGGAGTCCTGGTCGACGTTACGATCCCGAGCCCGCAGGCCGCGGGTGAGTGCGGTGACAGGATTTCACGAAGTCGGGCGAGCCATGAATGTAGCAATCTCTGCGTCCGCATTGTTTGCGGCGGCTTTCCTTGTTCACTGGGTCGTCTGGCGCGTGCGATTGCCACGCCGACAGACGGCGGCGTTGTTGTTGATTCTGCTCGGGTCGTTACCGGTCGGGCTGGTGATGTTGTGGTGGTGGGGTCAGTCTGGTACGATTCCGCCGCTCGGGGTGTGGGGTTTGGTGCACGTCGCGATCTTTCATGTCGCGG
>Ga0163144_10009209_pt1 | contig 21232 bp, 19 predicted proteins | sample OliLak19BULKMAT1_FD_123175 | JGI IMG/M metagenome (GOLD analysis project Ga0163144, IMG submission 123175) | Freshwater microbial mat bacterial communities from Lake Vanda, McMurdo Dry Valleys, Antarctica - Oligotrophic Lake LV.19.BULKMAT1 | ecosystem: Environmental > Aquatic > Freshwater >... | reverse complement strand
TTTTTGAGCTGGATGATATTCGCGAGCAAGTTCGCGACATTACGACCTCCCGTGAATCCCCAGTTCCCACGCGCGAAGCAACAGTATGAAGTTCGGCATCAGCAGTTACGCTTTCGGTTGGGGAATTGGATTCGACGGGGCGCGCCCCGAGCGTCCGATGGACGAGCATGACTTACTCCGCAATGCCGTTGAGTTGGGGGCGAGCATAGTCCAAATCGCCGACAACATGCCGTTAGAATCATTCTCGCCAAAACGACTGCAACGTCTCTGCACAACCGCGGCGGCGAGCGGCATTCAACTCGAGGTGGGCGCGCGAAGACTGACGATCGAACGCCTGAAGCTGTATACCGAGATCGCCCAAAGCGTGGGCTCATCGTTAGTCCGCTTCGTGATTGATGACGCCGATTATCAACCTTCGGTCCAACAAATCCGTGATTTACTATTCGAGTGCTTGTCTGAACTTGATTCCGTCATTCTCGCCATCGAAAACCATGACCGGCTCTCAGCTTATACATTACAATCATTGCTAGAAGAGGTCGATTCCGACCGAATCGGGATCTGTTTGGATACAGCGAATTCGCTCGGCGCGGGGGAAGGTCTCGATACAGTTTTAGCTGCTCTTGCACCGTGGGTGGTGAACCTTCACATTAAGGACTTCGCCATCGGTCGCATCTCTACTAAGATGGGTTTTTGGATCGAAGGCCGCCCGGCAGGTGCGGGGCTACTGAAGATTCACGAACTCATCGACCAACTCAATAAGAATCCTCGCTGCCAATCAGCGATCCTGGAACTCTGGACTCCAAGTGCGGAGACTTGGGAAGCAACAATCCGCAAAGAAGCCCAATGGGTCAGACAAAGCTGTGAATATTTACGACCACTCCTCACACCAGTTCATGATCATGACTAAGGCCCCTTCCGCGATTGGTTTGGCCCAGTCGCCGTTCACTGTCTTGTCCTCCTGCCTGTGTTCGCTGCTGTTGGGAATATTCTGCGGTTGCGGAGGTATGAACGCGGGGGGAGGTGGCGCGGCGGCCACTTCCTCAAAACCGGTAATCGGCGTCGCTTTTGAGACCTTGCAAACCGAATTTTGGGTAGCCGGCTTTGCGGCGATCAAGGCAGAGTGCGCGCGACGTGGCTATGATGTGGTCGAAGTCATTGCCGATGGCGATGCAAATCGGCAATTACAGCAGGTCAAAAACCTGATTACACGCGGGGTCGATGGAATCATCTTGGTACCCAAAGACACCAAAACATGCGGGCCCATGATTCGCGCAGCTAACGAAGCCAACATTCCGATCGTACTCTTCAATCGCCCAGCGAGTATCCCCGCGTTAAAAACGGTTGCTGTTGTGGCCGACAATTTCACGCTAAGCAAACAAACCGGTGAATACCTCATTCAACAAGCAAAATCGCTCGTCAAGCCGGTAAAAACAATGGTTTTGCTTGGCGATCTGGCAGACTCCAATGCCATCCAGCGCCGCGACGGCTTTGAAGAGGCCGTTAAAGAGGCCAACAAATCTGGTGCGGAAATTGAAATCGTCGCCCGCATTCCAACCGAGTGGAACCAAGAAAAGGCACAAGCGGGAGTCGTCAACGCGCTGCAAGCAACGCCCGACATCCAACTCATTTTTACCAGTTCCGACTTTTTGCTGCCAAGTATCGTGAGCGCACTGCAAGCCGCGGGCAAATATCACCCCGCCGGCAAGCCGGGACATCTCCTGCTAGGCGGTTTCGACGGCGATGCCACGGCCTACCAGATGCTCAAGGATGGATACCTGGATGCGACTGGAGTGCAAGATGTCTATTTCGAGGCGCAGCAATGCGTGCAAGCCATTGCTGATCTCCGAGCGGGTAAAAAAGTTGACGGCATTATTCCCGATCCGGGCTTTGTGATCCAGCAACAGAATCTTGACGAGCGTAAAGCCCAAATGTGGGGCGCTCAGATTACCGCAAAGTGATTTAACTAACGCCATGGAAGCGGCCTGTTAGGAAAGGCGGAACATTGAACTGGCGCAAATTGCTGCAATCTGATTTTCTAACCCTGGGAATGTGCGTTACCCTGTTTGTCGTGAGTGCCGGCGTGACGCCGGGTCTAATGTCACGCGGCAATCTGGTCAATGTGCTAAGTGTCGCAGCCCCGTTGTTGATTGTTGCCTTGGGACAAATGCTGGTCATGATCTCAGGGGGGATCGACCTCTCGATCACCGCGACCCTGGCAATGGCTTCCGTTTGCGGATCCTGGCTGATCAGCGACGATGGTGGTTGGCTGGCGGGTGCGCCATGGGCAGCTCTTGCAGCTTGCTTCATCATGCCGGTAGTCGGCGCGTGCATCGGTCTTGGCAACGGCGTTTGCGTGGCCTATCTCCGGATGCCGCCGTTCATCGCCACGCTGACTTCCATGATGTTCTTATACGGGATAGCAAATTGGGCGACGCATTCCAAAAATATCGGATCCTTGCCGGAGTCCTTTATTTGGTTAGGAACACGTCCTTTCGCAATAGCCGCCCTGGCCCTCGTATTGGCCGCCGCCGCCGCGTTTTTTTTGGCCAGCACGAAATATGGCCGCTGGCTCTATGCCTTGGGGCAGCGTGAACAAACCGCGTTGGTTTCCGGCGTTCCGGTACGTGTTGTTCAATGCGGAGCCTATTTCCTCGCCGGATTCATGGCCGGCACAGCGGCAATTATTTATACCGCACAGCTTGAAACCGGCTCGCCCGTGCTCGGGAAAAATTTGTTGCTGGATGTCATCGGGGCGGTTGTCATCGGCGGCACAAGTCTATTTGGCGGCAAGGGCAAGGTCTCCTGGACGCTTGGGGGGGTGCTCTTCATCGCGTTGTTGGACAATGTATTGAACTTGCAAAACTTATCCCATTTCGCGGTGGGAATGTGCAAAGGAGTCATGATCCTGTTCGCGGCACTACTCGATTCCCTGCGGCATCGATGGAGCGTCGAATGACCGCGCGTACGCCGAAGACCGGCTTGGAAATTCGCAAGGTATCGAAAGCCTTCAATAGAGTCCCCGTACTCCATCCGCTCGATTTATGCATCGAACCGGGGCGAATTCTGGGGCTCCTCGGACAGAACGGCGCTGGCAAATCCACGCTCATGAACATCCTCGGCGGAAATCTGCAGCCCGACACGGGGGAAATGCGATTGCACGGCGCGCCTTATACCCCACAATCGTCGCGCGAAGCACGGCGGTTGGGAGTCGGCATGGTGCATCAAGAGTTGAATCTTTTTTCCAACCTGACAATTTCGGAAAACCTGTTCTTAATTAATCCTCCCACCAAGCTTGGATTGATCCGGCGCAAGCAAATGAACCGCGCTGCGGAATTGCTCTTGAAGCAAGTTGGCTTGGCGCTTGATCCAGCGACGTTAGTCTCGCAGTTATCCGCGGGACAACAGCAATTGGTCGAGTTGGCGCGCGTCTTAGCCGACGACGCCCAGATCGTTTTGCTCGATGAGCCGACCACTTCGTTGAGCGATGGCGAAACAGCGCACTTTATGCAACTGATCCGCCGTTTAGCGCAGGAAAGTCGCGCGATCATCTGGATCAGTCACGCGATCGACGATGTATTGAATCATTGCGACCGTGTTGCCGTTCTACGGGACGGCGCGCTCGTGGCCGATGAGCCAACTCGCGCTATCACTGCCCAAGGTCTGGTCCAAAAGATGATTGGACGCCCAGTCACGCAGCTTTATCCAGCACGCAACTCAACAGTCAAAGCACAGGCCAAGGTGATATTGCGCGTCGATAATCTCTCGCAACCGCAGATTATTGCTGATATCAACTTAGAACTGCGGGCAGGCGAGGTGTTGGGAATCTTTGGATTGATGGGAGCCGGCCGTTCGGAATTCGCGCGAATTCTAATGGGTTTGGATCGGCATGTATCTGGAACTATTTGGCTGAATCAGCGGATTTTGCGGGGCTCACCGCGGCGACGCAGCCAACAGGGGCTGGGGCTTGTGACGGAAAATCGCCGAATTGACGGCATACTGCCTGAATCGAGCGTTACTGAAAATATGTCTCTTGTGGCAATTGATCGCTTCGTCACAGCCATCGGCGGCTGGATTTATCCCCAGCGCTTGCGGCTCGCGATCGAGTCAATGCGGGAATCGGTGCAACTCCAAAGTCGCCTCTCAAATAGCCAGGCATTAAAAACCCTCAGCGGCGGAAACCAACAGAAAACAATACTTGGTAAATGGTTTTTGAATGACCCCAGGGTCTTGATCTTGGATGAACCAACCCGTGGAATCGACGTCGCCGCTAAACACGAAGTTTATCAATTGATCCATCACTTTGCCGATCGAGGCAACGGTGCCTTGGTGATCTCCTCCGACCTTGATGAGTTACTAGGAATCTGTGATCGGTTGCTTGTGATGAGTTTAGGCAGAATTACCGGCGAATTTCTCCGATCCACTTTTGATCGCGAACGTATTCTCACGGCTGCATTTGCTCAGCATTTGCGTTTGTCGCGCGGAGCGCAGAAACAATGAACAGATTTAACCGCACTGTAATGCGCATTCTTGACCAAAGCAGTTGGGGACTGCTGCTGATTGTTTGGATTTGCCTGTCGTTGCTGAGCAATCAGTTTTTTTCGCTGACGAACCTCATGAACATTTGCGTTCAAGCTTCATCTACCACGATCGTGGCTGTGGGAATGACGTTTGTCCTATTAACTGCGGGAGTCGATCTGAGCGTCGGAGCGACGATGTTCGTGGCCGCCGCCGTGGCCGGAAAACTTGCAGTCGCAAATGCGCCATTCGAAGTATGCCTGTTGGCCATGTTGGGAATGGGCTTGGCAGCCGGTTTAATTAATGCATTTTTAATCTCTCGGCTTGGGATTATTCCGTTTGTGGCGACACTCGGGAGTTTATATATCGGCCGCGGTTTTGGTTTGTGGCTAACCGAAACCCGCGCAATCGCCTTACCTCAAACTTTTCTAGCGCTAGGCACAAAGCAAATCTGGGGGATTCCTTTACCCATTGCCTTGATGTTGTCAATCTCGGTCGTTGGTCAATTGATATTGACACAGACGCGATTTGGTCGACATGTTCTTGCTATCGGATGCGATCGCGCGGCAGCGGAAAAAGCGGGTATCCCCACACGTAATGTCATCGCCGGCGTTTACGTCATCGCCGGCATTTTAGCGAGCCTGGGGGCGTTGATTTCTCTCAGCCAACTCGGCACAGTCTCACCGACATTTGGAGAACAACGCGAATTCGCCGCAATCGCCGTGGCTGTGATCGGCGGCACAAGTTTATTTGGCGGTCGGGGCGGCATTTTTCCCGGCGCACTTATTGGCGCGTTACTCATACAAAGCGTGGAGAGTGGCTTAGTCATGCTGAATGCGGACCCGTACCTTTATCCGGTGATTGTGGCTTCCATAATTTTCGTTGCGGTTTTACTTGATGGATTTCGGAGTTCGCTCGTTCGACGACTGCAACGCCGGCCAATTTTTATTCCCTAGCGGCGCCGAGGCGAGTTTCATGACTGCCTTTCCCATTTCCGGTCGCTATTTACCGTTGTGTTCCGGACTGCTCACTTTGTATTTCGACTGCCTAACGGGCGGACTCCGCAATATCGAATTGGATGGTAAGTGTGTTTGGCGCGAACTGGTTGTGTTAGTGCGAGACCGTCACTGGCAAACTATCCCCGTCGAGTTGCAGATTTTGGAAACGGTAATCGCACCTGATAACTTCCGTTTGCACATTATCGGGACGCATTTATTTAACGATCTTGAATTTCGCTGGAATGGGGAAATCATCGGAGACCCAACCGGCAAGATTTGCTATGCATTCGTGGGAGAGGCTTTAGCACAGTTCGAGTCTAATCGAATAGGATTTTGTCTTTTGCACCCTTGCAGTGAGTACGCAGGCCAGCCCATCCGTCAGACCCGAAGCGACGGTCGAGTCGTTACAGGTCGTTTTCCAAGTGTGATTGAACCGCAAATCGATGGTCAGTTTTCGATGACGAACCTGAGTGGCCTGGCTCATCAAGTTCAAGCAAATGTGTGGGCAGAGGCTGAGTTTACTGGTGAAATATTCGAGACCGAGGATCAACGTAATTGGACAGATGCCAGCTTCAAGACCTATTGCCCACCGCTAGAACGGCCAATTCCACTGCGTTTCCAACGGGGAGACACTCGACAACAATCCGTGGTACTACAACTGAAGCACGCCAGCATCGAAGGAAGTCGAAGCGTGTACGAACACGGAGTATATGCCCGCCCAAAAGCAACAGATTTTCCTGCAGGGGATTTCGTACAAGTCCGACAAACTGCTGAAGCACACCGCCAACCCGTGCCGGAGTTCGGCCTCTGTTTAGCTGCCTGCAATCAACCCCCTCCCGACTCGGTTTCTCAATTATTCAACCAACTCGGTGCAAACTATTTGCGTTGGGATTTAGTCGTCCCCTTAGGGCAATTTGCCAGCAGTGTACCCGCGCTACGTCTTGCCACCGCCTGCATGTGCGCCCTGGCGGCGAATTGCAAGGTAGAATTGGCAATCCACATCCCATGCAAGGGTATTTATGACGCTGCTGGCTTGGCAGTCGAACTTCGGAAATGGCGAACTCAGCTAAAGCGAATTCTCCTGTATCGACAAAGTCAGTTTGTGACTAGCGAAGCAGATATCAATCAACTCCGGGGCAAGATATCGAATCTTGGTGTGCCCATCGGGGGCGGCAGCGACGCGAATTTCTGCGAATTGAATCGCGAGCTCGCCTTAAGACGGTTTCCCCTGGCAAAAGTGGACTTTCTTTGCTGGAGCATCAACCCTCAAGTCCATACTAACGATGATTTGTCATTAATGGAAACTGTCCAGGCCCTATCCGCTTTAGTCGAAACCGCGCGGCAGCATGCCGGTGGGCTGCCACTCGTTGTTTCACCAATCACGTTACTTCCGCGATTCAACGCGGTAGCAAGCGAGACCCAGAATACTTACACTTCTTGTCCGCCAAGCGACCTACGACAACGGCTGCAAATCGGTGCTGCCTGGAGCATGGCAACTTGGCACGCATTGTCTACAGCCGGCATCCAAGGCACGACTTGGTTCGAGGCCTTCGGGCCGCGAGGTTTTGCCGATGAAATGAGTCTGCTCGCCGCGGTTGGCGTCGAACGAAAAATTGAGTTGGATGCTATTGGTTTATGTTTTAGGGAATTGCTGCAATCCAGGCCGCAGACCATTGAACGCGCCGAGAGTTCAACGAATTTGTCGGCTGTACTCCTCCATGAGGCGTCATGTTCGTATCTTTCGGTCGTTAACCTCAGCGCGCAGCATACTTCCATGACACTGGATTGGAAAAAGAACCATCCCGCGGAAGTCGGTGACTTGCCGCGGGTTTCCCTTGCGCCCTATGAAGTACGGCTAATAGAACTAACGGCTTTCGGTGGCAAATAAGCTAAGGCCGGTAATTTGCTCCAATACGAAGACACAGCATTGACCACAACTGCGCGGCTACATGGGGTGATACAAGAGTTGGAGAAATTCTATCAGTAACACGGTAATATTAGAGAACAGAGAACTGACATCTCGTAAGATTATCATTCAGATCTTGCGACTTCAACTCAATCAGAATACGATCAACCATATGCATTCCAAGCCAACGAACAAAAAACGACCGACCAAGTCTACGCCTGTCTCAGTGACCGCAAAATTGTTGCTAAAGGATAGGGCATATGCGGAACTTAAAGAGCTGATCCAAACAGGCATTTTTCCGCCAAATACGTTCCTATCTGAGCGGCAGCTTGTCGAGCAGTTACAAATGAGCAAGACGCCGATTCGGTCAGCACTGGAACACTTAGAGTCACAAGGATTAGTAGCGGTTTCGCCACAGCAGGGAATTGTTGTCAAAGAGTTGACAGTGCGAGAAATTACCGACCTGTTTGATATGCGCTGGGCAATTGAACCCTATGTGGCCTCGCGCCTTGCCGAGACTAAACTATCCGGCAATCAAAGCGGGCAAGTAGCGTCAAATTTACGACAACAACAAATCGCCGCAAAAGCCGGTAACGCGCTTGCGGCGACGCGGCTTGACTTTGAATTTCATGCACTGTTGTCGAGTTTCCTAGATAATCGTGAATTATTGGCATGGCTTACACGCTGCTTCGACAAACTTTATCGATCTGTTTTGCGCATCAACAAGCTTTCCAGCGGTCGCTTGCATAAAAGCCAGCAGGATCATGCAGCTATTGTCGCCTCAATTAACTTGGGTAATGCCGCAGCGGCGGCTCAGTCAATGACCGACCACTTGCGCTATGGTCGACAATTCTTGTTGGGGGGATAGATTGGATTCGATAACCGTGATTGATTCGGATGAGATACCTTGCCCCACCTATTTGAATAGCAAGATCTCTCCGAGAAGCTGCAAAGTGAAAGCTCTGGACGATTTATCGGATCTTACTTTGGCTTCCATTGCGCCCGGCTGCCATCCATCGCACAGCCGTAACGCGTCACTTCGATCAGCTGCGCGTCGCTCCCGTCGGGCCGCACGATCCAGACCGGCCGCTTGTCGCCCGGTTGTTCGGAGTAGATCTTCTTCATCCGCTCGGGGTTGCTCCAATAGCGTTCGTCAGTATGGCGGAAGCTGATCCAGCGACCGTCGGGGGACCAGGCCGGGGGCGTGCTGATTTTGCCAAGTTTGCTCACCTGTTGAATATTGCTGCCATCGGCCGCACAGCTAAAAATTTCGAGTGCGTCGCCGATCTTAAAGGCATATGCAATCCGTTTGCCGTCAGGTGACCAAGCTGGAAAAATTGCTCCCCACGGATTTGCATCGGGTACAATTTGCTTCTTATCCGAGCCGTCGGCTTTCATCGTGAAGACACTGACTCCACCGGGACATTCGCCGGTGTAGGCGATCATTTTCCCATCAGGAGAGACGCACGGGTCATGACCCGAACCAAGCACCTTGAGGTCGGTGCCGTCGGCCTTGATGGAGGCCATTTCGGCTTTTTCAGCATGTGAACCGAACACAATCCGCTCTCCTGACCAACTGGGCATGTAAGCGACTGCCGGAGCTTTGAACTGCGTGAGCTGCCTCACATTCGAACCATCGGCCTTCATGACATAGAGATTCATCGTGCCGTCGCGATCCGAGGTGAAGGCCAGGTGTTGCCCATCAGGGGACCAGCAGGGATAACGGTCCTCGCTCTTGGGGCTGCGGGTCAGATTGTGCGCGTCGCCGGTGACGGGATCGAGCGTGAAAATTTCGGTATCGCCGGTGCGTGTGGAGGTGATTAAAAACGTTTGCCCGGCGAGGGGATGCTCGGCGGCGGAGCTTGTTGAAGCGATTGTGAGAATGGCGAGGAGACTGATTGCGAAGTTCGTCTTCATGGCGCGGTTTGAGTGTTGTTGGGTATTGATGGGTGCGGAGAATCTGGTGCATTTTGTAATCCCCCCGCGTCAGCAAAGAAAGACAGGGTAGAGGCTTTCTCTCACTTTTGCTGAAACGGCGGGCGAAAACTTTCAATCCGAACCCAGCTTCACCTCCATGCCGCTGATTCGTTTATCGCTTCCTATGCGCGTGATCACCGTCTTTCCATTGACCTTCTTGCGCTCGAATTGAGCGAGATTGGTGACGGTCACGCCGGCATCGTACCGGGAGACGGCTTCCTGGCAACCCATCTCATGGGCCACTTCGGCGGTTTTATGATAGAACGCACGAGCTCCGCCAAGGTGCATATCGATCAGGAAATAGCGGACATTGGTTTCCGGGTAGGCAACATCGGTGTTCAGGCGAATCAGCAGGGGATCGGCCGGTTTTTCGCTGCCGTGAAACGTCACACGCAACTCAGGCTGGTCGGCTGCGATATCGAACCACGCGGCATTAGTCACACGAACACCCGCTTCCCAACGTCGGAGAGCTTCGCCGACATTAGGCTCTGCGGCGCGATTTTGATAATCCTTCGGAGCATGGCCTTCGAGCGTTAACTTCGCCAGGATGGTCCGAATCTCTCCTTGCTGTAAATCTCTGTCCGTAGTGAGCAGCACTTCGGTCCCCAAGATCGTCCGATTCGTCCCACGCTGGACGATCCGCAACACTTTACCTTCGTTGCCAAATTCGTTAGCGATCCATTTCCGTTCAAAGTCATTGACATTCACAACGCGCGCTCCGGCGTCCCAAAGCCGAATCGCCTCGCGCGAATCGGGATCGCGTTCTTCCTCGGCGTAATTGCGGTACATTGCCGCATCGCCGCCAAGCGTCAAGTCGGCCAGCAAATAACGCACTTGCGGCTCCCGCCAGACGGCCGTTTGCCAATCAGCGGATTGCGCGTTTATCGGCGCGCACCTATTCGCAATGGAACAGGAGATAAGAATGAGCAACACGCCAATGTTTGGAAAGAAGCGTTTCATTTGAGCGGTGAAAAGTCAGTGGGAATGAGTTTATAAGCCGTAACTTCGGTGCGCAGTTTGCCCTCCTGTTCGGTTTCTTTTTCGATCCGCAGCCATTCCTCATCCGCATGGAATGACTTGATCGATTTTTCAATCGACTCAACACTTTCGCCCGCGAGGAGGCAAATTACGGTGTCTTCCCCCGCCGCCTCTTTGCTTGGCGCGGTCCACCAGCCGATGCTGTTTAAGCCGTGCCGGGCATAGATCCGCGTGGCGTGATCGCGCCAGCGGGCGGTATACGCCGCTAACTTGTTTTTGGGAACCGAATAGAACCGCAGCTCAAAAACGCGCGGCGTTTTCTCGGCGGTGAACTCGAGTTTGGCGTCTGCGGGATCCAACGAGAGCGAGACGATCTTGTCCACGGTTTTGCCATACTTGGCATTCGAGGCGGCATAGGCGGCTTGAAAGTCCGGATCAGCCCCAAACTTCTTCTCGGCTGCTTGCAACTCGTCCTTGGTTTTGCCGGTCATCAAATAGATAAACTTATCGCCGTTCGCATTAGACGTTGTCCAATAGCCAAGCGTTGTGATCCCATGCTTTTGGCGAATCGGTTCGACGGCGTCACGAAATCGCTCCTGCACGGCCGCAAGCTTGCCCGCCGTGACATCGTAAATGCGTAGTTCGAAATAAGTCGCCGGTTCGACCACGGCGTTTTCGTGGGCCACCGGTCGCCAGCGATACATTTGGATATTCGCCCAAGCGGCATTTTCAAACAACACGATATACTCGCCATTAGCCCGTTTAGTTACGGTCATGCTATAAGCGGCATCAACTTGTCCATCGCCCCCTTTCCAGCCATTCACGTTTTGTTGCAACGTGCCAACTAACTTGCCAGTGTCCTTGTCGAGAATGCGAACATGACCCACGCCGTACAACACAAAAATGTAGTCGCCGGCCACATCAAACCCAACCGGTGTTCCCCCCCCATAATTACTGCTGCCGGCATACTGGGCGTCGTTATAAGGCAGGGTAACCGTAAAGCTTGATGTCCGGTTCCCCTTTGACCATTCCGGGAATCGTTTTACCCGCAGGAATGAACCCCAATTCTCTTTTTCCACATCGCCTGCCATGTACATCACATCGGCAACGGAATCATAAACCAGTCTCCGGGCAGGCTTAAACTCGGCAACGACGGAGGTGACGGCTTTGGCGGCATCCCAGATCGGGTTATTGTTGGCATCGAGTCCTTCAAATTTATAGTGAATGATTGTGTTGGGGTCGCCAATCGTGAACAAATCCCCATTCTTGGCAATGTCCCAATACTGGTTGTAGATGTTATCTTTTTTGGGTTTGTCATACCACGTTTTGGTTGTCGCGTTATAGAAGTGGTTATGGACATCTCCTCCCGCGCCCATTTTTATTGATGGCACTAAGACTTCGCCATCTGTTGAAGTTTCTTGTCGGTACAATTCAAACCGATAACCTTCCTGACTGCTGCGGCCCACAAAGAGTTTGCCGCCAAGCCGGCGAACGCCCCATCCCAGGGCACGCGAACCCACATCGGTATTTTGGTCGATCCGCGGATCGTTGGGATATTTAAAGCGATCGACCGTGAAACCTTTTAGCGACCATTCCGTCCCGGGCTTGGATTTGGAGTAATCGAGCGAATAATGGTGGTATTTTGAATAAACTTCCGTGTCATTCTCCGGATCGATTCCCGCACAATCCAGCGAAGTGCCGGCAAACACTCGCCATTGTAGTGCGCCTGTTGGATTGAACTTTTCGATGCAGTCACCCCAAAAAGTTCCATAAGTGCAGCCGGTGTAGATATTCCCTTTTTCATCGACGGCAATCGACTTGATCCAATGCAGCTTGGCGGTATTGATAAATGCCCCGGCGGTTCCGCTAAAGATGCCGTCAACCTCGCCAAACGTTCCCACTTTCTTAGGCGTTCCGCTAATATTGTAAATCCAAATTTGCGAGTGCTTATTTAACCCCCCCACCAGCAATTGATTGTTATTATCGATAGCGACCGCCAAGGGTTTCTCGAAGTCAGTTATTTCCGGACCCGGTTTGCCGGCGGCTGAAAACGACACCACTTTCTCGCCCTGCCAAATGGAACCTTCATGCGGCTTTTGCGCGCTGCCGCTATCCCACTTCACCACCCACACTTTGCCGGTCTGATCCACGGTCAGTCTGGTGGGATTGGGGCAAGGCCAACTCCGCATTTCCTTCATCGCGGCCAAGTCATACACATGGATTTTTCCATCGGAATAATTACTAATGTAGAGTTGCCGGTCTTTTACAAATAAGCCCGTGATGATTTTGCCGTCCAGAAAAGTCGTGTAGGATCCCGCACCTCCACCATTCAGGCCAGACTTCATCACCCCTTTGCCCGGAGTGCCCCAAAAAACAAACTTGTCATCGGCGGCGACGGCTTTCACCGGGTCTCCAAAACCCGATTCAAACCGATCATAGCGCGCGGCAAAACTTCCATCGGCGGCAAGATAAGCAGCGCCGCCGCCCCCGCTTTCCGCATAGCCCGCGCTAAAGACCTTCCCGTTGGGGCTGAGGCAAATATCGACCAGTTCTTCCGTGACATTCTTCATTCCGTTTTTATCCAGATACGTGTTTCCCAGCCAGGATGTCACGTAGTCGCCCGGAGGATCTGTCGGCGCTTCAGCATGGACGGCCTGTATGCAGAATGTCAGCGCAATGGTCATTACCAAGGAGACCAATGGGCTTCTTAATTTGGTTCTGAATGGTGCTACCATGTAGGGTGAGTGAGTAAGTGATTGACTTGGCGAAATGGAAAACTTTGGATAATCTTAAAATAAGCACTGGGATTTTAATTGCTTTAATGACTCATTGTAATTTACAAGAAAAGCAACATTCCTCTTGTGGTCTCGCGGTCAAGAACCTAGTTCCTTGATTGTTCTCCACGCCTTTACTAACCATGGGACTGATATTCCACACTCGGGATAGCTACCCTTACACCTTCAACGGCCACTTGAACGTGCTCGTCAGCGCGATCCGGCGGCCCGTTGCTTGCGACTCGCGCGCGGCGGTGATGATCTCCAACACGTGCAGCGCTTGTTCCGGCGTGATCAGCATATCGGTCCCGTTGGCCAAGCAAGCCGCCGCCAGCGACGCCCCTTGCTGCCAAACATATCCGGCCGCGCCCGGGAACATGCCGTTCCATCGCCGGCTTCTCCTGCGTCGCCAGGTCCACCCCCAGCGGATCCCAATTGTACCCGACCAGGCCCATGTACCCCTGCGAGCCGACGATGCTCACCGTGTGCCGCGTTTCGTGCTTTCCTTCATGCCCGTGCGGATTGAAATAATTGAACCCGCTCTGAACATGCCCGATCACGCCGTTGCCGTGGTCGAGCAGCTGTCCTCTTCGGTCACGTCGATCTTGCCGACACGGTCGATCTGGCGAGTCGGCGTGACGATGCTCACCATCGCCATGACGGCCTTCGCGGGGCCGAGCAGACCGGTCAACGTCGTCAAGTTATACACGCCCAGATCGGGCAAGCTGCCGCCGAGTTTCTGATAGAAAAACGCCGACCAGCCCGGGCCGGTGTGGCCGTAATCGGCGTGTGCGGCGGCGACGCGGCCGAGCTTGTGCTCCGCGAGCATTTTGGCCATGAACGCGAATTGCGGACTCATCACCACGGCCGGCGCGCCCCAGATTCGCACGCCTTGCTTCTTGGCCAGTGCAAGCAATTCCTGTCCAGCAGGGAGCGAGTTGGCGATCGGCTTTTCGCTCCAAACGTTTTTGCCGGCCTGCAATGCTTGGCGATTGAGATGCTCATGTTCCTGCATGTCGGTCGTGTTCACCAAGAGGTCAAACGGCGCGCCGGCCAACAGCTTGTCGATATGCGGGTACTGATGGGGAATGTGAAATTCTTCGGCCCTCTTCTTCGCCCGCTCGGGGATGATATCGCACGCGCTGACCAGTTCGACATGGGGCTGCTTGCTGAGCTGCGGCAGATACACGCCCGAGACGCTGCCGCAGCCGATGATGGCGACGCGGATTTTTTTAGCGGGGGATTGTTTGGCGGCGATTGCGGCTGCAGCCGTTTGCGCGGCCGGTTCGGCGGCGGAAGCGACAAGGGGCGCGAGCGCAATGGCGGCACCGGCGGCAACGGTTTGTTCAACAAAGCTGCGGCGGTCGAGTTTGTTGGGTTCCATGTTATGTATTCTCTGGGGTGAATCGCAGGGGAAAGTGAAATAGTAGCATGCATGCATAGAAATGCTTCGCTAATAGTTTTATTATAACGTGTAGTATCTCAAATATATACATTACATATTCTATTGAGATATTACAAGGATGTCAAGCCGCCCGTCCTGTGCAAAAATTAGATCGCTCATGTTGAGCGATCTTTTGCATCATGAATGCTGATAGCCGTTACGCAACTGACTTTCGCAGCGCAGGAGTTCGCGCGGGTGCGACATGCCGTTTACCAACACTTCGCAAGAGCGAACGCAGAATTTTCAGCCATTTTCGGAAGTGAGACAACCTAAGCGGGGCGCGAATAGCTTTTGAGCAAGCCGCCAAGCCGCTGTTGGCAGCGAACTTGATTGAGCGAAATCAAATCGGTTTCGAACTTGTCCGGTTTCCGTTTATCGGGTGGCCGATTATCCAAACTTTGATGCGGCCTCGAGTCGTGATAAAAATCCACAAATTCCTTCATAATGACGTCCAAGTGCTTTGTTCCAAAGACCAGGAAGTGATCTAGGCATTCGGTTTGAATCGTCTGGATGACGCGCTCGACATAGGCGTTCAAATTCGGTGAACAGAGGGTGGTTAAACGGGAAATAACGCGCAGCGATTTCAGCTTGGCACGGACGGGTTTGCCGAACTTGGTATCGTGATCCATTTGCATCGTCGCGACTGGCAACCCGCGCGCGGGCTTGCTCGACAAAAATCCGGGTCTGCTCGGCCGACCATTCCTGGGTAGGGTTCAGCGTCGCCGGTGAAGCAAAGACGCGACGCGTTTTCAGATTGATCCAAACGATGACAAAGGCATAGCGAATTCCTTTCGGGGTGATGATTCGTTTGCTGAGGAAATCGCACTGCCACAATGATTTCGCGTGCCGCTAGAGGAATTCGTCCCACGTCCCCTCGCCATCTACCGGCCCAGGCTCGAGACCATTTTCCCTGAGGATGTTTTTGGCCGTGTTCCGCGAAATCTTGCGTACTCCAAGTTTCTTGAGTTCACCCAAAATCATGGTATAGCCCCAATTGTTCTCTTGGGCCAGTTTAATGATCAACTTGCGGATTTGCTCGGGCGACCGTTTGCGACCGCGTTTGTTCGGTGGCTTGGGTTTATTCTTGGCCCGTTTATCTTCGCGGAGCCAGCGGAGAAATGTGTCCGACGTAACGATGCTGGTCAAGTGTTTAAAAACTGACCGGCTGAGTTTGGCGGCATACTTGAGCAACTTCCGGCGTTCCTTAGATTCAATGACAATCCTCTTAGGCAACTTGGCGCGGAGGATTTCATTCTCGGCTTTGAGGTATTGAATCTGTTGAACCAGTTCCTTTTTGGTCAGTCCGGCGATGACCAAGAGTAATGAACGAAAAACGCAGGATACTGCAGCCATTTCGCGTACAATAGCGAGTGGGAATTTGGTTGGGACAGCCTCAATTCTCACGGTTTTGGCGAGCGGTCGCAAATCGCGGTAAGTCGTTTTCTATAATATAGATGACTTCATTATTGCACTCCGCTAGTCGGGGTATTTTCGTTGATTGAGGTCGAGGATGGCTAACCTCCAATGTGGTTTGCGAAACTTCTCAACGTCGCGCGCTTGTTAACCGTTGGGTCGCCAGTTCGCGGCCGCGAAAAATCCGACTGGGTGGTTAACAGCCGCGCGAAGTGGCGCGATGTTTTTTGGCGAACACTAGCGAGGTGCGTTCACCAGTTCCCAGTTGAGACATTTTGAAGTAATGCTTGACTACTACAGCGTTTATAAGTTGCAAATCAGTTGTTTGCGATGCGACTTAGCCGATCATCGTTCTTCACGTGGAGATGCCTGGCGATGATCTATATCCGGCACCACGATCGCGCAGCGGCCCCGACTAGCGCTGCAATATTCGGGCGCTGTTTACAAATAGTCAGAAAGGTTAATTTTCTTTCCGTCGTGAGTCATCCCGGAAAAGTCGGGAGCTCGGTTTCCAAGTCGAACACCTGCCATAATCGTTTTCCAACATTGTGTGATGACGGATCGCCTCAGCGCAACGAAGCCCAAACCATCCACAGGACCAACAAGCCGCGAAGGCTCCAGGCGACGGTCCGCAACCAATTGCTGGAGACGAGTCGCTGATGAACAACCGGGTCAAAGCCCTTGGATAACACCTCGTGACAGGGTACCTGAATCACAGCCGTGGATAACCAAATCACTCCCAGCAATGCCAGCCCCGTCCACAGGGCCCACGGGGCGACTCCCGCTGGCCGGAACCAGAACAGCATCAAGGCTGTTGCCCCTTCGATCAGCATAGGCGGTGCCACGACCCATGTCGTGAGGGTCGTGTGGCGCTGCTCGTAGCCGGGAAAGTCCGGACTGACCACGTTGGCAAACAGTGGGTAATGCACCACCTGTACGAACCAGATGAGCCCGACCATGTAGAATGAGGACGCCAGGTGTATAAGCAATGTCAAATAGGTCAATGGGTCGTTCATACGAGATCCTTCATTACGGCGTCCCCGGCCCGGCGGCCCGAGACCATCGCTCCTTGGATTGAGGCGTTGTCTCGGTGATCACCACAGACATAGATCCCTGGCTGCCATTGAACGGGGCGTTCCGGAACACTTAACGCCGGCGGGGCCTGAGCAGGTAGAGCGTAAGGAATGGAATACGTTCGTAAATGACGCCAGTTCTTGACTGCCGTGCCGAACCACTCTTCAAGCTGTTCACGCACTTCTGCCAACAGCCGAAGGGAGTCGCTCGTGGTGCCCAGGACCGTCGCCGAGACCAGACTTTGGTTGCCGGGTCCATAGGAAGGGGCGGCGACGGTGGGAACACAGAGATTGTTAATCGGGCCGCTGCCGTCCCCATTCAACACGAGGATGGGCTGATCAAGCGGAGGATGCGGCGCTGAAAAGTAAAGGCATGTCGTGCCCTGTCCCGCACCCGAAATCGGGTCACCAAGAAGTTCCGCCGCAGCGCGGCCTTCGACCGCCACCACGATCGCCTGGGCAAGGAGTTCCTCGCCTGTCGCCAGCGTCACCGAACCGGGCTGAATGCGCACCACTCGGGCTCCCGGACGGATGCTGTCGGGAGGTAAAGTCGCCGCCAACTGTTTGGGGATCGCTTCCATTCCCTCCGCAGGCAGGCAGGCGGCTCCCAGCGAAAACATGCGAAAGACGAAGTTCAACATCCGGCTGGAAGTTCCCAGCTCCCTATCGAGAAAAATGCCACCGAGAAACGGCCGGAAGAACCGCTCGATCATCGATGTCGAAAAGCCGGCGTCCTGCAGTGCCTGGAGTGAAGTGGTTTCGGGGTCGCGAAAAAGTTTCTCGATCGTGCCTCGCAGCGTGCGGGAGCGGAAGCCCGCAACCCGCAGTTTATCGGCAAGGGAGCCGATCGGTGACCACAACGAACCGAGTGCGGCGAACGGTCGCCGCCAGGGATCTGTCAGTTGATAGAACCGTCCTTGGTAGCGGACCAGAGCACCCGGCAGAAAGGGCTGAAGTCGCAACGCCGGGTAATCGAGAATCGCTTTGGCTTCTGGGTAACTTGTCAGGAAAACCTGGAAACCTCGATCGAGGCGAAATCCTTCCAAGACGTCCGTGCGGATTCGGCCACCAACGCCGTCAGACGCCTCCAGCAACACGCAGCGGATGCCCTGTTCTTGGAGTCTGCGAGCGCAGCACAAGCCTGAAAGTCCGGCACCGACAATGATCACTTTGTTTGTCATTGATCACTTTCTGTTACGACGACTTGGGCGCGGTGGGTGTGATGATCCAGTCCCCGGACTCGATCAGCCGCCGCGTCGTCTCATGCCGGTACACAAACATCCGTTCGAGCTTCTTGCGAATCAGCCAGCCACCGAGCCATCGTCCGATCCAACCCAACGGGGGCGCGTAATCGACCTCGTCTCGCATGATCGTTCCTCCGTGACCGTCGTCCTGGAAACAATGACGGTGATACCACTTGGCAAACGGTCCCGACTCTTGACGATCGACGAATAAGTGGGGTGGGGCATATTCCGTGTGAATGGCAACCCAGCGGATCGGGAACGGTCCGATCCACCCGCGCAATACGACTCGGCTGCCGGGTTCGAGCGAACCGGCAGATTCGACTATCTCCATCTTCTCCCAAGGTGGTATGAGGTGCTCTAAGGCACCGGGGCTTTCGTGAAATCGAAAGACGACTTCCGGGGTGGCATTGATGGTTGACTCTTTCACGAAACGAAGCGGAGCTCCAACGACAGACTCGGAACCGCTGCGCCCATGCTTCGCCGCATCGCGTAGGATCATGACAAATGGAATCCACCACACGAGGTCGTTGGTCAGGATTGTCAGGCCAAACAGGGGCGGAAAGGTTCCACGCGCAAGCGCGATTAAGAACCCGATCGGGCCGAAGACTTTGCCCAAGAGACCAACCAGCACGATCGGCCAGTGTGTCCGCGAATCGCGTGCTGCGATGAGATACCCGATCCCGTAGACCCCGACGATCATCCCCACGCACTGCCAAATCTCGGGATAATTAATCCGCTCGGCACCCGCCAGGTCGAACAGCAAATGGGGCCACACGATGGCGAGAGTTCCCCAAGCCAGGTTATAGATGCCCGCAGCCAAGAGCCATCGGCTCGGCCATAGAGGCATTTCCTTTGAGTCGGAGGAAACATTCATGTCATTCTCCGCCGGTCGCATAGAGCAGACACGGCTGCAAAAGGAATCTCCGCGAGCCGCCCGTGAGCCCATTACGTTCAGCATTTAACGACCGCTCACTGGAACTGTTCTCGCCGTGGCTTGAGAGCGGTGGCGAATCTACAGTTCTTTTGATCAAAGCGAGGACCCTCCCTATACTCGTACTTCTTGAGGAGCATCCGGGGAGACATCGTGTCTTAAGGGTTGAACCGAGTTCTTATCAACACGTTCAGCGGCCCGTGCGAGATTCCGCAGCATGCCGGCAAACACGAATTGATGAAGCGGATAGATCCCATACCAGTAGATCAGCCCGGTCAGACCCAATGGATCGAACAGTGCCGTCTGCCGAATTGTACTCCCTTGTTCACACGGAGTGACTTCAAACTCCAGCCAAGCACGTCCGGGCAGTTTCATCTCCGCGTGCAACCGCAAACGCTGAGGGGGCTCATAGATTTCGACACGCCAGAAGTCCAGTGAATCGCCCACTCGCAGGTTGTCGGGATCGCGTCTTCCGCGGCGGACACCGACCCCGCCAATGAGGAGGTCCATGAATCCTCGCAGCGACCACAACCAGTTGCCGTAGTACCAGCCTGTGCTACCACCGATGCGGCGAATCGGCGTGAAGGCTTGCTCTGGCGGAACCGTCACGGTGATGGTTCTGGAATCGAGCAGCCGCGAACCGAACCGATCTCCCCCCCAACCCTGCCGCTGACCGGCCGAAGACAACGCGTCCGACCAACGCGTCTCGGCGAACTCCCGATCTTCATTCACCAGGGCTCGGGCAATGGCTTCGCGGAACGATCGAGGATGCACCGCAAAGACGAATTCGGCCAGGTTATTCGAAATCAGCGTCGGGTTGCGAAGACTTTCGACGAGCTTTCTCCCCACACGAGCGTAAAGTGGCGTCACCAGTCCCAACCACAGACTGGACAGGTACGGCGTCAACAGCGGCACCGGAATCATCCACCGCGTTAAACCGCGTTGCCGGGCATACTCCTGCATGATCTGACCATAGGAGACTTGGTCGGGACCGCCGATTTCATACACTTGCGACGGCCCGGACGGGAGGTCCAGTGCAGCGAGCAGGTAAGCCAACAGGTCTTCAATCGCGATGGGCTGGGCCTTCACCTGCACCCAGCGTGGGCAGATCATGATGGGCAGTCGCTCAACGAGCGCCCGAATCATCTCGAACGACAAACTTCCAGAGCCGATGACAATCGATGCACGAAACTCAACCACATGCGGGTGATTCGCACGCAATACGTCCCCCGTTTCTTGGCGACTGCGGAGATGTTTCGAGAGATTCTCATCGGGATTGCCAAGCCCACCCAGATAAATCAGGCGTCGCACGCCGGCAGCGGTGGCTGCTTTGGCAAAGTTTGTCGCGGCGATCCGATCCTGGGATTCGAAGTCGCGACTGTCACCCATCGAATGGACGAAATAATAGGCTGTGTCGACTTCTTCAAATGCGGCTGGAAGCGACTGAGGGTCCAGGACATCGCCCAGCACAATTTGGGTGGTCTCGCTGCCTCGATCGCGTAAGGCTTCCGGACGACGTGTCAGACATCGCACAGGAATGTCACGCTGTTGCAGTAGCGTGAGTAGTCGCCCACCCACATAACCCGTGGAACCGGTCAGTAAGATTAAACCCGACATCCTGGCATCCGATCTGATCTCGCAGTGATTTGGCCACCCAACACGAGTGGAGATCACTTTCGCGGAAGCATCAGCCGAATCAACAACGCGGGATCGGGAAGGACTTCCACACTCCCCAACCATTTTATCCGAACCAGCAACCGAATGTCAGACCGTGCGACAAATGCTCGGAGTAGTTTGAGGATCGATCGCGAGCTGTGTCGGAGCGTCAGCAGAGTGCGCAAGTATCCCACTTCGAGGACTAGTGCTTTGTCACACTTTAATTTTCGGGTAGAGCGATTTCAGTTTCCTGCGGGCTTGGTTGACGTTCAGTTGCCAATCGACGCCGCGTTGAGTTGTGTTGACATCCATGGACCACGCCG
>Ga0163144_10009208_pt1 | contig 21234 bp, 21 predicted proteins | sample OliLak19BULKMAT1_FD_123175 | JGI IMG/M metagenome (GOLD analysis project Ga0163144, IMG submission 123175) | Freshwater microbial mat bacterial communities from Lake Vanda, McMurdo Dry Valleys, Antarctica - Oligotrophic Lake LV.19.BULKMAT1 | ecosystem: Environmental > Aquatic > Freshwater >... | reverse complement strand
GGGGCTGGTGACGCTGCCCTGGGCGTTGGTGGCGCTGACGCCGTAGCGCTTGCCCTCGTCCTGCAGGCTGACTGGTCCGACGGCCAAGCTCGCGTTGGTGGCGTTGGCCAGGGCACCGACCCCATCCAGCAGCCATTGATAGCTCAGCGTGGGGGTGCCGCTGGCAGTGACGCCGAACTGGGCCGCGCCGCCTTCGCCCACCGTCGCCGAAAGCGGCGCGGCGGTGATCTCCGGCGCTGTGGCCGCGGGCAGCGGCGGGGGTGGCGCGCTGTCGGTGTTGCCACCGCAAGCGCCCAGCAGGCAGGATAAGGCCAGGGCCAGTGCGGTGCTTCGGCGCGGCAGGTCAATGGGGCTGTGATGTCAGGTGCCGACGACGTGCGGCTGGCTGCGCAGGCGCGACACGCGGGCCTTGCCGGCTACCTTTCGAAGTCGCTCGAGCCGGCCCAGATGGTGGCCGCCATCGAGCGCGTGCTGGCGGGCGGCGTCTTTTTTCCAGACCGGCCGCGCGGCACGGCGCCGGTGTTCACCGAGCGCCAGCTCGAGGTCCTGCAGCATGTGTCGATCGGCCAGTCGAGCAAGGTGATCGCGCACCGGCTCGGGGTCGCCGAGCGCACCGTCAAGGACCACCTGACGGTGATTTACCTGCGCCTGGAGGCCGGCAATCGAGCCGAGGCGGTGGCCCGGGCGGCCTCGCTGGGACTGATTTCGCTGGACGCCTGAGCCGCCCTGCGCAAGCGTTCAGGCCGTGCCGCCGACGGTCAGCCCGTCGATGCGCAGGGTCGGCTGGCCGACGCCGACCGGCACGCTCTGGCCTTCCTTGCCGCAGGTGCCGACGCCGGTGTCGAGTTCGAGGTCATTGCCGATCATCGAGACCCGCGTCAGGCAGTCGGGGCCACTGCCGATCAGCGTAGCGCCCTTGACGGGGTACTGGATCTTGCCCTTTTCGACCCAGAAGGCCTCGCTCGCGGAGAACACGAAACGGCCGCTGGTGATATCGACCTGGCCGCCGCCGAAGTTGGTGGCGTAGATGCCGCGGTCGAGGCTGGCAACGATCTCCTCCTTGGTCCGCTGGCCCGGCAGCATGTAGGTGTTGGTCATGCGCGGCATGGGCACGTGGGCGTAGCTTTCACGGCGGCCGTTGCCGGTGGGTTTGACGCGCATCAGGCGCGCGTTCATCGCGTCCTGGATGTAGCCCCTGAGGATGCCATCCTCGATCAGCACGGTGCGCTGGGTGGCCTGGCCTTCGTCGTCGACGTTGAGGCTGCCGCGGCGATCCGGCAAGGTGCCGTCGTCGAGCACGGTCACGCCCTTGGCCCCGACGCGCTGGCCGATGCGGCCGGCGAAGGCCGAGGAGCCCTTGCGGTTGAAGTCGCCTTCGAGGCCGTGGCCGATGGCCTCGTGCAGCAGGATGCCGGGCCAGCCCGGGCCGAGCACCACGGCCATCTCACCGGCCGGTGCGGGCCGGGCCTCGAGGTTGGTCAAGGCTGCATTGACGGCCTGCTCGACGTACTGCGCGATCACCGCGTCCTGAAAGTAGCCGAGGCCGAATCGCCCGCCGCCGCCGCCGCTGCCGACCTCGCGGCGCACCACGCCACCGATGGTCTGCTCGGCGATCACCGTGACCGACAAGCGCACCAACGGGCGCACATCGGCGGCGCGGCTGCCATCGGCGCGCGCCACCAGCACCACGTCGTACTCGGCGGCCACGCCGGCCATGACTTGAACGACGCGCGGGTCTTTGCTGCGCGCCAGACGTTCGACCCTCTCGAGCAGCGCCACCTTCTGCGTGCTGTCGAGGGTGGTGATCGGGTCGGTGGGCGCGTAGAGCACGCGACTGGGCGAGATTGTCGACTTGACGCCGACCTTGACGCGGCGGCTCTGCCCGGCGGCGGCGATCGTGCGCACCGTGCGCGCGGCATCTTGCAGCGCGGCCTCGGAAATGTCGTCGCTGTAGGCGAAGGCGGTCTTCTCGCCGGCCACCGCGCGCACGCCCACGCCCTGGTCGATCGAGAAGCTGCCGCTCTTGACGATGCCTTCTTCCAGGCTCCAGCCTTCGTGGCGGGTGCTCTGGAAGTAGAGGTCGGCATCGTCGATGCGGTGCGCCGCAATGGTCTGCAAGGCGGCGCTGAGGTGGGCGTCCGTCAGCCCGAAAGGCGTCAGCAACAGCGCCTCGGCTTGGGCCAGGCGCGCAATAGTGGGTTCACGGGTCGTCATGCTGTCGATTGTAGGAGTGCGCCAAATGCGCGCCGCCCTGGGGCAGCTTCACCCTTCTTTACCGACTGGCAACGCAAATCGGTCCGCCGATCGCCGCCACCTGCCGTTGTTGGGGGGCGCTCGCGCACCCCCATCCACCTCACAGGAGCCCCACCATGAAGACCACCCACCTCATCGCCGCCACCCTGCTGACTTTTGCCGGCGTGGCCGCTTCCGCCCAGACCGCCGCGCCGGCGACCGGCGCCAACACGCCACGCATCGACCAGCGCCAAGCCAATCAGGAGCAACGCATCGACCAGGGCATCGCCTCGGGTCAACTCACCAAGCGTGAAACGCGCCGCCTGGAGAATGAGCAGGCGCACATCAACAAGGTCGAACACAAGGCCAAGGCCGACGGCAGCGTCAGCGTGCAGGAGCGCAAGCGCCTGACCGTGATGCAGAACCACAGCGGCCGCGACATCCGTCGTCAGAAGCATGATCGGCAGGCGGCCGCCAGCGCCGCGGGCAAGTAAAGCCGTCTCAGTCGGCCATGGAGTCGTCGGGGTCGGGCGCGGTGCGCCAGGCCAGGGCGACTTCGTAGAGCCTGTTGCGTGGCGCGCCGGTCAACGTGGCGGCCAGCCCGACCGCCTGCTTGAGCGGCAGTTCAGCCAGCAGCAGGCGCAAGCTGCGCTCGCTGGCGGCATCCAAGGCGCCGTCTGCCGGCGCCTCGATGCGCTGAGCATGCAGCACCAGCACGAACTCGCCGCGGGCGCGGTTTGCGTCTGCGGCCAGCCAGGCCGGTGCCGCGGCGGCGGCCACGGTGATCACGGTCTCGAATTGTTTGGTCAGCTCGCGGGCCAGCGTGAGGCGACGCGTCGGCATGTGCGCGGCCAGGGCCTCCAGCAAGGCTGCGATACGGTGCGGCGCCTCGAACAACACCAACGACTCCGTCTGGCGTTTCGACAGGCCAGCCAGGACGCTGTCACGCTCGCCGGCCTTGGTGGGGAGAAAGCCGCAGAAGCCGAAGCCTTGCGCAAGGGTGTCGCCGGCCACGCTGAGCGCGGCCAAAACGCTGCTGGCCCCGGGCACCGGCACGACGGCATAGCCCGCCGACTGTGCGGCAGCCACCAGCGTGGCGCCAGGGTCCGACACCACGGGGGTGCCCGCGTCGCTGATGCAGGCCACGCGCTCGCCGCGCGCCAGCCTCGCCAACACGTGCTGGGTTGCGGTTTGTTCGTTGTGCTGGTGCAGCGCCAGCAAGGGTTTGTGCAGCCCGAGGTGGCTGAGCAGCGAGCCGCCAACCCGGGTGTCTTCGCAGGCCACCGCGTCGACCAGGCCGAGCACGTGCACGGCGCGCAATGTCAGGTCGGCCAGATTGCCGATCGGTGTGGCCACCACGTACAGGGTGGCAGCGGGATACTGCTGGGCACCGGCCGCGGCAGCCGCGGCCTGGACGATGATCGCGGCAGAAGCGATGGAGGTGGCGACGATGTTCTCCCGCCGCAAAGCGGCAACCGACAAGCAAGTTCGCGGCGATGCGGCCGAGGCCCGCGCGCTCGCGCACCTGAAGCAGCACGGCCTGACGCTGGTCGAGCGCAATTATCGGGTCGCGCGCGGCCCGCATGCGCGCGGCGGTGAGGTCGACCTGATCGTGCGCGAGCCCGACGGCACGTTGGTTTTCGTCGAGGTACGGACCCGCGCTGGCGCCAGCCACGGCGGCGCGGCCGCCAGCGTCGGCGCGGCCAAGCGTGCCAGCCTGGTGCTGGCCGCACGCCATTACCTGCTGCGCTTCGCCGCACCGCCGCCTTGCCGTTTCGACGTGGTGGCCATTGACGCCGGCGAACTGCAATGGCTGCAGGCGGCCTTCGACCCCGCGTGACGCGCCCGGGAACCGACCCCCCGGGGGCGTGTCATATGATCCATGATCATGCTCGAACAGCGTATTCAGCAGCAATTCTTCGAAAGCGCCGATCTGCTTGCGCAGATGGCCGAAGCCCTCTCCAAACCCACCGCCGCGGCAGCCCAGGCTTTGCTCGGCTGCATCACGGCGGGCGGCAAGGTCATGCTCTGCGGGAGCGGCGCATCGGTCGCTCTGGCGCAGCACGCGGCGGCCCTGATGATCGGCCGGCACGAACGCGAGCGCCCAGGGCTGGCTGCACTGGCGATCGGCGGCGAGACAGAGGTGCTGGCCCTCGGCGCGCCTGGCGACTTGTTGCTGGCCATCAGCGCCGGCAGCCCGGCGGCAGCCCTGGTGGCCGCGGTCGCGGCGGCGCAGGACAAGGACATGACCGTGGTCGCCCTGACCGGCCCCGATGCCGGCGGCCTGTTGCAGCGATTGAGTGAAACCGATGTGCACATCGCGGTCCCGCACGACCGAGCGGCGCGCATTCTCGAGGTCCACACTCTGGTGTTGCACTGTCTGTGCGACGCCGTGGACCTGCAACTACTTGGCGAACAGGAGCCGACATGACCCATCCGACACTTCTCTTGCTGCGCCGCCTGGCGCTGGTGACGCTGGCCGCAGCCGGCCTGGGCGGTTGTGCCGCCTTGGTGGTCGGCGGCGCCGTGGGCACGGCCTTCGTCGTCACCGACCGCCGCACGTCAGGCGTTCAGCTCGAGGACCAAGCCATCGAGCTCAAGGCGGTGAACCGCATCCGCGAGGCTGTCGGCGAGCGCGGGCACATCAACGCCACCAGTTACAACCGCACGCTGCTGCTCACCGGCGAGGTGGCGAGCGACGCCGATCGCAGTGCCATCGAGCAGACCGTGTCGCGCATCGAGAACGTGCGCTCGACGGTCAACGAGCTGGCCGTGATGGGCTCGAGTTCGCTGACGGCGCGGTCCAACGACACGATCCTGACCAGCAAGGTCAAGGCCAGCTATATCGACGCCAAGGATGTGCAGTCCAGCGTGATCAAGGTGGTGACCGAACGCGGCACCGTGTTTCTGATGGGCCGGGTGACCGAACGTGAGGCCACGCGGGCCGCAGAGCTCGCCCGCGGCGTTTCGGGCGTGCAAAAGGTTGTGCGGGTGTTCGAGATCCTGACCGAGGCCGAACTGACCGTGCTCGGCAACAAGAAAGGCTGAGATCGCGCGGCGCGCTAGCTCGCTAGCTCGCCAGACGCTTGATCAAGCTGGAAGTGTCCCAGCGCTGGCCGCCCATGGCCTGGATGTCGGCATAGAACTGGTCGACCAAGGCTGTCACTGGCAGCTGCGCGCCGTTGCGCCGCGCTTCGTCAAGCACCAGACCCAGGTCCTTGCGCATCCAGTCGACCGCAAAGCCGAAGTCGAACTGGCCTTCGAGCATGGTCTTGCCGCGGTTGTCCATCTGCCAGCTCTGGGCGGCGCCCTTGCCGATCACGTCGAGCACCTGGTTCATGTCCAGGCCGGCCCGTTGACCGAAGGCGATGGCCTCCGCCAGGCCTTGCACCAAACCGGCGATCGAGATCTGGTTGACCATCTTGGCCAACTGCCCCGCGCCCGACGCACCGACATGCGTGACCGCGCGTGCGAATGCCGACGCCACGGGGTGAATTGCCGCGAAGGCCGCGGCGTCGCCACCGCACATCACCGTCAGGGCCCCGTTGACAGCGCCGGCCTGACCACCCGACACCGGCGCGTCCATGAACGCCAGCCCGCGCACCTGCGCCGCGGCGTACAACTCGCGTGCCACCTCGGCCGAAGCCGTGGTGTGATCGACGACCACACCGCCGGTTGGCATGCCTGCCAGGGCGCCCTCATCGCCGAGCATCACTGAGCGCAGGTCATCGTCATTGCCGACGCAGGAAAACACGACGCTCGCACCGGCCGCAGCCTCGCGCGGTGTGGCCGCACTGCGACCACCGTATTGCGCCACCCACGCCGCGGATTTGTTTGCCGTGCGGTTGAAGACACAAACGCGGTGCCCGGCTTGCGCCAGATGCCCCGCCATCGGGTGGCCCATGACCCCGAGACCAAGAAAGGCAACGGTCTGAGGCTCGATTGGAAGGTAGGTCTTGCTGCTCATGCGCGCCAGTATGCCGCGCGTTCAAGCGTACGGTGTCTATCCGTCAGCGGCCGGCGGCTCACACAATCGTGAGGTGCTCGGTACCCGAGGCCAGATCAGAGGTGCGTGCGCGTTGACTGTTGAGCTTGATCTGCAGGCGCAGGTCGTTGACCGAGTCGGCGTTGCGCAGCGCGTCCTCGTACGTCACCATGTTGGTCTCATAGAGTTCAAACAGGGACTGGTCGAAGGTCTGCATGCCGAGTTCGCGCGAGCGCTTCATCAATTCCTTGATGTCGCCGACTTCGCCCTTGAAGATCATGTCGGCCACCAGCGGCGTGTTGAGCAGGATCTCGACTGCAGCTACGCGGCCGCGGCCTTCCTGGCGCGGCAGCAGGCGCTGTGAGATCAAGGCCTTGAGGTTGAGCGACAAGTCCATCAGCAACTGGGCCCGGCGTTCTTCAGGGAAGAAGTTGATGATCCGGTCCAGGGCTTGGTTGGAGCTGTTGGCGTGCAGGGTGGCCAGGCACAGGTGGCCGGTTTCGGCGAAGGCCACGGCATGCTCCATGGTTTCGCGGTCACGGATCTCGCCCATCAGGATCACGTCGGGCGCCTGGCGCAGGGTGTTCTTCAGCGCCGGCGCCCAGTCGTCGGTGTCGATACCGACTTCGCGCTGCGTGACGATGCAGTTCTTGTGCGGGTGCACGAACTCGACCGGGTCTTCGATCGTGATGATGTGGCCGTAGGAGTTCTCGTTGCGATAATCCACCAGACCGGCCAGCGAGGTGCTCTTGCCCGAGCCGGTGGCGCCGACAAAGATCGTCAGCCCGCGCTTGGTCATGGCCACGTCTTTCAGCACCTGGGGCAGACCCAGGCTGTCGATCGACGGGATGGTCAGCGGGATCGTGCGCAGCACCAGGCCAACATGGCCTTGCTGGACGAAGGCATTGACGCGGAAGCGGCCGATGCCGGTGGGCGAGATGGCGAAGTTGCACTCCTTGGTGCGCTCGAACTCGGCCGCCTGCTTGTCGTTCATGACGGCACGCGTCAGCGCCATCGTGTGCTGGCCGGTCAAGGGTTGCGGCGAGACCTTGGTGATTTTGCCGTCGACCTTGATGGCGGGCGGGAAATCCGCGGTCAGGAACAGATCCGAGCCGTTGCGGCTGATCATCAACTTCAACAGATCGTTGACGAATTTCGAGGCTTGGTCGCGTTCCATGGCAGTCCTTGAGCGGGCTTCAGCCCTGGAAGTTTTCCGGCGTGCGGGCGCGGCTGCGCGCCTCGGCCGGCGAAATGATGTTGCGCTTGACCAACTCGGTCAGGGTCTGGTCGAGGGTCTGCATGCCCAGGCTCTGGCCGGTCTGGATCGCCGAGTACATCTGCGCGATCTTGTTCTCGCGGATCAGGTTCTTGATGGCCGAGGTGCCGAGCATGATCTCGTGCGCCGCGACGCGGCCCGAGCCGTCCTTGAGCTTGCACAGGGTTTGCGAGATCACCGCGATCAGCGACTCCGACAACATCGAGCGCACCATTTCCTTCTCGGCCGCCGGGAACACGTCGACCACGCGGTCGATCGTTTTCGCGGCCGAGCTGGTGTGCAGGGTGCCGAAGACCAAGTGACCGGTTTCGGCGGCGGTCAGGGCCAGGCGAATCGTTTCCAGGTCGCGCAACTCGCCCACCAGAATGGCGTCGGGGTCTTCGCGCAGCGCGGCGCGCAGGGCGTTGTTGAACGACAGCGTGTGCGGTCCGACCTCGCGCTGGTTGACCAGGCACTTCTTGCTTTCGTGCACGAACTCGATCGGGTCTTCGACGGTGAGCACGTGGCCGTACTCGTTCTCGTTCAAGTGGTTGACCATGGCCGCCAGCGTGGTGCTCTTGCCCGAGCCGGTCGGGCCAGTCACCAACACCAGGCCGCGTGGCTTGAGCGACAGTTCGGCGAAGATCTTCGGCGTGTTGAGTTGCTCGAGCGTCAGGATCTTGCTCGGGATGGTGCGGAACACCGCGCCCGAGCCGCGGTTCTGGTTGAAAGCGTTGACCCGAAATCGCGCCAGGCCCTGGATCTCGAATGAAAAATCGCACTCCAGCGTGTCTTCGTAGTGCTTGCGCTGCGAGTCGTTCATGATGTCGTAGATCATGTCGTGCACATGCTTGTGCTCGAGTGGATCGACGTTGATGCGGCGCACGTCGCCGTGCACCCGGATCATCGGCGGCAAGCCGGCCGACAAGTGCAGGTCGGAGGCCTTGTTCTTGACCGAGAAGGCCAGCAACTGGGTGATGTCCATGGTGGGGTGTCGTGCTCTTGAGCTAGTCTCAGTCGATTATGGCGAGCATCGCAGGCAAGTTACAACAAGTGAGCGAGCGCATTGCGTCGGCATGTGCTGCGGCGCAACGTCCCGTGCAAAGTGTCACGCTCCTGGCGGTGAGCAAGACCTTCGGCGGCGCGGCTGTGCGCGAGGCCCAGGCGGCGGGTCAGCGCGCCTTCGGCGAGAACTATGTCCAGGAGGCACTGGCCAAGATCGAAGCCCTTGCAGACCTGCGCGATGCAATCGAGTGGCACTTGATCGGCCCCTTGCAGAGCAACAAGACCCGCGACGTCGCGGCCAGCTTCGACTGGGTCCACAGCATCGACCGGCTCAAGACCGCCGAGCGCCTTTCGGCACAGCGGCCCGCGGGTCTGCCGCCTTTGCAGGTTTGCCTGCAGGTGAATGTCAGCGGCCAGGCCAGCAAGAGCGGCGTGGCGCCGGCTGAGCTGCCGGCCCTGGCCCGTGCGGTGGCGGCGCTGCCGCGGCTGCGCCTGCGCGGGCTGATGTCGATCCCGGAGCCCGCCTCTGACTACTCGGCGCAGCGCCTGCCGCACCGGCGCCTGCGCGAAATGTTGGATGCGCTGCGCCGCGACGGCCTGTCACTGGACACCTTGTCGATGGGCATGAGCGCCGACCTTGAAGCGGCCATCGCCGAGGGCGCGAGCCTGGTGCGCGTCGGCACTGCGATCTTTGGTGGCCGTGTCTAGTCGCGCTGGCAATCCCTAGATTGCGATTGCGATGGCGATGGCGCTGGTGCTCTTGACTTCTTCCATCACCGCGTAGGTGCGCGTTTCGCGCACACCGGGCAAACTCCAGATCACGCTGCCGACGAACTCGCGGTAGGCCGCCATGTCGGCCACGCGCGTCTTCAACAGGTAGTCGAAACCGCCCGCCACCAGGTGGCATTCGAGGATCTCGGGCCGCACCTGCACCGCGGCCTTGAAGGAGTCCATCACGTCTTGCACAGTGCGGTCGAGCAGCACCTCGATGAAGACCAGCAGACCGGCACCGAGCTTGGCCGGGTTGAGACGCGCTTCGTAGCCGAGGATGAAGCCATCGCGTGTCAGGCGCTTGACGCGCTCCAGCACCGCTGTCGGCGAGAGGTGCACCGCTTCGGCAAGCTTCAAGTTGCTGATCCGGCCATCAGCCTGCAAGGCGCGCAGGATGCGGGCGTCAATCTTGTCGAGCGCGGGGGTCACGATGAATAACTCACTGGTTGGCGGTAAAAACTCGGCATCATTCGCGGTGAAATGCCGCGTAAGCTGCTGATTATCCAACTGCCTGAGCCTGCCGTGAACCCGTCGCCCACCGCCTTCCGTGTCCCGCCGGCCCGCGCCCGGCTGCCTTATCCGTATCGCGCCGAAGCCCCGGTGGTGGACGCCGCGCTGGCGCGCGTGGGCGCCCTCGATTGGCCGTCGGTGGTCGCCCGCGCCAAGCCCTGGGTCGAGGGTGTGCGCGCCAGCCCGGCACCTTTCTGGGCCATGGAATCGCTGCTGCGGGAGTACCCCATCACCAGCGCCGAGGGCTTGGCTTTGATGCGCCTGGCCGAAGCCCTGCTGCGCGTGCCCGACGCACAGACAGCGGTGGCGCTGACGGCCGATCAACTCGGTCGCGCCGATTTCGCCAGCGGCGAGGCCGATGGCCCGCACCGCATGCTGGCCAGCTTGTCGACGAGCGCGATCGCACTGTCGAAGAAGTTCTTGCCCGAGGCCGAGGGCGACGGCGGTGTGTTGCAGCGCCTGGGCGCCAAGACGGTCGTTGCCGCCACCGTGCGCGCGATCGGTCTGTTGGGCCGCCAATTCGTGCTCGGCCGCACGATCGCCGAGGCGTTGATCGAAGCGGCCGGTCAGCGCAGGCAGCAGTCGTCCTTGCGCTTTTCCTACGACATGCTCGGCGAGGGTGCACGCACCGAGCGCGATGCCGAGCGCTACCTGGCCTCGTACCGCGGCGCCATCGACGCGATTGCGCGCAACGGCGTCGCGGACTCGCCGCAGCAGGCCGACGGCATCTCGATCAAGCTCAGCGCACTCTTCTCTCGCTATGAAGACGCGCAGCGGGCGCGCGTTTTCGCCGAGTTGCTGCCGCGCGTGTGGAGCCTGGTCGAGCCGGCTGCGCGCGCCAACTTGAACCTGACCATCGACGCCGAGGAAAGCGACCGCCTGGAACTCTCGCTCGACGTCCTCGATGCGCTGGCTGAACGCATCGCACGCGACTTCCCGCAGTGGCAGGGTTTCGGTCTCGCGGTGCAGGCCTACCAGACGCGCGCATTGGCGCTGATCGACGAAGTCGCGCGCGTCGCGCGCCAGCACGGCATTCGCTTCATGGTTCGCCTGGTCAAGGGTGCCTACTGGGATGGCGAGATCAAGCGCGCTCAGGAGCTTGGCATCGCTGGGTACCCGGTCTTCACGCACAAGCAGCACACCGATGCCTCCTACCTGGCCGCCGCGCGCGCCCTGATCGGCCACGCCGATGTGATCTACCCGCAGTTCGCCACGCACAACGCAGGGACGATCGCAGCGATCGTGCAGATGGCAACCGCGACCGATGCCAAGTACGAGCTTCAACGCCTGCACGGCATGGGCGAAGGTGTTTACCGCGAGTTCTCGCGCAGCGCTGGCGCTGTGCCGGTACGCATCTACGCCCCCGTCGGCGAACACCGCGACCTGCTGGCCTACCTGGTGCGCCGACTGCTCGAGAACGGCGCCAATTCGTCCTTCGTGCATCAGCTTGCCGATGAAGCCGTCGCCGCCGATGTGCTGCTCGCCTCGCCACTGGCGCGCATCGACGGCGTTGCCCTGCCGTTGCCGCGCGATTTGTACGGCGCCGTGCGCGCCAACTCGACCGGCGTCGATCTGGCCTGCTTGGCCGATCGCGCGCCGCTCGATGCGGCGCTGACCCGCATCGCGGTGGGCGCGGTGCCCACGGCGGGGGCCGGTGACATCGACGCCGCGATGGCACGCTTGGCCACCGGCTTCCCGGTCTGGAATGCCACACCACCCAGCGCGCGCGCTGCGGCGCTGCGCCGTGCTGCGGCAGCGCTCGAGGCTCGCCTGCCCGAGTTCTGCGCCCTGCTGGTGCGAGAAGCGCACAAGACCCTCGGCGACTGCGTTGCCGAAGTGCGCGAGGCGGTCGACTTCTTGCGCTACTACGCCGACGAGGCGCAGCGCCGCGGGGCTGCGCCAGGGCTCACGGGTTGCGGCGTTTTCGTCTGCATCAGCCCGTGGAACTTCCCGCTGGCCATCTTCGCCGGCCAGGTGGCTGCGGCGCTGGCCGCCGGTAACACCGTGGCCGCCAAGCCGGCCGAGCAAACGCCCTTCGTCGCCGCGCGAATGGTTGCCGTATTGCACGAGGCCGGCGTGCCCGCCGACGCGCTGGCGCTGCTGCATGGTGTGGGCGAGCTCGTCGGTGCCGGCCTGGTGGCCGATGCGCGCACGGCCGGCGTTTGCTTCACCGGCAGCACGCCGGTGGCGCGCCACATCCACAGCGCGCTGGCGGCGAAGGAGGGGCCGGTGCTGCCGCTGATCGCCGAAACCGGCGGCCTGAACGTCATGATCGTCGACTCCACGGCGCTGCCCGAACAGGTCATCGACGCCGTGGTGCAAAGCGCCTTTCGCTCCGCCGGCCAGCGCTGCTCGGCACTGCGCCTGTTGTGCGTGCACGAGAGCATCGCCGAGAGCCTGATCGAGATGCTGGCCGGTGCCATGGCCGAGCTGCGGGTCGGTGACGCCGCCCTGCTGGCCACCGATGTCGGCCCTTTGATCGATGCCGAGGCCCAGGCCCACATCGCGCGCCACATCGAGCGCCTGCACCGCAGCGCGCGCCTGCTCGGCGCCACACCGCGTGGCGCGGCCGGGCCGACACACATCACACCGATCGCCTTCGAGCTGGCGCGCATCGCCGAGATGCAGGACGAAATCTTCGGCCCGGTGCTGCATGTCGTGCGCTGGGGCGGCGAGGTCGATGACGTGGTGGCGCAGATCAATGCCCTCGGCTATGGCCTGACCCTGGGGGTGCAATCGCGCATCGACAGCCGCGCTGCGCGGATTGCAGACACGGCGCGCATCGGCAATGTCTACGTCAACCGCAACATGATCGGCGCCGTGGTCGGCGTACAACCTTTCGGCGGCGAGGGCCTGAGCGGCACCGGGCCCAAGGCCGGCGGGCCGCATTACCTCGACCGCTTCAGCGCGCTACCGACGGACGCGAGCGACGCTGCCGCGCTGGCCTTGCCGAAGGCCGCCAAGGCGCCGCAGCTGGACACCTTGGTGCGGGCGTTCGAGGCCTGGTCTGGCCGCCCGCTGGCCGAACGTGTCGCCGCTTTGCAGCGCTTCGCGCCGGCCGCAGACCAAGCACTGGGCTTGCTGGCCGAGCAAGTCCTGCCCGGGCCCACCGGCGAAAGCAACACGCTGCGCCTGCACGCCCGCGGCGTGTTTGCGCTGCTGGCCCACGGCGCCAGCGAAGACGAGACCCGCCGTGCGCTGGCAGCGACGCTGGTGGCCGGCAACAGCGTCGCGCTGGTCGGCGCCGCGACGGGCGAAGCGCTGACGGCAAGCTTTGTCGCCTCCGGGGTGCCCAAAGACGCCATCGCGCTGTTGCCTTTCGAAGCCGCCGCCGGCCTGCTGATGGCAGCCGAGATCGCGGGCGTGTGCGTGCTCGCCCCCGGCGTTTCGCCAGCGCGCAGCGTGGCGCGGACACTGGCCACACGCCACGGCGCGATCCTGCCGCTGATCACGCGCGCCGAAGCGCTGCAGCCCGATCGCCTGTGGCGCTTTTGCGCCGAACAAACGCTGACCATCAACACTGCGGCGGCGGGTGGCAACGCCGAACTGCTGGCCGCCGCCGGCCGCGATCTCGACGACCAGCCGCGCGCGACGTAGCGTCGCGGGCCCTGGCTCGCAACCCACGGCGATCTGATGCAAAGCCCCGACGCGTGCTGCACCCTGGTGCCCTACTTCAAAGTCAACGCAGGTCAGCTCGGCGCCTTCAAGGCCGTATGCAAGCGCTCGGTGGCGCAGATGCGCAAGGAGCCTGGCTGCGTGCACGATGCCTTCAGCGTCGAAGGCGGCTTCCGCCGCTGACCCAGATCAGTCGAGCTTGACGCCGATCTTGCTGATGATCGGCCCCCAACGCTTGGCCTCGGCGTCGAGCACGCGCTTGAAATCGGCCGCACTGCCGCCCACCACGGTCAGGCCCTGGGCGTCGAGCGCCGCCTTGATGGCGGCGTCTTTGAGCAGGTCGTTGACATCGGCATTGATGCGCGCAATGACCGCCTCGGGCGTGCCTGCCGGCGCAAATAGCCCGTTCCAGGCCAGCGCTTCGACGTTCTTGTAACCGGCGTCGGCCAGGCTCGGCAGGTCTTTCAACGAGTCGGGCCGCTGCGTGCTGCTCACGGCGAGCAGGCGGATCTTGTTGTTGCGCACATGCGGCAGCAACGCAGGCGCCACCATGAAGGTCGCATCGACCTCGCCCTGGGCGACGGCCATCGCCGCCGGCGGCGAGCCGTTGAACGGGATGTGGGTGGCGGTGATGCCCGCTTCTGACAGGAACAGCTCCATCGTCAGGTGGGCCGAGCTGCCGTTGCCGAGCGACGAGTAGTTCACCTTGCCGCCGGGTTTGCCACCCTCGGCCTTGGCCCAGGCTACAAACTCGGCCACGCTCTTGGCGGGCACCTTGTCGGCGTTGACAGCGAGCACATTGGCCTGCGAGGTCGTCATCACGATCGGCAGCAAATCCTTGGCCGGGTCGTAGGGCATCTTGCGATAGAGGAAGGGTGCGAAAGCGACCGGGCCGTTGAAGCCGATCGCCAACGTGTGGCCGTCGCTGGCCTTGGCTGCCACATCCATGCCCAGCATGCCGCCGGCGCCGGGCTTGTTTTCCACCACTACGGGCTGGCCCCAGCGTGCGCCCAGCTTGTCGCTCATGGCGCGCACGATCAGGTCGAGCGAGCTGCCGGCCGGCGCCGGCACCACGATCTTGACCGGGCGGCTGGGCCAGGGTGTTTGCGCGCTGGCAGGCAAGCCCAGCGAGAGGGCCGTCCAGGCCGCGAGGGCCAGCAGGGTGCGTCGGTTCACGGTGAGGTCTCCGGGAGATCTGGGTAGGCTGGCATCGTAGCGGCTGCCCGGCTGTGCGAGGATGAGGGCCTTCACGACCCTACACCCGAGCCCCCATGTGGATCAAAAGCTTCCTCGTTGCCCTGGCGGTCCTGGCCGGCCTGATTGCCGCGTACTTCTGGGTCGCCGTGCAATGGAGCTACTCGAGCGGCGAGCGCGCGGGCTGGGTGCAGAAGTTCTCCCACAAAGGCTGGCTTTGCAAGACCTGGGAGGGCGAACTGGCCCTGGTATCGCTGCCCGGCAGTTCGGTCGAGAAGTTCTTGTTCACTGTCCACGACGATGCGGCTGCCAAGGAGATCCAGCAGGCCGTGGGCAAGCGCGTGACCATGCACTACGAGGAAAAGGTCGGGTTGCCGACCAGTTGCTTCGGCGAGACACGCCACTTCGTCACCAAGATCAGCATCAACCCCGACATCCCGATCGGTCCGGGCGTGACGATGCAGACCGCCCCGGCGCCTTCCATGCCGGTGGCGCCGCCGGCCCCGGCCGCGTCACGCTAGCCCGGCGCGGACGGCGTGCGCGTGAAGCCATGACATGACGGCACACCCACTGGCCTTCATCGGCGGCGGCAACATGGCCGGCGCGATCTTCGGCGGTCTGCTGCGCAGCGGCTGGCCGGCGGCGTCGATCACCGTGGTCGAACCCGGGGCCGAGCAGCGCGAGCGCATTGCCGCGGCCTGCCCCGGCATGCGTCTGCTGGCTGCCGCCGATGCCTCGTTGGCCGCGGCCCAGATTGTGGTCTGGGCCGTCAAGCCGCAGGCCTTCGCCGACGCCGCTGCGCCTTGCGCGGCCAGCGTCGGCGGCGCTTTGCATGTCAGCGTGATGGCCGGCATCCGCAGCCAGGCGATCGTTGCAGCCACCGGCAGCGAGCGCGTCGTGCGCACGATGCCCAACACCCCGGCCCTGATCGGCCAGGGCATCGCGGCCTTGTTCGCCCGGGCTGCCGTCAGCCAGGCTGAGCGCGCGGCCGTGTCACAAGTACTCGCGCCCACCGGCCAGCTGATGTGGGTCGCGCGCGAAGACGATCTCGACGCCGTCACGGCCTTGTCGGGCTCTGGCCCAGCTTACGTGTTCTTCTTTATCGAAGCGATGATGGACGCCGCGGAGCAGATGGGCCTGACGCGCGAACAGGGCCGCACCCTGGCGCAGGCCACGTTTGCTGGCGCCACAGCCCTGGCAATGCAGAGCCACGAATCGCCGGCCACACTGCGCGAGCGCGTGACATCGAAGGGCGGCACCACCTTTGCGGCGCTCGAATCGATGCGCGCGGACAAGGTGCAAGAGGCCATCGTGCGCGCCGTCCGCGCCGCGCAGCAGCGGGCACGCGAACTGGGCGCCTGATCAGCGCAGGGCCAGGTCGATCGCGGTGCCGGCGAACACCGCAAAGCCGAGCCAGTGGTTGGCGCGAAAGGCCTTGAAGCAACCTGCGCGCGAACGGCTGCGAATCAGCGTGAAGTGCCACAGCGCCTGGGCTGCCGCCAGCGCCATGCCGAGCAAAAACCACGAGCCCAGGCCGAGCGAACGGCCAATGAAGGCCCACGACAGCAGGTACACGGCATAGCAGGCCATCACGCCGGCCACATCGAAGCGGCCCAGCGTGATGGCCGAGGTCTTCATGCCGATCTTCAAGTCGTCGTCACGGTCAACCATGGCGTACTCGGTGTCGTAGGCCAGGACCCAGAACAGGTTCGAGGCCAGCAGGGCCCAGGCGGGCCAGGGCAGGGCGGCGCGCAGGGCTTCGAGCGTCCACAGGTTGCCACCTTGTGCCGCGGAAAAGGCCATCGGGATGCCGAAGCTGAAGGCGACACCCAGGACGGCCTGCGGCATCGACAACACGCGTTTGGCATAGGGATAGATCAGGGTGATGGCCAGCGCGGCGAACGACAAGACCACGCTGGGCGCGTTGGTCGTCAGCACCAGCGCGAACGCTGCCAGGGCCAGCAGGGCGCCGAGGGCCAGGGCTTCCTTCACCGCCACGGCGCCGCGGGTCACCGGGCGCTGCGCCGTGCGCTCGACATGACGGTCGAACTCGCGGTCTGCGACATCGTTGATGCAGCAGCCCGCGCTGCGCATCAGGATGGTGCCCAGCACGAAAACTGCCAGCAGATGCCAGCCGGGGAAGCCGTCGGCAGCGATCCACAGCGCTGAGAGAGTCGGCCACAGCAACAAGAGCCACCCCGCCGGCCGATTCCAGCGGATCAGGTCGAAGTAGAGCGGCAGGCGGCTCACGACACGGCGCTCACGCGGGGCTGAAGCGCGACTCCAGGTAGGCCAGCAGGGTGCGCACTGTCTGGGCCTCGCCGCCCACCGGCCGGCCAGGGCGCGAAGTGTCGTTCCAGGCCGACAGGTCGATGTGCAGCCAATCGAGGTCCGCCGGTACGAAGTCGGCCAGGAAGTTGGCCGCGTTGATGGCGCCACCGAGCGCGCTGCGCCCGGTGTTGACGATGTCGGCGATGTCGCTCTCGATGCCACCGTGATAGTCCGGCCAAAGCGGCAAATGCCACAGCGGGTCGTGCAACGCCAAGCCGCCGTCGACGAGGTTGCGCGCCAGATCCATGCGGCGGCAGAACAAGGCCGGCAGCTGCTGGCCGAGCGCCACGCGCGCCGCACCGGTGAGTGTGGCCATGTCAATCATCAGGTCGGGTCGGCCTTCGGCGCCGTAAGCCAGCGCGTCGCACAGGATCACGCGGCCTTCGGCGTCGGTGTTGCCGATCTCGATGTGCAGGCCGCTGCGCGTCTTGACCACGTCGCCGGGGCGGTAGGCGTTGCCGGCAATCGCGTTGTCCACCGCCGGGATCAACACCTGCAGTTGCACCGGCAGCTTCAGCGCCATCACCAGCGAGGCCAGGCCGAGCACATTGGCCGCGCCGCCCATGTCCTTCTTCATCAGGCGCATGCCGTCGGCGCCCTTGATGTCCAGCCCGCCGGAGTCGAAGCACACGCCCTTGCCGACCAGGGTGAGCCGGGGGTCGCGCGGACGGCCCCAGTTCAGCTCGATCAGCCGCGGTGCGCGGGTCGACGCGCGGCCGACGGCATGCACGGCCGGGAAGCCGGCCTTCAACAAAGCGTCGCCGACGGTCTGCCTGAACGTCGCGCCGTGCTGCTCGGCGACCATGCGGGCGGCCTCGGCCAGCTCGGCCGGCCCCATGTGTTCGGCTGGCGTGTTGACCAGATCGCGCGTGGCCGCCGTCGCCGCGGCGATCAGCAAGCCCCGCGTCGCCTGCGCGGTCGGCGGCAGCACCAGCACGGCGGCTTCGCGCCGGGCCGGCTTGTACAGATCGAACACATAGCTGCCGAGCTCCCAGGACATCGCGGCGGCCTCGGGGTCTGCCATCAGGCCGGCGTCGCCGAGCCGGTAGCGGCCCGGCGGCAGCGCGCGCGGCAAGCTGGCCAGGGCGAAGGGATGCTGTGCACTGCGCACGCCCGCCCACACCGCCTGCAGGCGGCCGGCTGCATTGGCCAGCAGGGCGTGGGTGTCGGGCGCGCCGTCGAAGCCCAGGGTGGCCAGCCAGCGCCGCGAGGCCGCGGGCAGCTTGGCGCGGCATCTGGCGAATGCGGCGCGGTCGATCAGGTGCACCGGCACCGCGGCGGCGTTGGCCTTCTTCAACGTCACGCTCATGCTCAGCCCTCCAATTTCTTCTGGAACACCAGGCCGGCATGTTCGCGCAGGGCATGGAACTTGATCTTCGGCCAGTTGGCTTCGATCGCGCGCAACTCGGGCGAGTACTCCACCAGCAGGGTCGGCGCATCGACCGCGTCATAGGCCACGCGGTGAGCGTTGGCGTCGATGAAGCGGGCCAGTTCCTTCGCGCCACCGTTCTCCTCGGGGCAGGTCACCCAGCGCGCGATCTGGAAACGGCTGGGCATCACGCGGGCCTTGCATCCGTACTCGTGTTCCAGCCGATGGGCCACGACTTCAAACTGCAGTTGGCCCACCGCACCCAGCAGCAAGACACTGCCGCCGACGGGACGGAAGACCTGGATCGCGCCTTCCTCGCCCAACTGCGTCAACCCGGCCTTCAACTGCTTGGTGCGCAGGGGGTCGGCGACCTCGACGCTGCGGAACATCTCGGGCGCAAAGAAGGGCAGCCCGGTGAACTGCAGTGCCTCGCCTTCGGTCAACGTGTCGCCGAGCTGCAGCACGCCATGGTTGGGAATGCCGATGATGTCGCCAGCGAAGGCTTCGTCGAGCAACTCGCGGCGTTGCGACAGGAAGCTGACCACCGTGTTGGGCCGCAGCTCCTTGCCCGAGCGCACCACCTTCAGGCGCATGCCGCGCTCGAAGTGACCGCTGGCCACGCGCACGAAGGCGATACGGTCGCGGTGCGCCGGGTCCATGTTGGCCTGGATCTTGAACACCACGCCGCTGAACTTGGCCTCGTTGGGTTGCACCGTGCGCTGCATGGCCATGCGTGCCGAGGGCGGGGGCGCCAGGTCCACCAGCGCGTCGAGGACCTCACGCACGCCGAAGTTGTTGACCGCCGAGCCGAAGAACATCGGCGTTTGCCGCCCAGCCAGGAAGGCCGCTTCGTCGAAGCGGGGCGCGGCGTCGGTGAGCAGGGCGATCTCGCCCTCGGCTTGGGCGTACTGCATGCCAAAGCGCTCGGCATAGGCCGGGTTTTGCAGGCCGCGCAGGATTTCGTCGCTGCCTTCTTCACCATCTCTGCGCGCGCGGTCTTGCCCGCCGCTGAAGACCCGCATCTGCTGCGCGCGCAGGTCCATCACGCCGTGGAAGGCCTTGCCCATGCCCACCGGCCAGGTGAAGGGCACCACCTCCATGCCGAGTTCGCGCTCGATCTCCTCCATCAGCGCCAGCGGGTCCTTCACTTCCCGATCCATCTTGTTCACGAAGGTGAGGATGGGCGTGTTGCGCGCGCGACAGACCTGCAGCAGGCGCCGCGTCTGCGGCTCCACCCCATTCGCCGCGTCGATCACCATCAGCGCCGCGTCCACCGCGGTCAGCACACGGTAGGTGTCTTCCGAGAAGTCCTGGTGGCCGGGCGTGTCGAGCAGGTTGATCACGCAGTCGCGGTACTCCATCTGCATCACCGACGAAGCCACCGAGATGCCGCGCTGCTTCTCGATCTCCATCCAGTCCGAGGTGGCATGCCGCGTGGCCTTGCGCGCCTTTACCGAACCGGCGATCTGGATCGCGCCCGAAAACAGCAACAGCTTCTCGGTCAGCGTGGTCTTGCCCGCGTCGGGGTGGGAAATGATGGCAAACGTCCTTCTGCGCTTGACCTCATCAGCGATTTGACCGTTCGACATCTCTTCCCAATCCCCGTTGTGTACACAGCTACGTACGCATTCCCCAAGGTGCCCATGGCGCATGCACGTCGGCCTCTTCCACGCGCGCCGACCTGGCCGACGCACTATGCCAATTTTAGAGTGTGACTGTCTGATGCTCCTCCTGTGCAGGTCGTCGTGTCTACTCGAACGCAGCGACTCTGGCCCGGCAGAGGTCCAGCGTTCGCGCTGCAACGGCTTTGGCCCCCTCATCAAGTTGGAGCGCTGCCGGAAGAGCGACGGCGTTGAGTGCGGCGGGAAGCCGCTTCAGGACATCGTCAATCGTTGTGTTGGCGTCGGCCGTACGCAGGCTTGCCAGTGAGGCCAGCGCGATGAAGTCCGCGCGCCGCAGCCGTTCGTCCTTGCCGCCGGGCTTCAAGGCCATGCGGTCGTGCTCAAGCCCGGGAAAGACGCGCGTGGTCAGCGCGTCGTATACGGGCGCGAGGCGGACTGACGTGAAGACTGCCTCTCCCTACTTTGCCGTCTTCAGGAACGCCGTGTTCTTCAGGTGCATGTCACCGTCGGCGATGAGCCACGCGAAGAGGACGCGTCGCAAGAGGATCAGCAGATCGTCGTCGGGAGCCGAAGACAACGCGCGGGTCGCACGCGCCACGCGCTCGATGGTGCCGGTGTACTTGTCGTGTGGCTCAAGGTCGAGCGCCGAGCACATGTCTTCCATCGCAAGCCATCGAGGGTCCTCGGCTTGCTCTCGGATGTCGAAGCGCTCAACCAGCAAGGCGGGCGGCATGCCGTCGGGCATGCGCACGAGAGCGGCATCCGGTGCGGGAAGGCCGGTAGCTCGCGCGAGCGACACGCCGATCCACTCGATCAGCGGCAGTGCCTCGAAACCGCGGCTCCCTGCCGGCTGCAGAATGTGCGTGAAAGATGCAGCCACGCTCGGCGAGAGCCTGCCGTTTGCCTCCAGGCTCATCGGGGCCTTGATCTGCACGCCGGACAGGCGTGGCGTATTGGCGTTGGTGTCGAGGGCTGCCAGTCGATGCTCGAAGTCACGCTCGATCGTGCTTCTACCGGGGCCTTCGTAGCTGCCCGTGAAGAGGCCGTCCCTCGTGAAGGCGGCGAGTTTGTGCGTCAGAAGGTCTGCGGGAAGTGCCGTCAGATCATCGACCGTCTTGGCGATGGTGATGTTGGACATAAAGCGTTTGCCTGAACGCAGGAGCGCTCGCTCGTCACGGTGGTCTTTCAAGGCGGATTCGAGCCATCCTTCTGGTCGCAGCGATACGATGAAGGGTGGGAGCTTGCCGGGGTTGGTCTGACGTATGACAGGGGGCAGGCTTGGACCGTCCTTGATCGCATTCCAGCGCCACTCGAAGCCATCATGGGAGAGCGTGCCGATGGGGAG
>Ga0163144_10009207_pt1 | contig 21237 bp, 21 predicted proteins | sample OliLak19BULKMAT1_FD_123175 | JGI IMG/M metagenome (GOLD analysis project Ga0163144, IMG submission 123175) | Freshwater microbial mat bacterial communities from Lake Vanda, McMurdo Dry Valleys, Antarctica - Oligotrophic Lake LV.19.BULKMAT1 | ecosystem: Environmental > Aquatic > Freshwater >... | reverse complement strand
GCGGCCTCGCACAGCGCCAGGATGTGGCGAGGCACCTCCGACATCCGCTCGTACCCGATCTCGACGGCCAGGTCACCGCGGGCGATCATCACGGCCACCCGCGGATGTTGCATGGCCACCAGCAGGATGGACGGCAGGTTCTCGAACCCCTGCCGCGTCTCGATCTTGAGGACCAGCCCCAGGTGGTCGGCGCCGGCCGCGGTCAACCGGTCCAGCACGTGCGCGACGTCGTCACCGGTTCGGACGAACGAGACCGCGACCAGGTCGGCGTGCTCGGCGATGAACGGCAGCTGCGCCTCGTCGTCGGGGGTCAGGGCGGTGAGCGGGAGCACGGTGTCGGGAAGGTTGATGCCCTTCTGGGCGCCCAGACGCTGCCCGCCGGGCTTGGTCCGGTGAATCCGCAACGTGGCCTCGCCGGGCGCGACGCTCTCCACGACGGCACCGATCGCGCCGTCGTCGATAAGGACGGCGTCGCCGGGCCGCATGGCGTCAACCGCGGCAGGAAGCGTGCAGCCGATGCGGGCGTCCTCGTCGGCACCTGGCAGGCCGACCGGCGTCAGGTCCGTGGTCAGGACGAGCCGGTCACCCGCGGCCAGGCTGAGTCTGCGGGGGACCGGGGCGATGCCCGAGGCCGCCGTCCGCTCGCCGTGGCAGGACAGCACGGTGCCGTTGGTGAGGTAGGCGCTGCGGGCGCTCTGCGCCAACGCCCCGTCGTCTCCTGCTCGGGTCACGGTGAACGTGCGCCTGCGGCCGCGGGTGTCACGGAAGGAGACGGCGTCACCGACCGCTCGGGCGGCGAGCCACCCGGCGTCGACTGCGACGGCCAAGGCTGGGCGTGTAGCTGCTGCATCGTGGACTGGCGGATCGGTCGGCACGTCGACGGACGTGAACCAGATCGTGGCTGGCACGACCGTGCGGCCGGTGTCGTCCCGGGTGACCCGGGCCCGTCCGAGTGCGGGGCCGTCGGCGATCGGCCCGGTGCGCAGCTTGGGGCCGGGCAGGTCCATCTCGACGAGCACCTGCCGGCCGGAGTTGGTCGCGGCCAGGCGCACGTGCTCGACCATACGGGCCCACCCGGCGGGCCCGTCGTGGGCGCAGTTGATCCTGGCGATGTCCATGCCCGCGGTGACGAAGGCATCGACGAGGGCGGGATCGTCGCCGGCTTCGCTGGGGAATGTGACCATGATCCTGGTCGGCCGGGCTGGGCGGGTGGAGCCGAAGACAGCCAGCGTGTTGGCCTCCAGGATCTTGTCCCCCAGATCGAGGGCCGCATTCGTCGCCGCCAGGTCCCACGGCCCGGCATCGCCTCGTAGCGCCCGCAGCACGTCGCGTGCCGCACCCACCTTCGCTGCCACGTCAGCTTCGGTGGTGGCCAGGGACGTGACGCCGATGTCCATCAGGTCGTTCTGCAGCGGGCGGCGGTCGTGTTGCCGCAGGGCGGCGTAGCGCACGAGGTTGACGGCGCCGAGGCGGTGTTCCTCGGCTACAGCTGCGATCTGTTCTGCCCTGCCGGCCTCGGCATCGGCCAACTCCGCCAGCACCGCATCCACGGCGGCGATCAGTGCGTCCAGTGACTGCGGCATCAGTAGGTCACCAGGCCATGGCTGCGGAACTGGTCCTGGACCCGCTGGATGAGTTCCGGCGACGGGGGTTCGACGTCAGCCGTGGGGTAGGTGATCCCCAACGCCCGGTACTTGCCCAGCGCCATCCGGTGGAACGGCAGCACGTCGACCCGCTCGATGTTGCCGAGGCTCGCAGCGAAGGCAGCGACCCCGTCGACGTTCGCGGGCTCGTCCGTCCAGCCCGGCACGAGCACGAATCGCAGCCACGTTGGCCTGCCCAGATCGGCGAGGCGGCGGGCGAAGCGAAGCGTGGGCGCAAGCTCCCGTTTGGTCACCCGGTGGTAGGTCTCGGGGTCCCACGACTTGATGTCCAGCAGGACCAGGTCGACGTCGTGCAGCAGGTCGTCGCTCGCGTCGTCCCCGAGGTAGCCCGACGTGTCCAGCGCGGTGTGGATGCCGCGTTCGTGGGCAGCATGCATGAGTTCGGCGACGAAGTCCGGTTGCGAAAGCGCTTCGCCACCGGTGACTGTCAGTCCACCCCCGGCGACGGCGATGAACCTCTCGTAGCGCGCCAGCTCGGTCATCACCTCTGTCACGGTCACCGTGTGGCCGCCGCTGCGATGCCAGCTCTCGGGGTTGTCGCAGAAGACGCACCGCAACGAGCAGCCCGAGGTGAACACCACGAACCGGGTGCCCGGACCGTCCACGCCGATCGAGGTGTCCCAGGAATAGATCACCCCGGTCCCGGGTGCGTTCACCGCGGGGACGTGGGTCGGCGACCGCGTGATCACAACGAGCCGTGGAAGGTTCGGCTGATCACATCGAGCTGCTGCTCGCGGGTCAGGCGAACGAAGTTGACCGCGTACCCGGAGACCCGGATGGTCAGTGACGGGTAGTCCTCGGGGTGTTCCATGGCGGCGACCAGGGTGGCGCGGTCCAGCACGTTGACGTTCATGTGGAAACCTCCGGCATCGGTGTACCCGTCCAGGACGCCGACCAGGTGGGCGACCCGCTCCTCGCTGTGGTGCCCCAGGCCGTTCGGCGTCACGGTGCTGGTCAGGGAGATGCCGTCGGCGGCCGAATCGAACGGCAACGAGGCGACCGAGAGTGCCGAGGCGACGATGCCGTGCCGGTCGCGACCGTTCATCGGGTTGGCGCCCGGGGCGAACGGTGCACCCGCCCGACGGCCGTCCGGGGTATTGCCGGTGTTCTTGCCGTAGACCACGTTCGACGTGATGGTCAGGACTGACTGGGTATGGACGGCGCCCCGGTAGGTGGGCTGTGTCGCGAGCTTGGCCATGAACGTCTCGACCAACCAGCGGGCGATCCCGTCCGCCCGGTCGTCGTGGTTGCCATAGGCGGGGTACTCGCCGTCGACCCGGTAGTCGACGACCAGGCCGCTCTCGTCCCTGATCACCGTCACCTGGGCGTCGCGGATCGCCGACAGCGAGTCTGCGGCCACGGACAACCCGGCGATGCCGGCCGCGAGCGTGCGCTGCGGGGCGTAGTCGTGCAACGCCATCTCCAACCGCTCGTAGGCGTACTTGTCATGCATGTAATGGATCGTGACCAGGGCCTCCACATAAGTCTGGACCAGCCACGTCATCATTGCGAGCAGGCGTGCGACGACGTCGTCATGGTCCAGGACGTCACCGGTGACCGGCTCGAATCCGGGCGCCACCACGGCGCCGGTGATCTCGTCCCGACCGCCGTTGATCGCGTAGAGCAGGGTCTTGGCCAGATTGGCCCGGGCACCGAAGAACTGCATCTGCTTGCCCACCCGCATCGGTGAGACACAGCAGGCGATGGCGGTGTCGTCACCCCACGCCGGGCGCATCAGGTCGTCGTTCTCGTACTGGATCGAGCTGGAGTCGATCGAGACCTGCGCACAGAACCGCTTGAACGGCTCCGGCAGCGACGGCGACCAGAAGATGGTGAGGTTGGGCTCGGGTGCCGGGCCCAGGTTGTACAGCGTCTGCAGGAACCGGAAGCTCGTCTTCGTCACCAGCGGGCGGCCGTCCTCGCCGATGCCACCGAGGGACTCGGTCACCCACGTCGGGTCGCCGCTGAACAACGCGTCGTACTCCGGTGAGCGCAGGAACCGGATGATCCGCAGCTTGATGACCAGATCGTCGACCAACTCTTGGGCTGCCCCTTCGTCCAGCGTGCCCTCGGTGAGGTCGCGCTGCAGGTAGACGTCCAGGAAGGTCGAGGAGCGCCCGAGCGACATGGCCGCACCGTTCTGGTCCTTGGTCGCTGCCAGGTAGGCGAAGTAGAGCCACTGCACGGCCTCGGTCGCGGTGGTGGCCGGGCGCGTGACGTCGAAGCCATAGCCGGCCGCCATCTCGACCAGGTCCCCGAGGGCACGAATCTGCTCGGCCAGTTCCTCCCGGTCGCGGATCAGGTCCTCGCTGATGGGTGCGTCGTCCAGTGCGGTGCGTTCGGCGTGCTTGGCCGCCACCAGGCGGGCGACCCCGTACAGCGCCACCCGACGGTAGTCACCGATGATCCGGCCCCGACCGTAGGCGTCGGGCAGGCCCGTGATGAGGTGCGAGTGGCGGGCGGCCTTGACCCGCGGCGTGTAGGCGTCGAAGACCCCGTCGTTATGTGTCTTGCGGTACGTCGTGAAGATCTCGCGGATCTTCGGGTCGGGCTCGCGACCGTAAGCGGCCAGGCTGGCCTCGACCACCCGCCACCCGCCGTTGGGAAACATCGCCCGCTTGAGCGGGGCGTCGGTCTGCAGGCCGACGATGATCTCGTCCTCACGGTCGATGTAGCCGGGCGGGTGAGAGGTGATCCTCGACGGCGTCGTGACGTCGATGTCGTACACGCCCAGCTCGCGCTCCCGGGGAAACATCGCCGTCAACCTCGACCAGAGCGAGCGAGTCCGGGCAGTGGCGTCACGGAGGAAGTCGGCACCGCCGGTGTACGGCGTGTAGTTGTCCTGGATGAAGTCCCGTACGTCGATGATGTCGCGCCACCGCTGACCGGTGAATCCGCGCCACGGGTCAGACTGTGGCGCGCTGCCGATCGACGCTGTGGCCTGTAGCGGGTCGCTGAGACGTTCGGCGGTCACTGGTCGGTCCTCCACCTGCTGGTTGTCGGTGCCGGACTCGGTTCACTCATGAGGACTCCTGATGGCTCGGCGCCGCCACTCGACCGCGCCGAAGATGACCAGGCCGATCGCCGTGGTGAGGAGAACCAGTCCGAAGGCCAGCACGCCCGCCGACGCGGCGGTCAGGTCCGGGGCTCGAATTGAGACGTCGACCGCTGCTGCCACGCCGGGCGCACCGTCGGCCCCGGCGACGACCACTGCCCACCGGCCGTTCTCGACCGGCCAGATGACCTCGTTCGTCGACGTGCCTTCGGCCGAGGCGACCCAGAAGGTCTGATCCGACGGGCTCCCCGCATCGGGCCGGCCGTCGTGGCGTCGGTAGTCCACGGTGCCGCGCTGGATCGTCCCGATCTCGTCGTGGGCGACCGGTCCCAGCCAGGCGTCGACCTCAGCCTGCGGTGCGATGCCGATGAACACGTCTTCGTCGTCGGTGGACGTGGCTCGCAACCGGACCTCACGCAGGCGCTCCGGGATCCACGCTGTCGCTTCGGCGTCGAGGTCGAGGTCCAGGTCGCTGAGTGTCACAGCGGCGCTGGAGCTGGACAGTTGCGCCGTCCTGGAACTCACGAAGCCTGTGTCGTCGCGCCTGGCCTCGGCGATGAGTCCACTCGTGCCCAGCGCGGTGAGCAGCCCGCCGGGGACCAGCAGCAGCAGGCCCATCACAAGGGCGACGACGGCTCCCACCCGGCTGCCGCGCGGGGGCGTCACCGTCGGCGTAACGCCGCTCACGGTGCTGCCGATGACGCTCACAGTACGAGCTCCGCTGCGGCGGCTGCATGTTCCGCGCGGTCCCGGATGCCGCGCAGCATCTTCTGGCTCATCACGAAGCTGACGACCTCGACCGGCTCGACCATCAGGGGCGCCCACCACGACAGGTACGCATACCGCTCGCGCACGATGAGCCGGGTCCCCTCGCCCGGTCCGGGGCGCAGGACGAAGGCCCAGGTGAAGTCGTAGGGGGACGGCCCTGCTATCGGCAACCCGCCCCGTAGAACCAGTGCCTGCTGCGGCTGGAGTTCAGCCACTCGCAGACCGACGCCCGGTGCGAAGTCGACGGCCGAACCGATGTCGAGCGACTGCCACTCGGGCACGACATTGGCGGCGCTGTGAATGTTGAGGCCGAACAGATTCTCCAGCGAGTCGTAGCTGTAGAAGCCGCCGCGTCCCTGACCCAGCTGTACCAGCCAGGGCCAGACAGCGACCGGGGGAACGGCGATGCTGATCGCGCGGGTCGCGCTCACGTCGCAGCGCCGCAGCAGCCCGTCACCCGGCAGTGCTATCTGGACGTCCTCTGCTGTCGCCCCCCATCGCAGGTACCTGCTCCGGGCGTAGACCGAGCCGACTGTGAAAGCGCTTCCCAATGCGAAGCAACTCGCCCTGGACATCTGATCACGCCAGACCGGGGGACGTTGTCCGGGTCGACGTTGTGCTGATCGCCGTGGAGAGGAGCGGCTGTCGTGGTCTCCATTGAATGCATTGATAGTCAGGTTGGGCGCGAACTTCAGATTCATCGGTACGAACTTCAGGTTCGGCAGAACATTCACGGTGCGGCTCCCGAAGGGATTCACGGCATCGCCTACCGGCGAGCTGTTTCTCAGATTACGCGGATCACCTGTTCGGGTCCAGTGCCACAAGGAACGCGAAGTCCCGGCCAGGGTGACGGTTATCCCGGCCGCGAGGGGACCTTCGTCCCTTCCGGCATTGCCCTCGACGGGCGAACCGTTCAATCATGAAACTGCTCCGCTCGCCGTCGACGAGCGGGCGCGGAGACGACGTCGAGCACCGGGCGGGGTTGTTCGCTGCCCGGCGATGGGTGCGGTGGACCCAGAACCGGTTCTGGTTGCTCGTGCCGGTCCTGGCGCTGGACCTGGCACTCACCGGCAGACTCCCCGAGCCGTTGGCGGCGGGCAGCATCGGAGCCGGCATCCCTGACTGGCTCGGTGTGATCGAGACGGCACTTCGTGTGGTGGTGGTGGGCACGCCGCTACTGATGCCGCTTTCCCTGAGAACGGCAGGCGCGAGGACTGCCTTGGTGATCTACGTCGGGGGGCTGGCCGGGTATATCGCCGCGTGGATTGCCGTCATCTGGGCACCGGCCAGCACATGGAGCACGAGTGTCGTCGGCTTCACGGCACCCGCGTGGACGTCGATCCTCTTCCTCGCGGGAATCGGCTGGGGGTCGTCGGTTCGGTGTCTGCGCGGCTACCGGCCCTGGATGTATCTCGCCGTCGCTGCTCTCTTCACCGTCGCGCACACCATCTCGGTGACGATGGCTTGGAGCCGACTGTAGTGACGAGCGGGTCCGACCGACGTGCTGGCTGGGACCGTCCTTACTATTCTCATTGGACCGCCGACACCCTCGTCGAGCATTTCGACGTCATCGACCGGACGAGGGACTGACAGGTCACATGCGTAGGACGTCGCAGGCGCACCGTGCGCGTCACATACCCGCGTCGGTTCGGTATGCCCTCTCGCTTGTGGTGTTGGGCCTCGTCGTCATGTTCGGCGTCGTTCCCCAGCTGTCAGGGGCGAGGTCCGCGGTGGACCTGCTGTCCACGGTGTCGCCCGAGTTCCTCGTCCTCGGTCTCCTCCTCGAGCTGGCCTCCCTCGTCGCCTACTCGATGCTCACGCGGAGCCTCATGCCGGCCGCATCCCGTCCCACACTGTGGACGACCCTGCGTGTCGACGTCAGTGCCTTGGGTCTGAGTCACGTCGTCCCCGGCGGCGGCGCGACGTCGACTGCCTTGCGGTACCGGTTGTTCACCAGAGCCGGCGTCGACGGGGCGGACGTCCTCGGCGGTACGACGATCCAGGCGCGCCGGCACCGCCGTCGTCCTGGCACTTGTCTTCGGGGCTGGGTTGCTGATTGCCTTCCCCGTCGCCGTCGGCGACGCCTCACTACTCCTGGCCGCCGTGGGAGCTGCCGTCCTCGTGACCGTTGCTGCCCTCGTCGTCGTCCTTCTGCTCCGCCGGCGCGAGCAGACCGTGCGCTATCCGGGGCCTGGCCCGCTGGGTGCCGGGGGCCAACCCGGACGCCGCCGAGCGGCTCGTGCGCAGCGTCGTGGGCCGGCTCGACGCCTTGGGGGCCGACCGCCGTCTCCTTGCGCGAACGCTCGCGCTGTCGTCGGCGAACTGGCTCTTCGACGCCGCCTCCCGGTGGGTCTTCCTGCGGGCCTTCGGCGAGTCCGTGGGGGTGGGTGGGCTGCTGGTCGGCTACGGCCGGGCCAGCATGCTCGCCCTGCTGCCCGTATCTCCGGGTGGTCTCGGAGTCGTGGAAGCGTCCCTCGTGGCCGTGTTGATCGTCTTCGGGCTACCGCAGGGCCATGCAGTCGTCGGGGTCGCGACGTGGCGGCTCGCGGAGTTCTGGCTGCCGATCCCGCTCGCCGCCGCGGCCTACGTCTCGCTCCGCCTTCGTGCCCCGAAGCAGCTCAGTACTTGACGTGCAGGTCGTTGACGACGGTGCTGACGCCGTCCGACGACCATGCGGCTTGCTCGGCCTGACGTCCTTCCGTCAGTGAGCGGACGTGACCGGTCAGGTGGACCATGCCCTCGGCGTCGGTCGTGACGGAGATGCCCCGTGCTTCGACCCGGGCGCTGCGCACCGGTGCGCTGAAACTGCCAGTCGACGACTCCTGACGGTTCGATCACATGAGCGTGGACGCTGGCCGTCACCGATTCCGGAACGTCGACAGCTTGCCGAGCGCGTAGGTGGCTTCACGCGCGACATCCGTGTCGCTGGTGGTTCCCCTGTTGCTGCGGACGGTGATCTCCTGGGCACACCTGTGACGCCGTGAAGACCCATCGTGGCCTGCGGATGGGCCTAACGGCGTCCGGCGCGTCGGCGGCACGTCGTGCGGACGATCAGCTTCTTCAGCTCGTCCAACCACAGGACGGAGCTTGCCGCGGCGACACAGACCAGCCAGTCGTCGCCGCTCAGCGGTGTCGTGCCGAAAGCCTCATTCAAGAACGGTACGTGGACAACGGCGACCTGCAGGGCCGCGGAGGCGACGACGGCCCCCCACAGCAAGCGATTAGTGAAAAGGCCAGTGAAGGCGCTGGCCCGGTCCGAACGTGAGTTGAAACAATTGAAGAGCTGGGCGAGGACGAGCACGGTGAAGCCTGCGGTGCGCGCCTGATCCAAGGTCGAGGAACCTTCGATGAGGCCGCCAGGGAGCTTGTAGTCAATAGTGAGCAGGGTGGCGATCGCCATGACGAGCCCCACGAACAGGACCCCGACCCACATCTCTCGGTCGATGAGGGGGTCGCCGGCGCGCCGTGGCACATCACGCATGACGTCGCGTTGGGCGGGGTCGACACCCAGGGCCAGTGCAGGTAAGGAGTCGGTGAGCAGGTTGATCCACAGGATCTGGGTGGCCAGGAGTGGCACGGCCAATTCGGGGCCGGCGTCCAGCCCGATGACGGACGCGCCCACGACACCGAGGAACATGCTGAGCACCTCGCCGATGTTCGACGACAGCAGGTAGCGCAAGAACTTTCGAATACTGGTGTAGATGGACCGGCCTTCGCGTACCGCGTCGACGATGGTGGCGAAGTTGTCGTCGACGAGAATCATCGTGGCCGCCTCCTTGGAGACGTCGGTCCCCGTGATGCCCATGGCGACGCCGATGTCCGCGGACTTGAGCGCTGGCGCGTCGTTGACCCCGTCCCCGGTCATGGCCACGACGTGGCCTTCGGCCTGCAACGCGTCGACCAGGCGCAGTTTGTGTTCCGGGGCGACCCTGGCGTAGACCGAAGCGCTGCGGGTCAGTTCGGCGAATGCGGCGTCGTCCAGAGCGTCGAGCTGTGCGCCGGTCACTGCTGGCTCGCTGGCTGGCCCCGGGTCGGTGATGCCCAGGTCCGCGGCGATGCGCGAGGCGGTCCGCGGATGATCGCCCGTGATCATGACGATGCGAACGCCTGCAACTTTCGCCTGGGCGATGGCGACAGCGACCTCGGGTCGGGGCGGGTCGATCATCCCGACCACGCCGGCGAAGACCAGATCGTGCTCGATGGACTCGTCAGCCGGCGGTCGGCTGGTGCCCTCGCTCACCCGGTAGGCGACCGCCAGGGTGCGCAGCGCGGCAGCGGCGAAGCTGTCCACCTGCGCCAAGATGGCGGTGCGGCGCGCGTCGCTCAGCTCCTCGGTCAGTGAACCGAGGCCCTCGTACCTGCAGCGGGCCAGCAGCACGTCCGGGGCACCCTTGGTCACGACCACCGCGTGCGAATCGTGGTCCGCGTCGGCCTCGATAGTGCTCATGAGTTTGCGCTCCGACGTGAAGGGCACCTCGCCGACCCGGGTGAAGCGGGCGGCGCGCCGCTCGCTGGTGCCGAGTTTGCGCTCCGCGACGAGGAAGGCAGCTTCGGTCGGGTCACCCTGCACGGTCCAGATACCGTTCTCCTCGGTCAGGGTCGCGTCATTGGCCAAACTCCCGCCGCCGAGCACGACGGCGACCTCGTCTCGCAGCGGCCCTGCCGGGAGGGGTGCGCCGTCGAGGGTGACCTCGCCATCCGGCCGGACCCCGGCGCCGCTGACCTCCACCACACCCGAGCGCGTCGCGATCCGTTGAATCGTCATCTCGTTGTTGGTCAGGGTGCCGGTCTTGTCCGAGCAGATCACCGACGTGGAGCCAAGGGTCTCCACCGAGGACAGTCGCTTGACGAGCGCCCGCTGCTTGACCATGCGCTGCACGCCGAGGGCGAGCACAACAGTCAAGATCGTCTGAAGGCCCTCGGGCACCGCGGCCACGGCCAGTGACACGCCGACGAGCAGGACGTCGACCAGGTCGGTCGGCCCAGAGATATCGGAGGTCAGCAGGATCGCGCCGATCACCACAACGGCGATCACGATCACCGCCCGTACCAGCAGGCGCGATACGCCGTCGATCTGCTGCTGCAGCGGTGTGCGTTCCTGTTCGGTCTCCCCGAGCAGGGTGGTGACGCGACCCATTTCGGTACGCATCCCGGTGCTCGTCACCACCGCACGACCCCGCCCCCGAGTGACGGCGGTGCCGGAGAAGACCATGTTGACGCGGTCGGCCAGGGGTGTCGGCCCGCTCAGCGCTGCCGTGCTCTTCAATACCGGTTCGCTCTCCCCGGTCAACGACGCCTCAGCGACGAACAGCGAGGCAGCCTCCAACAGGCGGGCATCGGCCGCGACCGCGTCCCCTTCCGCCAGGACCAGGATGTCCCCGGCCACCACGTCGGATGCCGGGACCCGTGCCAGGTGATCGTGGCGGAGCACCGTTGCGTTGACCGCCGACATTCCCTGCAGGGCGGCCACCGAGTTCTCGGCCGACCGCTCCTGGACATACCCCAGAACTCCGTTGAGCACGACGATGGCGCCGATCACGATGGCATCGATCGGTAGGCCCGCAGCGCCCTCCAGGAGCCACGCCGCGGCTGAGACGACGACCGCCGCCAGCAACAGGTACACCAGCGGATCCGCGAACTGGTTCAGCAGCTTTCGCCACTGCGGCACTCTCTGGGTCGCGTTCAACTCGTTGCGGCCGTCGCGGGTGAGGCGCTCGGTGGCCTCGCTCGCGGTGAGACCGCCGGCCGGATTCGTGGCGGAGGATCGAGCGACCTCTTCGCCATCGACCAACCACGGCTCGGGCCGCTGCATTGCCACCGTCGTGTCACTCATCAGCGGTGTCCGTCGCCCTTCGTGGTCGTGCGCTTAACCGGTCAATGACTGTGGCACGCCGTCGGTGCACCCTTGTCGGTGCTCCCGCCGCGTCGGCTCAAGCCGTGGCCAGCGCCGCGCCCCACTCCCGGGCCCGCTCGAGCTCGCCCGGAATCAACGGCCCGTCGGTGCCCTCGACACGGAAGTGCTCCGGCTCGGCCACGAGCCGGTACCCCGAATGCTCCAACAGCGCCGCCTCGCCCTTGGCGGCCGATCCGACCGGGAACCACCGGGATGTGACCGCCGTGTCGAAGGCGGCGGCTGACTGGCTGGCAACGGCCGGTGCCATGGCATGAAGCCACTCGCGTACCCCGATGCCGGTGGAGACCGGTCCCAGGCCCGCCTCCCGCGCCTGGTCACGGGCACCGGGCCGCGTGCTCGGTGACGTCATGTGCCAGGCGTGAACAGGACCGCCGACGACGACCAGGTCGAAGCCGTCAGCCGAGGCCGGTGCCGAACCCACTTCCGTCAGCTCCACCTCGGTGTCGGCAAGGGAGCCCAATCCCTGGGCGATGGCCTGCGCGATGTCGCGGGTGTTCCCGAAGATCGATTCATAGACGACGAGAACCTTCATGAGCGTATCCCTTCTGTGGACAACGACGACCAGATCAGTCTCGCCCGCGAGCAGGCGGAACAGCATCGGACCAAGGGCCCGTCGGGGCGGGCTGAACGGCACAAGCATTGCCCGGGCGTTGCCCACGATCGGCCGCGGCTACGAGACCTCTTCTCGGTACCACGTGGCGATCTGCACCCGACTGTTGAGACCGAGCTTCGTGAGGATGTGCTGGACGTGGTTCTGTGCCGTCCGGTCGGAGAGCCAGGGCGGCCATTTCGGTCTCGCGGCCGCTCAGGCTGGCCTCCACCCGACGAAGGCTAGTGATTAGCGGCCGCCGCTATGAGTACCCAGGTTGAGTAATTCGGCGGATGGCCCGACGACGGGTGCGGCAGAGGCTCAGCACATGACGACCACAGCGCGGGCCCGGAGCACCAAGCAGCAGGTCAGGACGCCGTCGCGACACCGCTCGACCCACCTCCCAACCCAGCGCTCGATGCGGTCGCACCCGCGGTGCCCCGCAACCCTGATGTTCGTCGGGGCGCACCCCGACGATGATGCGTTCGTCATGGCCGGCACCGTCGCCCTGCTGCGCGACGATCCTGGCCTGAGGTTCGTCCTCGTCATCGCCACCGACGGCGAAGGTGGCCAGATCGCGCCCGACGTCGATATCTGCCGCGACGACCTGGGGGCCCTGCGCCGATTGGCGGACGAGGCCGCGTGGCGCGCCGTCGGTCGCGTCCCGGACCGGATCGTGTGGCTCGGCCTACCGGACGGCCGGCTGGCGGACCTGACGCCAGGCTGCCTGACCGACCTCATCGCGGACGTGATCGCCGAGGAGCGTCCCGACGTCGTGGCGACCTTCGGCCCCGATGGCTTCACCGGCCACCCCGACCACATCACCGTCGGTAAGGCCGCTTGTGAAGCCTTTCACCGCCACGCGCGAGTCGGCCGTCCGGGCCTGCGTCGGTTGCTGCACGCCGGGATCCGCCGTGAGCGCCTCGAGCGGTGGAACGGCGACCTCGCCGCCGCCGGGCTGCCGACGTCGGGCCCGGAGCAGCTGTATCACTTCCGCTGGGTCCCTGACGAGACGATCGGGATCGAGGTGGACACCGCCGTCATCTCCGATCGTGTCGTCGCGGGAATCAGGGCCCGCCGCTCGCAGTGGTCCTACACGACTGTTCCTGCGGCGGCCGACGAGCCCCTGGCAAGGTCGCTGCGTAGCGAGACCTGGGCCATCGCCTGGCCGCCGCCCCGTCCCGGCGCCCCGATGCTGACCAGTGTGTTCGAGGGGCTTGTGTCCTCGTCATAAACCACGTGGTTGACAACGTGGGTCCCATCCTCTACGGTTATCAACCACGAGGTTGATAACAGGGAGGACGCGCTGGTGGATGCACTGTCCAAAGTCCTCTCCGCCCTGGCCGACCCGACCCGTCGCGACATGGTGTCGCGGCTGGCCCGGGGGGACGCGACCGTGAACGAGCTGGCCGCGCCATACGACATGACGCTTCAGGCGGTCTCCAAGCACGTGCGTGTGCTGCAGGTCGCGGGCGTGGTGACCAGGAGCCGGGACGCGCAGCGGCGCCCGGTGCATCTTCAGGCGCATGTCTTCGACCTCGTAACCACGTGCATCGAGCGATACCGGCGGGAGGCCGAGGAGCGTTACGGGCGCCTCGACGACGTCCTGGCGGCCATGCCCGACCCGGTCGAATCACACCCCCAGAAGACAACGAGAGCAGGAGCGACGACATGACCACGACAACCCGCCAGACGGAGATCAGCCTCGACCCGGACGTCCCGCTGGTCCGGATCATCCGCGAGTTCGACGCTTCACCGGAGCAGGTCTTCCGCGCGCACACCGATCCGGAGCTGTTCTCGCAGTGGAACGGCCCCCGAGGTATGCAGAAGCGGATCGACCACTTCGACTGCCGCACCGGGGGGTCCTACCGGTACGAACTCGCCCGAGAAGACATGAGCGCCTCCTTCTACGGCTGCTTCCACGAGGTCCGACCCTCGGAAGCCATCGTCCAGACCTTCACCTTCGAAGGGATGCCCGACGGCGTGGCACCGGAACGGCTCGTCTTCACCGACCTCGGCGGCGGCCGCACCAGGCTCACCGCGACCTCGCTCGTCGATTCCTTCGCCGACCGGGACGCCTTCGTCGCCAGCGGAATGGAGACCGGCGTACGGGAGGGCTACGAGCGCTTGGACGAAGTCCTCGCGCGGTGAGACGCAGCACCGGCTCGAATGCCTGACACGATCATGAGTCGCGGAGGTCGATCGTGAGACACTGAGCGCCTGGTGACGTGAACGTTGGCACTGAGGAGATGACGCCAGGTGGCGAAGAAGGTGGCCCGAGCGGGCCAGGCGAAGGTGCACGAGATTACGGTGATCAAGCCCAACCCCGTGCTGTGGCGGGCCGCGCTTGCGCAAGCTGATGGTGATGCCAAGCGCATCGAGATCGTCAGTGAGAGCAATCTCATCGTTCATCCGACCCCGGAGAGCGGTCCCAAACGTGTCGCGGGTCGCACCAATACCGTGTGACCGCCCTGACGGTCAGACGTGTCTCGCCTCGTGAGCCAGACGATCGACCTCGACCTCGGGCGAGGAGAATGACATGCAAATATTCAGGCCGACCGCATCCCCGATGAACTTCGGCTGCATGGCCGACTGAATGACGTTGTTGAGGCGAGGACGAGCGACAGCACGCTGACGGCGCCGTAGAGGTCTGGGGGATATTTTAGGGTAGAAACCGGAAAATGACAGGCCGGGTCAAGCGCCCCCTCCAGGAGAATCGGTTCCTGTCGCCCTGGCTCACTTGTTTGACGAATCCGCCCCTCGCCGCGACGTCGGGGCCCAGTCGGGATCACGGCGTCAACCACTGCCGTAACGCTGCCGTGACGTTGCTAGCGGCAGACCGGGCTTGGTGGCGTCGTCTTCGCCGGGCGGCCGCTTCCTACCTACGGTCTCAGCTCCCATGAGACTCTTCCGTTTGTTCATTTGGCCGGTCGTGAAGCTAAAGGTTTCGAGAAGGATTCACGCGTTGACGACCCCACGAGGTGGGCCGTTGACTTCTGCCGACAGGCGGGCGATCTCACCCTCGGGCGGCGCCTTGTCGCTGGTGACGATCGACAACCACACATGACGCGGGTCGCTGTCGGTGAGGACCGCCCTGGCCATGAGCGACATGGGGATCGCGAGCAGGGCACCCAGCGGGCCGAGAACGAAACCCCAGAGAACCAGCGAGAAGAACGACGTCTCGATGTTGAGTCCCACTGCGTCACCGATGAACTTCGGTTGGATGAAGGACTGGATCACATTGTTGAGCAGCAGATAACCGATCAGGACGATGAGCGCTGTTTCCCAGCCGTTGGCTAGTAGCGCAATGAGGACGGGTGGAATCAAGCCAATGATGAGACCGACTGTCGGGATGTATCCTGTGAGAAACGCCAGCATTCCCCAGACCAGGGGGAGCGGGACCCCCAGGATAGTGAGCAGAATGACGTCGGCGGCAGCCACTATGGCACCGAAGACAGTCGTGACGATCAAATAGCGGCGGACGCCCACCGCAAACTCGGACAGCGATTTCGCGACCGCGGGCCTGATCCGCTTGATGGCGGCGAACCTCCGGCCGAAGGATCCGCTGTCGATCAGGATGAAGAAGAGCAAGGTAAGTGAGAATGCCAGGATTGTGACAGCTCCGTACAGGCCCTCGGCGACGTTGAGCGCCACATTGGCAGCCGCGCCGAGATCGATGTTGTTGATCACGGCGTCGATCTGTGCTCGCTCGACGCCGCGACCAGCGAGAAAGGCCGTGGTGTCTTCCAGGAGTGCCTGAAGATCGTCTTGGTACGTGGTGATCGTGGTGCCGAACGCGTAGAGCGACCAGCCGACCGCGCCTACGAAAGCCAGGAGGCCCGTATAGGTGACCAGAATCGTGATGATCATTGCGAGCCACATGGGCATCCTGGATGCCAGCCAGCTCTGCATGGGCGAGATGGCGATGGCTATGACCAGGGCCAGCACGGCCGGCGCGATGATGTCCTGAGACGCACGCATGGCCCCGAGCACGAAGAAGCCGGCGGCGAGGCCGACAAGGATGACGACGGGACCGGGGACGGCGGGGGTAGCGTCAACTTGCGCTGCTACTAGTGCGGTCGGTGGCGGTGGGTCGACGAGGACCGTCGTCTGCGCTGGTGAGGGCTCGGTCGAGACTGCTTCTGGCGCAGAGGTCGGGGACGGGTTGTCATCGGGCACTCCCGAAACGTAGGGCCGCCCTGCTGCGGCTGCAAGGAGAGTGCCGACGACTACCGCACGGCCGGCCCGGCACGTGGACAGAGCCACAGGTCCCGCTCGCCTGTCGTAGGCTCCCAGATCTCGGGGCGGTAGCTCAGCCGGTTAGAGCAGCGGACTCATAATCCGTCGGTCGTGGGTTCGAGCCCCACCCGCCCTACTGACATAACAGCAGTTCAGAGGCCATCCAGGTGGTCGTTGCCGAGGCTCCAATCATCACTCGTGGAATCCGCGATGGAATCCCTGACCGTTGAGGACGTACCGTCAGGTCACGGGGACGGGTCATGTCGAGGTGCTGCGGGGCGGGGGGCACCGCGTTGCGGTCTACGCCGGCAAGGACCCGATCACCGGCAAGAAGCCGTACTCGAAGGAGACCCACCAGGCGGCCGAAGCGGCCGAAGCGGCGCGGGTGCGGATGCTGGCCCAGGTCGAGGCCGACAGCACGCCGGACCATGCGGCCACTGTCGAGGTGTTGTTGACACGGTGGATGGAGGTCGTCGACCACGAGGTGTCCACCGCGTACACGACGGCCGGCTACGTGCGGCGGACGATCGTGCCGGCGCTGGGAGACATGCCACTGCGCAAGCTGCAGCACCGGGTCGACATCCTCGACCGGCTGTATACCCACCTCAGGCGATGCAATGTCCTGTGTGACGGGCGGCCTGCTCGAGGTCATGTGTGTAAGCCGATGTCCCTGCCTGTCAGGGTTGGGTGAGGCCAGTAGCTCGTTGCAAATCCCATCGCCTGGCAGGGCGAGAATCCTGAGATGATCTTTGATGTCGAGTGACCAGGCCTGCCAGTCCGGGGACTCCGGCGGCGGCGGGGCGTATCTGCGCCGGGAAGGGTTGTACTCCTCCCAGGTCACGCAGTGGCGGCGGCTACGTGATGGTGGCTTGCTGGAGGGCAAACCGGCGGGGGCGAGGGTCGGGCGTCCGAATGCTGATCAGGTCGAGATCGCCAGCCTGTGCGCACAGTTGAGCCGTTCTGAGCGTCGTCTGGCGCGGACGGAGGCCGCGCTGGAGATCATGGGAAAAGCACGAGAGCTCTTGGAGGAGATCTCCAGGAGCGAGCCGGACGAGCAGCCGCCCACGAGGCGTTGATGGCCACCTACCGGCAGTTGGTCGCCGTCCACGTCACGACCCGGACCGCAGCCGCTTTGACCGGCCTGTCCCGGGCCACCGCGACCCGCCCGGCCGGATCAGGCAACGCGACCGAAGAGCGACCATGACCGGAAGCCCAGCCGAAGCCTCAACACGCGGGTGTGCTGTCAGGGGTCCTACCTGAGTGCCGCCATCGACCTCGCCTACGCCGGCGAGGCCGGAGCGACCGTCTTGCGCATGACGGTCTTGCGCTTGCCGATGTGACGCTCGAACGTGAACCCTGCCTTCTCGAACATCGCCCTCGTGCCGTTGTGCAGGAACGAGGACGATGTCTTCTTGCCAGGGACGAGCTCGTTGGGGAACGAGACCACTTCGCCTCCGCCGGCCTGCGCGATCAGCCCGAGCGCGCCGTCCAGCGCCTCCCTCGCCGCTCCCGACCGTCGGTGATCACGGTCGACGAAGAAGCAGGTGATGCGCCACGGTGCAGGTGCGGGCTCGCCCGCGTCGTACTGCTTGCGGTGGTAGATGTTCGGCAGCTCCACCGGACTGCCGTACTCGCACCACGCGATCGCGTCCTCGCCATCGAAGACGAGCGCCGCGTGGGCGACGCCCTCCGCCACGAGCCGCTGCTTGAAGCTTGGCCCGTCGTACTCGATCTTCACGGTGCGCTCGGTGTCGCCATGGAAGTAGGAGCAGTAGCACCCACCCCAGACCCCGTTGTGCTTCTGAGCCAGCGCCAACCACGCCGGGAAGGTCTCGGGAGTGAGCGGCTTGATCACGTGCGAGGTCGTCACGCCCACCTCATTCCCCACGTGTCGGTCGAAGCGGCTGGGCACGTCCTGATCGGCCATGACAGACCCCTCCCCGTCGGTGTGGCCAGTCTGCCGACCCGCAAGGACTTTCGGTAGGGGCGGTCCTCGACTATTTCCCGCACTGCCTCGTCAGCGGCGCCATCGCCGGCCGAGAACCCGGGTGCATAACTCGCCACGCGGTGACGGTCCTGGGCCCACCGCGAGAAGGGGTCACGCTGCTCGATCGGCTATCAGGGGTGGGTGGGATCGGGCGGTGGCGACGGCCGGGTTCCGCCGGTGGTGGCCGCACGTGCCAGGCGCTGGGAGGTGCACGCCATCGCTTGTCGGAGCTCGTCTGGCTCGTGGACAGTGATCTCGGCCCCGATAAGACCCAGCCAGTGGACGACCTCGTCGAGGTCGTTGCTGCCGGTGACGACCTCGCAGGAGCCGTCGTCCAGCGGGGCCACCATGCCGATCCTGGGCCCGACTCGGTCGGCGACCACCGCCTGAGGGGCGTGCACGGTCACCCGACACCGGTGGCGGTAGGCGCGGGTGCTGATGCCGCGCGACACGTAGGTGGCGAGGTCCGCCGCCGGGGCGGGTCGGGGCTGGAACCTCGGCCCGGCGGGGATGCGGGGGGTGAGCCGGTCCAGGCGGAAGGTGCGCCAGTCGTCGCGGTCGACGTCCCACGCCACCAGGTACCAGCGCCGCCCGGACATGACGACGCGGTGGGGTTGCAGCACGCGGCGGGACTGCGACCCTTCGTGGCTGCGGTAGTCCACCCGCAGGCTGATCCGCTCGCGCACGGCCGCGGCGACGGTGAGCAGGACCTCGACGTCGGCCGTCGGCCCGGTGCCCGGCATGGCCACCACTGCGGCGTGTACGTCGCCCACCCGCTGCCGTAGCCGTGAGGGCAGGACCTGCTCCAGCTTGGCCAGGGCGCGGACCGCGGTCTCCTCGACCCCGCCCAGTCCTGACATCGCTGCGGCGCGCAGCCCGACGACGACGGCTACGGCCTCCTCGTCGTCCAGCAGCAGCGGTGGCAACACCGCCCCGACCCCCAGCCGGTAGCCACCGCCGGTGCCGGGTCGGGCGTCGACGGGGTAGCCGAGGCTGCGCAACCGGTCGACGTCACGTCGCAGCGTGCGACCGGTCACCTCGAGTCGTCCGGCCAGGTCGGGGGCGGACCAGTCGCGGTGGGTCTGCAGCAGGGACAGCAGACGCAACAGTCGGGCCGAGGTCGCCAGCATATTCCAAGACTGGCAGCAGTCGCGGACCGAAACTGTCCGCAACTGCTTGGGACGTTCGTCCCATGACCACAGACACGACCATCCGCCCCTTCCGCATCGACGTCGCGCAGGCCGACTTGGACGACCTGGCCGACCTGGCCGACCGGCTCGCCCGGACCCGGTTCCCTGCCCCGCTGCCCGGGGACGACTGGGACACCGGTGTCCCTGTCTCCTACCTGCGCGAGCTCGCCACCTACTGGGGTGAGGACTACGACTGGCGGGCGCAGGAGGCACGGCTCAACGAGCTGCCCCAGTTCACGACCGAGATCGACGGGCAGAAGATCCACTTCGTTCACGTCCGCAGCAACGTGCCGGGTGCGCTGCCGCTGCCGCTGACCCACGGCTGGCCCGGCTCGTTCGTGGAGTTCCTGGACGTGATCGGCCCGCTGAGCGACCCCGTCGCTCACGGCCGTGACGCCGCCGACGCGTTCCACCTCGTGATCCCCACCCTGCCGGGGTTCGGGTTCTCCGGGCCCGTCGCCGAGGCCGGCTGGGACACCGCGCGGATCGCCCGGGCCTGGGCGGAGCTGATGACCCGCCTGGGTTACGACCGCTACGGGGTGCAGGTCCACCACGTTCGAGACACCACCCTGCACGAGGACGCAAGCCAGGTCCGCACCGTCCACACCCCGCGGGTCATGGCCACGCTACGTAACATCGCGATCGGACTCGCCCGCCGCACCGGACTGCCAGGTATCCCCGCGTCCCTCCGCCGACTGGCCCGTCACACCGCCCAGCTCCTGCACCTCCTCGATCACGGCACGCTCGCCAAGATCACGGAAGCATCGAGTTTGAACTGACCCTGGCCTATACCGCAGACGTATCCCTCCTCATCGCCGGGGCTGGGGAGCGCTACGCGTTCACGACCTGGACGACCGCGACTGGGCACGCGTAGCTGATCTGGTCTGCACCAACGGCGACATCTCTGCACCGACAGCCCCCGGCCACCGCCCGCGTCGTCGAAGCCCGCCCAACTCGTCGGATCAGACCACCCACCGCGTGACTTGCGAGCCCGGTTGGTCTGGCGACGCGCGCTACCGGGTCGGCCCCGAAGGGCCGGCCTGACCGCCGCGGCGCTGGGTCACCTTGGCGAAGAGTTCCTTGGCCTTGCGTTGGTTCTCTGGCTTGGCGGCTTCCCGCTTAGCGACTTCCATGGCTTTGAGGGCGACACCGCTCTTCAGCACCTTGCTCAGGAAACTCATCGACGCCACTCCTTGTCCGCTGGGTCAGCACTGCTTCTGGAACAGCACTGCGTGTGGATCGGTTCTGCTACGTATTGAACGGTGCTGCCGGTTGGCCGGTTCCGGTGCGGTGCCACCCATGCGGTCGGTTGGGGCGGTTCGGGTCGAGCTGGCTCTCGGCGATGGACCCTTCATCGAGGCGACGGTGCCGTCCGCCGCCGGGTACGTGCCGCCCGGCTCTTCGGGTACGTCCTTGATGACATGCCCTGCGGAATAGCGTCTCTGGTGATCCGGCTGGCCGGGGTGACCTCTGCCGTCGGCCCCAGGCCGGAGTTCCGCGGCTGGTAGGCAGATGCCAGCTTGATCGAAAGTATCGGTGCAGGTCAGCCGCTTGTTGGGCTGCCTGACGTGTCGTTCGTGTAGGCACACGACGTTGGGCGTGTCGCTCGACGTTGGCTGCGGACCTGTGGTGACCTGGCGGGGTGTACTTGCGGGAGAGCCGGCGGACCAACCGCGATGGGTCGGTGGTGCGCTATCTGCAGCTGGCGCACAACGAGCGGCATCGCGACACCGGCAGCCCGGTCGCGAAGGTGATCCACAGCTTCGGCCGGGCCGAGCAGGTGGATCGGGCGGCGCTGGCCCGGCTGGTGAGCTCGATCTCGCGGTTCCTC
>Ga0163144_10009202_pt1 | contig 21241 bp, 16 predicted proteins | sample OliLak19BULKMAT1_FD_123175 | JGI IMG/M metagenome (GOLD analysis project Ga0163144, IMG submission 123175) | Freshwater microbial mat bacterial communities from Lake Vanda, McMurdo Dry Valleys, Antarctica - Oligotrophic Lake LV.19.BULKMAT1 | ecosystem: Environmental > Aquatic > Freshwater >... | reverse complement strand
TGGGGGGGGGCGGGGGGGGGGGGGGCCGGGGGATGAGGGTTTTTGATTTTATGAAACTTCATGTGCGCACTGTCATCATCTCCGATGTGCATCTCGGCACGTCGGAATCGAAAGTGAACGAGGTGAATCACTTTCTGCGCCATGTGCGCTGCTCGAAACTCATCCTCAACGGCGACATCATCGACGGCTGGCAGCTCCGGCGCGGCGGGCAGTGGACCAAGTCGCACACGCGCTTCATCCGCATCGTGCTGAAGAAGCTCGAGAAACGCGACACGCAGGTCGTGTATCTGCGCGGCAACCACGATGACATTCTCGCGAGCTTCCTGCCCCTCGATTTCGAAAACCTGAGCGTGGTCGAGGATCACATCCACGAGGGCGTGCACCGCCGGTATCTCGTGTTGCACGGGGATATTTTCGACACCGTGACGAAGAACTTCGTCTTCCTCGCGCACCTCGGCGACTGGGGCTACCGCGCGCTGCTTCAGCTCAACCGCGCCTACAACGCGTGGCGCGCGTGGCGCGGCAAGGACTACTGGTCGCTGAGCAAGGCGATCAAGGCCCGCGTCAAGGAGGCCGTGAGCCATATCTCGAACTTCGAGGAGCACATCGCGGCGTTGGCGCGGGCGCGCGGCTGTTCCGGCGTGATGTGCGGTCACATCCACACGGCCGCCGACAAGATGATCGGCGACGTCCACTACCTGAATTCCGGGGATTGGGTGGAATCGCTCACGGCGGTGGTCGAGCACTGGGATGGCCGGTTCGAGTTGATCGAGTTTCCCCGCTTCCGGCGGGAGTATCCGATGGACGAGGAGGGAGCGGTGGTGGAGTTTCCCGTCGAGAGCGTGGAAGTCTGAGCGTTCGTAGTCCCGCCTTCAGGCGGAATCCGAAAGCCTTCCGCCTGAAGGCGGGACTACGAACACGCACCCTGCACCCTTGACGCGCCGCCGGTGACAATCTGGTTACGGGGTGCTTGGCGGCTCGTCATCGCCGCCGGCGCCTCGCACCGTCGCATCCATATATGGCCGTCAGCCGCTCAAAAAAACGCAGTCCCTCGCTGTCCGCTTCGCCGGGCGCGAACCAGCCGACCGGCAAGCCGGCCGTGTTCGGAAACCGCGAACAGAGCTGGCTCGCGTTCAACCGGCGCGTCCTGGAACAGGCGCGCAACCCGGCCAATCCGCTGCTCGAGCGCGTCAAGTTTCTCGCCATTGTCAGCTCCAACCTCGACGAATTTTTCGAGATTCGCGTCGCCGGCATCATGCAGCAGGCGGACTCGGAATCCAGCGGGCTGACGCTCGACGGACTCACGCCGCGCGAACAGCTCCGGCGGATTCACCAAGCGGTCAACGCGCTCGTCACCGATCAATACGCCTGCTGGCACAAGGAGCTCGTGCCGCCGCTGGCCGAGGCGGGAATCCAGTTTCGCACCGCGACGCAGTTGGACGAGAAGGAACGCATCTGGGTGAGCCGCCACTTCGAGACGCAGGTGCTGCCCGTGCTCACGCCGCTGGCGGTCGATCAGGCGCACCCGTTTCCGCTGCTCGGCAACAAGACGCTCAACGTCCTGGTCTCGCTCGATCACCCGGGGACGCCGGGCCAGGACAAGCTGATGATCATCCTGCCGGTGCCGCGCAGTCTGCCGCGCATCGTGCAGATCCTGCCGGGCGCCGGCGACGGCCCGCGGCGGCATATGTTTCTCAGCGAGATCATCAAGTTGTGCGCCGGCCGGATGTTTCCCGGCTACCAGGTCCAGGACGCGCACGCGTTTCGCGTCACGCGCAACAGCGATCTCTACATCGACGAGGAGGAGTCGGAGAATCTGCTCAAGAAAATTGAGGAGGAGCTGCGCAACCTCCGCCGTGGCGCCGCGGTGCGCCTCGAGATCGAGGATGGCGTCGACGACGGCCTGCTCATCGACCTCTGCGGCCACCTCGCGATTCCCGCCGAGCACGCGATCAAGCTGAAGGGACCGCTCAATTTTTTCCGGCTGATGAGTCTCTACGAGATGATCGATCGGCCGGACCTGAAATATCCGCCCTACGCGCCGGCCGATCCGACGGCGCCGCTCGGGCAGAAGAAAATTTTCGAGCTCATCCGGGAGCGCGACATCCTTCTCCATCATCCCTACGAGGCGTTCACCCCGGTCGTGGAGTTTGTCGATCAGGCGGCGCGCGACCCCGATGTGCTCGCGATCAAGCAGACGCTTTATCGCACGAGCGGCGACTCGCCGGTGGTGCGCGCGCTGATCGACGCTTCGCTCGCGGGGAAGCAGGTGACCGCGCTCGTCGAGCTGATGGCGCGCTTCGATGAGGCGAACAACATCAAGTGGGCGCGCGAGCTCGAGGAGGCCGGCGTGCACGTCGTTTACGGGCTCGTCGGACACAAGACGCACTGCAAGTGCTGCCTCGTCGTCCGCCGCGAGGGCAGCGAGCTGCGCCGCTACCTGCATCTCGGCACGGGCAACTACAACCCGAAGACGGCGCGGCTCTACACCGACATCAGCCTGCTCACCTGCCGCGAGCATCTCGCCGCCGAGGTCGCGCAGCTTTTCAACACGCTCACCGGCCTCGGCCGCACGCCGGAGTTTCAACATCTGCTCGTCGCGCCGTTCAATCTCCACAGCCGCACGCAGGAGTTGATTGCGGCCGAGACGGCCAACGCCGCCGCCGGCAAGCCCGCGCGCATCATCGCCAAGATGAACAAGCTCGTCGACCCGGTGACGATCGAGAATCTCTACGCCGCCTCGCAGGCCGGCGTGAAAATCGATCTGATCGTGCGCGCAACCTGCTGTCTCCTGCCCGGCGTAAAGGGCCTCAGTGAAAATATCCGGCTGCGCAACATCGTGGGGCGCTTCCTCGAGCACGCGCGGATATTTGCGTTCGAGAATGGCGGCCAGCCGCTCGTTTATTGTGGCAGCGCCGACTGGATGCCGCGCAATTTTTTCCGCCGCGTCGAGGCGCTCTTCCCGATCGACGACCCGGACCTGCGCAAACGGATCCTGCACGACATCCTGCCGATCGAGCTCCGCGACAACGAGGATGCGCACGAGTTGCGCCCCGATGGCCGCTATGTGCCGGCGTCGCGGGCCTCGGGCGAGGAGAGCTTTCGCGCGCAGAAATATTTCATGGCGGCGGCGACGCTCCGCGCGAATGCCGCGGCGGGCACCGTCACCGTGGCCCCAGGGCCGGCGTCGGGCGCAGCCGGCGTCGCCACGCCGTCATCCGGCGGCTGAGCCGTGGCGATTCAGTTGAAAGGTGTGGGTTGAAAGCAGCTCCGCTCGAAGGAACTCGAGTCGACGGACATCCTTATTTCCCGACCCGCCGGTCCGTGAGCCGACCTGGCCGTGGTTGCTCCGAATTAGCCTCCGATTTGATCGGTCTTTCAACTTTCACCCTTCAACTGCAGCGATAGGACTGAGTTCAAATACTTCTTTTGAACGATTCGCGCCGGCCGGCGTCTTTCGTCACGGTTGTCAGGTGTAGGTCAGGTCAGAGGGCCGCTCAAAGGGGTTTGAGCGGCCTTTTTTTTGCCGCGCGCCAAGGGTGAGACATCCCTGACTGGCCGGCGCAGTTTGCGCCGCCGGCTAAAAGCCCGGTTTAGCGTTACTCCGTCAAACCGGACATCTCGAATGCCCGGAGCTTCACCGGCATTGTCACGTATTACGTGACAATGGAAACGGAGCGTTTTTGCGACGAACGTGCCGATTCTAATCTTGGAATCGGCGGGTGGCACTGAGCCGGATCGTTCTCGGCTCGGCGGGATGAAAATGCACGTCGTCGATGACGATTCTGTTCGGCCCGGCGGCCTCCGGCTTCATCGGCGAACCCGGCGCGCCCAAGACGATGGGTGTTTCCGTCGGCTTCCGATTCTGATTCGTTTCCCGGCATGAGTGCCACCGCCACTGCCGCCGCCTCGCGCAGCGCCGAGCAGGTCGCCGCGTATCACCGCGACGGCTTCGCGATCGCGCGCGGGTGGTTCCGCCGCGAGGAGATCGCGACCCGGGCCGAGGAGGCGGCGCGCGTCTTCGCTCGCGAGGATCTCAACGCGGAGTTCAGGAGCTGGCTGAAGGAGCGCGACGCGGACAAGGGCACGGCCGACACCGTCTTCCGGTGAGCTTGGTCCTGCAGTCAGATCGGCGCGGAGCGGTCCCGGCGCGACCGAGCCGGCCGACAATTTCCGCATAGCCCTCTTTGCGAGAGGCGAGACCGCCCATCATGACGAACGCAGCAGGCCACGTTCCCCCGGCCGGTCTTCCGGCCTCACCGTCACGCCGTTTCAACTATGGCTGGGTCGTCGTTCCGCTGGCCGCACTCGTCATGGTCGCGACGCTGCCGGGTCGCTCGCAGGGCCTCGGTCTGATCACCGAGCCGTTGCTCGCGGATCTGAAAATCGGCCGCGTCGACTACGCCAGCATGAATCTGTGGGCAACTCTGATAGGCTCGGCCTTTTGTTTTCCCGCCGGCTGGGCGATCGATCGCTTCGGTGTTCGACTGGTGACGGTCGCGATGCTCCTGGCCACCGGTGCGAGCGCGTGGGCGCTGAGTTTCACCTCGGGCGCATACTTTCCTTTGCTGTTGGTCGTCACGCTCACCCGCGGTTTCGGTCAGAGTGCGCTATCGGTCTGCAGCATCACGGCGGTCGGGAAATGGTTCACGCAGCGCCCGGGCCCGGCGATGGGCGTGTATTCGTTTCTGCTGAGCATGTGCTTCATCGCGGCCTTTCTCGTCGTGGGAAAATCCGTGCGCGTTGAAGGCTGGCGCCCGGCTTGGTCCGGGGTCGCGATGGCGCTCATCTTTGTCATCGCGCCATTGATGCTGCTCCTGTTGCGCAACGCGCCAAAGCCGACCCAGACCACGGCGGCGGCGTCGCCTTCGGGTCTGACGCTGGGCGACGCGCTGCGCACCCCGGCGTTTTGGGTGTTTGCCGGCGCCGCGGCGCTTTACGGTCTCGTTTCCTCCGGCTTGGGGCTGTTTCAGGAGGCGGTGCTGGCAGAGCGGGGCTTTGATCGGGAGACCTATGAAAAACTGCTCGGCATGTCGACCGGGATGAGCCTGCTGGGCCAACTCGCTGCTGCCGGTCTGGCGACGCGTGTCGGTCTTGGACGGTTGTCCGGTCTGTCCATGCTGCTCTACGCGAGTGCGCTTGGCTGGCTGCCGTTTATTTCGCAGCGCGGCGAGCTGTGGGCGTTTGGCGCGCTGATGGGTGCCGCCGGCGGCACCGTGGTCGTCGTGTTCTTTGCGATTTGGAGTCAGGCCTTCGGCGGAGCGCACCTGGGACGGATTCAGGCGGCGGCGCAATTCGTGACGGTTATCGCGTCGGCGGTCGGCCCGTTGATTTTCGCGAAATGCCATGCGCTCACGGGATCCTATTCGCCGATTCTGTTTATGCTCGCTCCGATCGTGTTGCTGTTTGCGGCGGCGGGCTGGCGGGTGAGGTTGCCCGCGGCATCGACAACCACGGCGGCGACGCCTTGAGCGGGCCGGGTTGCCGGGCGCACCCTGGTCCAGGCGCCGGCGAGGGAACGGTATTTCACCGGGGAGGGCTCGCCGGCGCGCTCGCCTACAGCTTCCAACGCAACCCGAAGTTCGCACTCCAGCCATATTCCTCGAATTGCACCAGGCGCGCCGGTTGGCCGCCGCCGCGTTGATCCACGCGGAAGGGCGCGTTGGTCAGGTTGGCGACTTCGGCGAAGATCTCGAAATTGCGATTGAACCGATACGCGGTCGAGAGATCCACCTGCGCGAAGTCGTCGATCCAGAAGTCGCTCGTGGCATCGGCTCCGATAGGTTCGTCTTCGCGAAGATGAGCGTCGCGCCAGTTGAGGGCGATGCGGGCGAAGAGCCGGCCTTTTTCGTAGGTCAACGCCAGGTTGCCGGAGAGATCCGACTGACCGACGAACGGCAGCTTTTCGGTGGGCCGCGTCGGGTAGATCACCCGGCTGTCGACCAAGGTCACGTTGGCCATGAAGCCGAGGCCGTCGAGCGGCGCGGGCAGCATCCGTAGTTGCTGCGCCCAGGCGAGCTCGAGCCCGGAGAGCCGGCCGTCACTGCCGTTCCGATACGTGATGAGGTCGTAGGTCGGGAAGGCGGGTTCGGAGCCGGGCGGCAGCGTGATCTGGTAGCTGAAGTTATCGATGCGCTTGTGAAACACCGCTGCGGAAACGACGCCGGAGGAATCGGCAAACGTGCTGAGGTCGGTGCCGGTCACCGTCACGCGCGCGCCGCCGAGGGCCAGCTTCGTTTGCGCGTCGGTGACCCGTCCGGCGATCGTGCCGGTGCTCTGGGCGTGCAGGGCGAGGCAGGCGAAGACACCGGCAAGGAACGCGGTCAGAGCGCGCAGGCGGCGTCCGAGGAACGGGACGTGGTGAGGCAGATGCATGGGAATCGTGGTGTTGCGGGCGGAAGGTGAAGCGAAGCAATCACCGCAACGCGCCGGCCTCGACCGGGTCAACGTGCCCGAAGCGGGGACGCTCACTTGTCACCTTGCCGACGCGGATTTGTCACAAACCGGCGCGCCCGTAGCGATAACGTCACCTCGCCTCCGTTGCCTCACGTTCGACCGCCCGCACGATGACGGTTCCGGTCCGAGCCATCCTGTGTCTCCCTTTTCCGTTCCCTATGAATGTCGTCGCATCGACTGTGCCAGCGGCCTCGCCGAACACCGCGCTGAATCTGGATGAGATGCAACTCTGCGTGGCGCGCCGCGCGGACGAACTGGCGGGGCGCCACGGCGGGACCCGGGAGGCGGACCGCCGGGTATGGTTGCGGGCGGAATTCGAGGTATTCGAACGCGCGGAGCGCGTGGCCGCGTGCTGTATCCCGAGTTCTGTTACGGGAGGGTGAAATCCCGCGAGCCGGCGCGGATTTGCATTGAACGATTCGTCCGGCCGGACGTCTTTCGCCGCGGTTGTTTGTGTTTGGTCAGGTAGTCAGGTCAAGGGGAAGGCCGCTCAAAGGGGTTTGGGCGGCCTTCTTCTTTTCCGAAACGTTACCTGGGCCGGTTGTGTTTCGCGGCGGAGCCTTCTTCGTCCCACTTCGCGTGACGACTTTCCAAGAGAACTACTGTGCAAGCCGCGGTTGCGCCGGCGAAGAGTTCACGTCGCACCTGTTTTGGCGCTGCCTGCATCGTCACGCGCTGCCGCTGGCGCCCCTGGTCGCCGTGTTGCAGCCGGATTTTTTCGCGGCGGATCGAGAGTTAATCATGCTGGCGGGACGCGCACGGACCATGCAGGAGCTCAACGAAGAGATTCGCGATTTCATGCACGACACGCGCAACAACCGCTGGTGGCGAATGCGCGCGCAGGTGCGCGTATCGACGCAGCGACTGCGGCGGGTCGCCCGGCACTACCTGGCGGATGCGGCGGTGAGAACACGATGACCGAGCGAATCCGACGGCGTTGGTCGCTGCTGCTGTTCAGCGCGGTCGTGGCGGGAGCCAGCGGGAAGAATGCCGCCGATTTGGCGCGCGCCCTGGATTGTTATCACACCCGCCGTTACTCCGAGGCGCGCGAGATGTTTGCCCGGCTCGCGGTGGAGTGGCCGCTGGATCCGGAGATCGATTTTCACCTGGGACGGCTGGCGCTGTGGTTCGACGACGAAACGACGGCTTTCACTCACCTCGAACGCGCGGCCCGGAGTGCGCCGGGCGAGGCCCGCATCCAGAACGCGCTGGGCGATGCCTATGGTCTCGCGGCGCAGAATGCCGCCCTGCTGGCGAAGCTCGGGTGGGCCCGGAAATGCCGCGCGGCCTACGAGCGGGCCGTGGCGCTCGATCCCCGGAATCGCGCCTACCGCTGGAGCTTGCTCGGATATTTTCTCGTCGCCCCCCGCCTGGCGGGCGGCGGGTCCGAGAAGGCGCACGCCCAGGCGGACGTCATCGCCCAACTCGATCCCATGAGCGGCCGCATCGCCCGGGCAACCCTCGCGCTGTCCGAAGAGCGGTTCAAAGACGCATTCGCCCAGTTCGAGCCGGTGCTGCGCGAAGAGCCCGACAGCTTCATGGCGCTCTATCACATCGGGCGATGCGCGGCGCTGAGTGGCCGCGAAATCGAGCGCGGCATCGTGGCGCTGCGCCGTTGTCTCGAACTGCCGCCGCCCGAGGGCGACGGGATGCCGACGCATGCGTGCGTCCATCATCGGCTCGGCAATCTGCTCGAGCGGCGCGGCGATGCGGTGGCGGCCCGGGAGGCGTATGCGACCGCGTTGCGGCTGCATCCGGATTTTCGGGCGCAGAAAATCGCGCTGAAAAATTGAGGCCACGCGCCGGCATTCGCGGCAACCTCCCGGCGCGCATTCGACACGTTTGTGTCGTTTGCGTGACGCGCCGGTGAAGACTCCGTGACGCCCGAGCATTTGCATTGCGGGTGAGTTTTGCGGCGTGGCCTTTATGTGGGCATGTTGTCGTTTCATCTTTCGACGTTCCGGCGGATCGCCTCCTGGGTGCTGATCCTGGGCTTGAGTGGATCGGATTTCCCGCTCGGCGCGGCGGAGCCCGCCGCGGGGGCGTTGAATGGGCAGGTTCTCAATTCGGAAACGGGCCGCGGCGTCGCGGGTGCCACGGTTGCGATTTCGGGCACCTTGTGGAGGACGACGACCGATCTCGACGGCGCGTATCGCTTCAGCAGCGTCCCGCCTGGCGCGCGGGACCTCACAGTGACCAAGGAGGGCTTTCTGCCGTTTAACGTCACGGCGGTTACGGTGAGTGCGGGCGATGCGGCGCGGGTCGATGTGGCGCTCACCGTCTCGCGCGAGCCGGTGGTAAAGATGGAAGCGTTCTCCGTCTCGGCCGACGTCGTGCAGAATTCCGGCGTCGGTCTGCTCGCATCGCGGCAGAAGTCGATCGCGGTGAGCGATGCGATCGGTTCGGAGCAGATGAGCAAGCTGGGCTTCGGGACGGCGGCGGCGGCGATGAAGGCCGTGACCGGCGCGTCCGTCGTCGGTGGCAAATACGTCTACATCCGCGGTCTCGGCGAACGCTACAGCTCCACGCTGGTCAACGGCGTCGAAGTGCCCAGTGCCGATCCCGATCGGCGCGCGGTGAACATGGACATGTTTCCGAGCGATCTGATCGACGCGATCGTGACGACGAAGACGTTCACGCCCGACAAGCCCGGCAACTTCACCGGCGGCAGCGTGGACATGAAGACGAAGGAGTTTCCCGAGCAGTTTACGTTTTCCCTGTCGGCTTCGATCGCGAGCAACTCACGCGTGACCGGCCGGGATTTCCTCGCGTCGGGCGGCAGCCCCAACACCTGGGGTCGCGACGACGGCAGCCGCGCGCTGCCCGCGGATCTCGCCAGCCAGCGGATCCCGCTGCGCTTCTCCAGTGCCACGGTCGACACCGAGATCGGCCGGCTCACGCGCGCGTTCAACCCGGTGATGGCACCGTCGGTGAAGGACGCGCCTTTCAATCACAGTTTCGCCACGGCGGTGGGCGGCGTCGCGTCGCTCTTCGGCCGCAAGTTCGGCTACGCCGCGAGCCTCTCCTACGATCGCAGTTTCGGCGGCTATCGGGCAGGCGTGACCGGGCGTTACGAGCGGCAGGGCGTCAACTCGCCCTCGCTGGCGCCGCTCGTGCAGTTGAGCGACACGCGCAGCGAGGACGACACGCTGCTCGGTGGCCTGCTCAACCTCGCCTACCAATTCAGCCCGGAACATCAGATGAGCCTGAACACGATGGTGAACCAGGCGGGCAACGACATGGTGCGCCGGCAGAGCGGGCTCAACGTGTCCGGCGGCGGCATCAGCGAGACGGAAGTCTTCACCACCCGCACGCTGCGTTACACGGAGCGCTCGCTCCGCTCGGTCCAGCTTGCGGGCAAACACCTCTTTCCCGCATGGCGCGAGGCCCGGTTGAACTGGAGTATCTCCGATGCCACGACGACGCAGGAGGAGCCGGACACGCGCTACTTCAGCACATTTCAAACGCCCGACGGCAGCCAGTTCTTCGAGGCTTCGGGCCTGCCGCGGCCGGCGCGCTACTTCCGCGATCTGGAGGAGTCGCGCAGCGATTACAGCGTGGATCTCGCGATCCCTTTCAGCGTGGGCGCGGGGCGCGGCGCGCAGCTCAAACTCGGCGGCGCCCTCGCGCAGACCGACCGCATCTTCAACGAGCGGTTGTTCGAATACAACAGCACGGTGCTTCGTTACGATGGCAACGAGCAGCAGTTCCTGCGCGAGGCGCAGGTCGGACAGGTCGATGCCGCGACCGGCCGCTTCCGTCCCAGCCAGCTTTACCTCGTGGAGACCGGCTCGGCGGGAAACAACTACTTCGGCGGGCAGAAAGTCGCCGGTTACTACGGCATGGTGGACCTGCCGGTCACGAATGCGCTCCGCCTCATCGTCGGCGCGCGCCGCGAGTCGACGGATCTCGATGTGCGCAGCCGCGACCCGCGTCGCCGCTCCGGACTTCTTGACAACGATGACACGCTTCCGTCCGCGAGCGTGATCTACGCGCTGAGCGACCGGATGAATCTCCGCGCCGCGGCGACGAAGACGATTGCGCGCCCGAACTTCCGCGAGATTGCCGACTACACCTCCTTCGAGTTCGTCGGCGACTTCGTCTACATCGGCAATCCCGACCTCCGCCGCACGACGATTAAGAACTACGATTTGCGCTGGGAGTGGTTCCCGCGCCGCGGCGAGATTCTCGCGGTGAGCCTGTTTCACAAGGCGATGACCGACCCGATCGAGCGGGGGGTGTTTTCCGTCGTGAACAGTGGTGAGCTGCAGTTCCAGAATGCGCCGAAGGGCGAGGTGCGGGGAGTCGAGATCGAGGCGCGCAAGAATCTCGCGTTTCTGTCGGAGCGGCTCCGCGGTTTCTCGGGCGGTTTCAATTTCACGCTGGTCGAATCCAAGGTCGACATCACGGCGGCCGAGCTGGCGTTCATCCGCTTCTACGAGCCCAACGCCGGCGCCACGCGCGAGCTCACCGGCCAGTCTCCCTTCATCTACAACCTCGATCTCACCTACAGCAACGCGCGCTGGGGCACGACGGTCAGCGCCTACTACAATGTCTTTGGCGAGCGGCTCTCACAGGTCAGCCCGCCGGGCACGCCGAACGTGTTCGAGCAGCCGGCGCCCACACTCGATCTCGTCTGGAATCAGAAGTTCCGGGATCGCTGGAAGCTCTCGCTCTCGGCCAAGAACCTTTTGGATCGCGCCGCCGAGGAGACCTACACGTATCGTGGAATCGACTACATCCGTTCCTCGCACCGCCGGGGCGTCACGACCTCGCTGGGCGTCACCTACACTTACTGAGTCCGGCGCTCCGTAGCGGAAGCGCTTCTCGTCCGACGGAACGGAAAGCCGTTCTGCCACGGGGCGCTTCCCTCGCAATTTTTCTCCGCAGAAACCAAAGAAAACCAAGTAACGATGAAACCTCAGCTCCTGAAACTATTCGCCCTCCTCGCCGCACCGGTCGCGGTCTTCGGCGCGGACATCGCCGTGAACGCGAACATCACTTCGACCCGCACGTGGACGAAGAACAACACCTACATCCTCGACGGCCGCGTGTTCGTGACGGACGGCGTCACCCTCACGATCGAGGCTGGCACCGTCATCAAGGGCAAGGTCCGCGCCGCGCAGGACGCGTCGGCCCTCGTCATCGCCCGCGGCGCGAAGATCAACGCCAGCGGCACCGCGGCCGAGCCGATTGTCTTCACGGCGGAAGCCGACAACCTGAACGGCAATCTCGGCCAGAGCGACCGCGGCCTCTGGGGTGGCGTTGTCCTGCTCGGTCGCGCGCGGCTCAATACGGCCTCGGGCCAGGGCAACATCGAAGGCATCCCGACGACGGAGCCGCTCGGCCTCTACGGCGGCACGAACGATGCCGATGACTCCGGGGTGTTCCGCTACGTCTCGATCCGCCATGCGGGCTCTCTCCTCGGGCCCAACAACGAGCTCAACGGGCTCACGATGGGTGGGGTCGGCTCCGGCACGACGATCGAATACGTCGAAGTGTTCGCGAATGCCGATGACGGCTTCGAGTGGTTCGGCGGCACGGTGAACTGCAAATACCTCGTCAGCGCGTTCAACGACGACGACGGTTTCGATTGGGATGAAGGTTTTCGTGGGAAGCTGCAGTTCCTCTTCCTCATTCAGGATCCTTCCGTCGGCAACCAGGCGTTCGAGTCCGATGGCGGCACGACGCCCGAGGACGGCCAGCCTTACGCGATCCCGACGGTTTACAACGTGACGGCGATCGGTTCCGGCGCGACGAGCGCCAATACGCTGAGCATCGGGCCCATCTTCCGGGACAACACCGGCGGCAAGGTCTACAACTCAATCTTCCACGATTTCCGCGGCTACGCCTGGCGCATCGAGACCGAGAGTGCCCAGTCACAGGATAGCGCCAAGCGGCTCGCCGCCGGCGACATCGTGATTGCGAACAACCTCTTCGGCACCTTTGGCGCCGGCACGACGGATGCGCAGCTCTTCCTGGCACCCAACGCCACGGCTGGCGGTCCCGCGCCCGCGACGAATTACACCGCGGAGCACATCCGCGCCGCGGCACAGAACAACCGCGTGAACACCGATCCGCTCTTCGTCGCCATCAATCGCGCGAAGAGTGGCCAGCTCGATCCGCGGCTCCGCGCCGGCAGTCCGGCGCTGACGCTCGCCGCCACGGCGCCGAACGACGGGTTCTTCACCGCCGCGAACTACCTCGGCGCGTTCACCACGTCCGGGAACTGGGCCTACGCCTGGACAAAGCTCGGCCGCGACGGCTATTTCTCGCCGGCCAGCGCACTGAGCGACACGGGCGCGGGCAGCACGGTCGTGGTCAACGCGGGTTCGACCAGCAAACTGGTCAACATTGCCACGCGGTTCACGCTCGCGGCCGGCGGCGTTGGTTTCCCGGGCTTCTTCATCAACGGCAGCCAGTCACAGACGGTCATGATTCGGGCCGTCGGCCCGGGCCTCACGCAGCTCGGCGTGGCCAATGCCGTCGCAGATCCGGTGCTCGAGCTCTACTCGGGTGCCAACAAGATTGGTGAGAACGACGATTGGTCGGGCACGCAGGCCGTGCAACTCGCGGCCCAGGTGGGGGCCTTCGCGCTGCCCGCCGGCAGCCGCGACGCGGTGCTGCTCGCGACGCTGCCCCCCGGAGCCTACACGATGCAGGTTCGGGGGAAGACCGGGGGCGGGGAAGTGATCGTGGAAGTCTACGAGATCGATTGAAGTCCGACGGGAATTCGGAACCTCGCAGCACGACTTGGCGCGGCGCCCCACCAGGGGCGCCGCTTTTCGTTTCCGAGCAAGGAAGGGGAGCCATGGCAGGGCGTCGTAACACAAAAAGCGGCTTCGTCATCGATTCGTTCCCGTTTCGTCACCTGGCCGCCACGCAATCGTAACAAGTGAGGCCTACCTTGTCTTTTCGGGCTGAGTTTCGATTAGATTCGTCTCTACCCATCATGACCCTCCCCTCACTCAAACGAACCTTGGCCATCGCCGTCGCGGGCAGCTTCTGCCTCACCGCTCCTCTCGCCGCGCAGGAGAGCGCCGCGCTGATCAATGCGCTGATCCGCAAGGGAATTCTGACGAATCAGGAGGCGGAGGACATCCGCGCGGATCTCGTGCGGGAGGGAAACACCGTGCCGGCGCACGCCATGGCCGTGGGGAAGTTCACGGATCGCCTGGCCGTGGGCATGCGGATGCAACTGCAGCACGCCGGTCTCGACACCGATGTGCGTGACGCCGTGGCCGGACCGGTATCCACGAATCAATTCTTCGCTCGCCGGATGTATTTGACCCTCAAGGCGGGGGTGGGCGGCAACTGGGGTGCGATGATGACTTACGACTTCGCCTCCAACGGTTACGATGACGCCTTCCTCGAATGGAAGCCCACGCCGGATCTCAGCTTCAATTTCGGGCTGCGGAAGGTCAACGTGGGCTATGAGGAGCGCGCCTCGAGCGGCAGCCTGAAGTCGATCGAGCGCTCGGGTGTCACCCGCTACTTTGTCGAGTCGAACAACGGACGCCGGCTCGGCGCCGCCAGCTACCGGATTGGGGCGTTTCTCGACGGCAAGAAGGACATCACCAACGCCCTCACCGTGGTCTACAGCGCGGCGGTCACCGATCCGCAGCGCAACGAGAACTTCACGCTGGCTTCCTCCGCGGGTGACGGCACGACCAACCGTTTCGCCCTTTGGGGCAGCGTCGGCGTGACGGGGAAGCTGGCGGAAAACGGCGGCACCTGGATCGCGGGCGTGGGCTCGGGCTACCTGCCCGACCAGGGCGGTTTCGGCACGACGAATTTTGGCCGCGGTTTCGATCTCAGCCTCTATTCGGCCTATTTCGACCTCCAGGCCGGCCGCTTCGGCCTGATGGCCGAGTATCTGATGTCGGACGTCGATCGCGGCGCCTCCGCCACCCGCGACGCCCAGCCCGCCGGCTATTTCATCCAGCCGAGCTTCCTGGTCACCGAAACGTTCGAGCTGGTTGTGCGTTACCAGAGCCTGGATACCGACGGCCGCGGACTGAACCTGGGCGATGTCGTGCGCTCGGCGCCCGCCGGCCCCACGATGAACAAGTTCGAGGAATGGTATGGCGGAGCCAATTGGTATCTCCGCGGCAACGATCTCAAACTCCAACTCGGCGGCATCTACGGCCGGACGAAGGAAACCGTCACCGGAGCGCCCGCCGAGGCCAGGACCGTCGGCGTCCGGTCGCAGATGCAGATCCAATTCTGATCCCCGGCCATTTCCCGGGCTCCCGGCTCAAACGGCGCCCTCCCTTTTTCGCCATGAAAACCACGATACTCGTCCTCACCGCGCTCGCTGCTACGACGATCGCTTCTGCGCAAAAGCTCGTCATCAAGGGCTCCGACACGCTCGGGGCCAAGCTCGTCCCGCAGCTCGCCGAAGAATACAAGGCGAAGCACCCGGGGGTTTCGTTCGAGATCGCCGCGGAGGGCTCGACGACTGGCATCTCCGCCGTGATCGACGGCACCGCGCAAATCGGCATGAGCTCGCGCCGCGCCAAGGCGACCGAGATGTCCGCCGCGACGGCCAAGGGCGTGACGCTCAAGCCGATCATCGTCGCCCACGACGGCATCGGCATCGTCGTCAACGCGGCCAACCCGCTCACCAAATTGTCGAAACGCCAGGTCGAACAAATCTTCTCCGGCGACGTTACCGACTGGTCCGCGGTCGGCGGCAAGCCGGGCAAGATTTCGATCTACACGCGCAACACGGCCTCGGGCACCTATTCCGATTTCAAGGCGCTCGCGATGGCCAATCGCGACTACGCGAGATCATCCCAGAAAATGGCCGGTAACGAGCAAATCGCGGCGGAAGTCGGCAACACCGCCAACGGCATCGGCTACGTGGGTCTCGCCTACCTGTCGGCGCCGGGCCTCAAGGTCGTCGCCATCGACGGCCAGGTGCCGACGAAGGAAAGCGTCTTGAAGGGCACCTTTCCCTTCGCGCGCCCGACGTTCTATTACACCAATGGCGCGCCGACGGGTGAGGCCGCAAAGTTCGTGGAATTCACCCTGAGTGCCGAAGGCAAACAAATCATGGAGAAGGTCGGTTTCGTGGCGCCGCAGTAATCGCTCGTCTTCCGAATGTAACCGAGACCCGCTTGACCCGGCTCAGCGGGCGTTGGTGTCTTGGCGCAGAGCACAAAATGAAAATCGAGACACCCTGCACCCGCTGAGGATGCGCCATCCCTTTTCCACCGTATGACCGAATCCGCCATCGCTCCCGCCGCCCCCGCTCCCTTTGCGGTCAGGAAGCGCAAGGTGAAGCTGCTCGGGCTGACGGTGGACGACACGATCCGCGCGTTCTTCGGCGGCAACGCGCTCGTGGCCGTCATCGTGCTCACGTTGATCACCGTCTTTTTGGTGCGCGAGGGCTTTGGATTTTTCGCGCAGAATCACAGCAACATCGAAGTCTATCGCCAAGCGGGACTCGAATACATCGATTTCATCCGGCGACAGACCGATGATCATACGGCGCTTTCCCGGTATCTTTCCGATTTGCGGCTGCGCCAGTTCACGGCGCTGACGGAAAAGGAAAAACGCCCGCTGGAGGAGGCGAATGCCGCGCTCGCTCCGTTCGATGCGTTCGCCGACAAATTTTCCGGCGCGGTCGATCCGATGCGCGGCTTGCTGGCGGAGCTGACCGAGCAGGCGACGGCGATCAAGACGAAGTTTGTCGTCAACGAAGACAAAAAGGTCGAGCGGCTGCAGCTAAAGGCCGAGGGGAAGATCGCGGAGGCCGGCGCCGTGAAGATCGAGACGGTGGATTTCGCGGCCGAGCTCAAGCCGATCACCGGCACGCTGCCGGCATTCAAGGAAATGAGCCGGAAATTCGGACAGACGCTCGTGGCGCTGCTCGACACCGCGCCCGAAATGCCGACGCCGGAGCTCCGGGGGCGCCTGGACACGTTCAAGCAGCTCAGCCGTGACTACGTCGGGGGATTTCCCGCCGTGGAGCAGAGCCTCGAGACATGGGACTACCGCACACCGGTCCCGGGCTGGAAGGCGTTCACGTCTTTTGTGTTTGGCCGGCAATGGCTCACCGCGAGTTTCTGGCAGGATTGGTATGGCATTGTCCCGCTGCTGGTGGGATCGCTCCTGGTCTCGCTGGTGGCACTCTTCCTCGCCGTGCCGCTCGGCGTCGGTGCCGCGATCTACGTCAACCAGATCGCATCCGCCCGGGAGCAGAAGATCATCAAGCCGTGCATCGAGTTCATCTCCGCGTTTCCGTCCGTGGTGCTGGGTTTTTTTGGCATCGCCGTGCTGGGGCAGGCGCTGCGCGCGCTGTCGCAGGTGTCGTGGCTCTCCTGGATCCCGGGCTTTCCCTATAGCGAGCGGCTCAACATCCTGACGGCGGGCTGCCTGCTTGCGCTGATCGCGGTGCCGACGATTTTCACGCTGGCGGAGGATGCGATCAACAACGTGCCGCGCGCCTTCAAGGAGGCCTCGTTCGCCCTCGGCGCATCGCGCCTCCAGACCGTCCTGAAGATCATCGTGCCGGCGTCGCTCTCCGGCATCATTTCCGCGGTGTTGCTCGGGCTGGGCCGGGTGATCGGCGAGACAATGGTCGTGCTGCTCTGCGCCGGAAACCGCATCGCGATTCCGGATTTCACGAATGGCTTGGCGATCTTCACCGAGCCGGTGCATACGATGACTGGCATCATCGCGCAGGAAATGGGCGAGGTCGTGCGTGGCAGCATCCATTACCGCGCGCTCTTCATGGTGGGCCTCGTGCTCTTCGTGCTCTCGCTGATGATCAACTACGCCGCCCAGGGCATCGTGCGGAAATATCGGATATCGATCGGATGAGGAAGCAAACACCGGCATTCCGTTCAGAAGGCAGGGACCGACCTCCGGGTGGTCCGTCCAGGATCACCGGCGGCCGGCGGCGCGCCCAACGGTCGCGCCCTACCGCATGACGCCTGCCTCCCACACCTTTCGCGCCCGCTCCGATGCGACCCACCGCTCGGAGCGCGGGGTCTTCTGGCTGTTTCGGATCGCGACCTATTTCATCCTGCTGTGCGGGGCGGCGGTTTTTCTGAACATCGTCGTCAAGGGCTCGCGCACCGTTTTCCAAGCCGAGGCGCCCTTCATCAACACGACGTTTCTCTCCGAGGCGCCCGAATCACTCTATATTTTCGAATTCCAGGGAAAGAAATACGAGATGGGCGACCGCGAGTTTCGCGCGTTCAAGGAGAAGAACCCCGCCGCCGCGAAAGTCCCGACCGAGAGCTATGTGTATTCGGCGGGCGGCATCTGGCCCGCCATCGTCGGCACCGTGCTTCTGGTCGTCGGTTCCATGACGATCGCGTTGGCGCTGGGCGTATGCGCGGCGATCTATCTCAATGAATACGCGCGCGACGGGCGCTTCATCCGATTCGTCCGGCTCGCGATTCTCAATCTCGCGGGCGTGCCGTCGATCGTGTTCGGTCTTTTCGGTTTTGGCATATTCGTGATCTTCTTCGGCTGGAACGTCTCGCTGCTCGCGGGCTGGTTTACGCTCGCGTTCATGGTGCTCCCGGTGGTCATCACCGCGAGCGAGGAGTCGCTCAAGGCCGTGCCGATGGGTTTTCGCGAGGGCTCGCTCGCGCTCGGGGCGACGAAGTGGCAGACGATTTGGAAGAACGTGCTGCCCTATGCGCTCCCGGGCATCCTGACCTCCTCCATCCTCGGCATCGCGCGCGTCGGGGGCGAGACGGCGCCGATCATGTTCACCGCCGCCTACGTCGTGCGCGACAAGCTGCCGTGGGATGTCGAGCGCGCGAGCGACTTCTTTTTCCAGGGCGTGATGGCGCTGCCGTATCACATCTACGTCGTCAGCTCGAAGATCCCGCAGAACGAATACACCGAACGCGTGCAATACGGGACGGCGTTCGTCTTCCTCGGCATCGTCGCTCTGATTGCGACCGCCTCGATTGTGCTCCGAAATCATCTGCGCAACCGCTACAAATGGTAACCGCCGAACCTGAGATCATGGAACCTCGCTCTTCCGCACCCCTTGTCCGCCCGCCGACGGCGAGTGCTCCCTCCGCTTCCGCGCCGGGCGGTGTCGGCACGCCCGCCAAGGAGACCATCGTCGAAATCAACGACGCGGATTTCTTCTACGGCGCCACCCAGGCGCTGAAAGGCATCAACCTTTCCATCGACGCCAAAAAGGTGACGGCGTTCATCGGGCCCTCCGGTTGCGGCAAGTCCACGCTGCTGCGCTGCCTCAATCGCATGAACGATCTGATCGACGGCACGCGGGTTAGCGGCGGCACGATCAAGATTCACGGCGTCGACATTTATCAATCCGACGTCGACGTGATCGAGCTGCGCAAACGCGTGGGCATGGTGTTTCAGAAATCGAATCCGTTTCCCAAGTCGATCTACGAGAACATCACCTACGGTTTGCGGCTGCAGGGCATGCGCGACCGGACGATGCTCGATGAGATCGTGGAGAAATCCCTGCGCGGCGCCGCGCTCTGGGATGAGGTGAAAGACCGGCTCAGCGAGAGCGGCCTGGGCCTCTCCGGCGGGCAGCAGCAGCGCCTGTGCATCGCCCGCGCCATCGCGGTCGAGCCCGAGATCATCCTGATGGACGAGCCCTGCTCGGCGCTCGATCCCGTCGCGACGGCGAAAATCGAGGAGCTGATCCAGGATCTGCGGTCGCGTTTCACCATCATCATCGTCACGCACAACATGCAACAGGCCGCGCGCGTGTCTGACCGCACGGCGTTCTTCTATCTCGGCAAGTTGATCGAATATGCCGACACCCGCGATATCTTCACGAACCCCGCCAATCCGCAGACCGAGGCCTATGTGTCCGGCCGGTTTGGTTAATCGCCATGACCCACTACAACCAAGAACTCACCCACCTGAAAGAGAGTCTGCTGGCGATGGCCAGCCATGCCGAGATGGCGGTCACGCGGGCCATGCGCGCTCTGGTCGAGCGGGATGACGCGATCGCCCGCAAGGTCGAGGAAGACGACAACGTGCTCGACACGTTCGAAATCGAGATTGACGACACCGCGATTCACCTGCTCGCCAAGGCGCCGCTCGCGACCGAGCTGCGGCTCATTACCGTGGCGATGAAGATTTCCCAAAACCTCGAGCGGGTCGGCGACGAGGCGGTGAAGATTGCGCGGCGCTCGATCGACCTGAACATCGAGCCCCAGCTCAAGCCCTACGTCGATTTGCCGCGGATGGCGACGATGTCGCTCGAGATGCTCCGCGACGCGCTCACCGCCTTCGTCAATCGCGAGCCCGACCGCGCGCGCGGCGTGATTCCGCGCGATCAGGATGTCGACGATCTCAACCGGCAGCTTCACCGCGAGCTCTCGAGCTACATGGTCGAGCGGCCGACCACCATCACGCGCTGCCTGCGCCTCATGGTGATTTCCAAAGCGATCGAACGGATCGCGGATCATGCCACCAGTATCGCCGAAGAGGTCGTCTACCTCTACGAAGCGAAAGACATTCGCCACACCGGCCAGAAACAGAATGAAACTTAAAATCCTCGTCGTTGACGACGAACCGGACGCGCTGGAAGTGCTGGGCTTCAAGCTCAAGGAAGCCGGCTATCTCCCCATCTTCGCCAAAGACGGCGCCCGCGCGCTGACGGTGGCGCGCGACGAACGCCCCGCGCTGATCGTGCTCGACGTGATGTTGCCGGAGATCGACGGCCTGGAGGTCTGCAAACTCCTGCGCCGCGATCCCGGCACCGCTGCGATTCCGATTCTCATGCTGACGGCCCGCGCGGCTGAAATGGACCGCGTGCTCGGCCTCGAATTGGGGGCCGACGACTACGTGACCAAGCCCTTCAGCCCCCGTGAGCTTGTGCTGCGGATCAAGAAACTCCTGGCGCGCGCCAAGTCCGCCGATGATCCGGTGACGGTGCTGCGCTTCGGCACCCTCGAGGTCGATGTGCCGCGACATGTCGTGACGATCGCGGGGGCGAAGGTCGATTTGACCGCGACGGAGTTCAAGCTCCTCGAAATCCTCGCGCGCCGGCGCGGCCGCGTGCAGACGCGCGAGCGGCTGTTGCAGGATGTCTGGGGTTATGAGAACCCGATCGACAGCCGCACGGTCGACACGCATATGCGGCGGCTGCGCGAAAAGGTCGGGCCGGCGGCCAGCTACCTCGAGACGATTCGCGGCGTGGGTTACCGGTTCAAGGCGGAGGAATGAAGTTTGTCCTACGGGGCGATGCCCAGCATGACCGGATGAGATGAGTGTCTGGGAGATACTGTTGCTGGTTCTTGTCGTGGCGCTGGCCACGGTCATCGGGTGGCTGCGCCGCCAGCAGCGCGCCGTGCGGGCCCGCCACGAACGCGAGCTGACGGAGCAGCAGGCGCAGCGCGAAGCCGAGCTGCACGCGCAGGCGGATCGCACCGCGGCGCTCTTCGATCGGATGGTCGAGGGCATCCTCGTCGTGGGGCCCCTCGGCAAAATCCGGCTGGCGAATCGCGCGGCGGGTGAGCTGTTTGGTTTTCGACCGCCGGCGACCGAGCGCACCGTGCTTGAGGCCACGCGGCATCACGAAGTGGCGGCGCTCGTGGCGCGGCTCGAGCGCGAGCCGGACGTCCTCAGTCACGAACTGCGGCTCGAGGGAGTCGCGGAGACGCGTTACCTGCAGGTCAACGCGCTCGGGCTGCGTTCGCCCGAAGGTGCCCGTGACGGCGCGATCCTCGTGTTTCACGACCTCACGCGGTTGCGCCAGCTCGAAGCGGTTCGGCAGGAATTCGTCGCCAATGTCAGCCACGAGCTGCGCACGCCGCTGTCA
>Ga0163144_10009201_pt1 | contig 21244 bp, 24 predicted proteins | sample OliLak19BULKMAT1_FD_123175 | JGI IMG/M metagenome (GOLD analysis project Ga0163144, IMG submission 123175) | Freshwater microbial mat bacterial communities from Lake Vanda, McMurdo Dry Valleys, Antarctica - Oligotrophic Lake LV.19.BULKMAT1 | ecosystem: Environmental > Aquatic > Freshwater >... | reverse complement strand
TTTCGTGAGGGGGTACCCACGAAATTTTTAAAATCAATATTTCACTCCAAACCTAAGGTTAGCCCTATTTTTCGATCTCCGTTTTAAATCAATGGACAAACATGGATTTTGGAGGGTTTCGAATAAGAAAGATGCTAACAATGGATACTAGTCCGGATTGAATTTTGATCTTTGTGGATTTATTTCTTGGAATTACCAAGAAATCTCCACGTGGTCATAGACGATGTTTGAAAAATGCAAGGTTTATTTACCAACCCATATCACAAGCGTCGAATTCGTCAAGCGCGTCGAGAAACTGTTGATCTTCAGCTAAGAATGAAAACATCAAAGACGCAAAGTTAGCATCCGTGGATATGAACTCTCGAATGCTCTTTAGAGTACAAACATCATTTTCGTCGAGGAGTTCCCGAGTGATAGTGATGAAAGTTTCCTCTTGTAGAGGTGCGTCAACGTAAATCTCGGACTCTTTCGTTTCGGGTACTTGGTATTTGAAAAAACGGTCTCGAGACAGTTCACGTGAAAAAATGCGTCCCTTGTTTTGGCGTTTTTGTATCCGCTTGTTCTTCAAGCGGTACTTGCGTCGACGAAGAGCGATGGAGAAATCAGTGTCAGTATTCATGATAGTGCCACTTTTCATTATTTTACATACGTACGTATTATACGGTGATGAATTTTCACTAACATAATGTTAGTGAAAAAGATACGCGGGGTCCCGCGGGGGACCGGGGGTGCAACCCCCGGCGCTATGCGTCAACCAGTCGCAATAGATACTGCCAAATGCAAATCCTTACCGGTAAGCGTCTCGCGACCAGCGGCAACAGCAATGCTGTATGCGAACACGCACATGTGATACAAATAATCTTCACAAACCAATTGGAAAAGATCAAAGAATCCTGGCGAATATCGAAGATCGGTTTCAAAGTCTTGGCCTACTTCGCGCACAAGACGTTCGAAATTCAACTTGGGAATGGCAAGACAGTCGCTATTCTTTTGTTGATAGCGAATATCACGGGTCACCATCTCTCCTGGCTTCTTCTTACGACCACCCTTGGATACTGCACTAGTCTTACCACGAGAGTTGCAAGACTGCAAAGTTACAGTCTTCTTTGCGTTGGCATTGTGACCTGCGGCGAGACTAATACCCATAATATCAAGGGCACATTCGAGATCCTTGACACTTACCGTACGGCGATGAACATGTTGAGTAAAAATGATTACCTTAGAGATCGTAACTCTTGCAAAATTAAGCAACCGGCCACGAAGTTCTTCATAGACAATAGTGTTAATGCGCTTGACACCGGCACGGTGCAAAATACGCTTGAGTGCAGGCGAGGTGATGCCTTGAATATTGTCTCGAAGCACCTTTCTATGTTTCTTGGGAGTGGGCATTGCGTAATTAGTATACGCTCGGACTTTTTTAACTCAAAGACGAGTTAAAAAAGTCCGAGCGTATACTAATAATGGCGGTATACACAACAACCAAGTTCGACACCTTCATTCACCGCGTTCTCAAACAGGTTCATCCTGACACGGGTATGACTGGAGACGCAATGTCATGTATCGACAACGCAATTCGCATCGTGATCAAGAAAATCATGTTCGGCGTTAACCGTCTCCAACTTCACTCTCAGAAGAAGACCATTACTTCTCGCGAGATCCAATCCGCTGTGCGTTTGATCTTTCCTGGAGAAATTGCCAAGCATGCAGTATCTACTGGTACTAAAGCAGTTGTCAAGTACAATGATGCTGTGGAGAAAAAGTCCGCGAGGAAAGAAAAGTCAAAGAAAGACAAGTCGCCGAAAAAACGTCACAGCGTTTCTCGCACTCATCTTGCCGGACTTGAGTTTCCAGTGACTCGTGTCGAGCGTATTATGATGGAGTTTTCAGTGTCTAGTCGCAAGTCGGCAAGTGCGGCAGTTTATCTGGCTGCGGTGTTGGAGTACATTACCGCAGAGATTCTCGAGCTTGCGGGTAATGCCGCTCGTGATTACAAGAAACACCGTATTACGCCTCGTCACATTGTGCTCGCGGTAAAGAATGACGAAGAGCTTGATATGCTCTATACGAAGACCGTATTTAGCGGTGGTGTCATTCAGTCATTTTCTCGTTGACAAAAACCTTCCACTAAATTTAGTGGAAACTTGTCTTTCAGTAACGCTGATTAAGCAAAAGCCTCATATATCGCTGTTGAAGATCATCAAATGCATCTTGACTTAACGATATTCTCGAACTGTTACCAAAAACAGCATTCCTACGCAAACCCTTATCGACGGCAAGTTTTTCATCGAATTTTTGATCAGAAACAATACTATAATTGTCGTCTCGTTGGAGGTTTGGATAGATCCATGAATAGGGAAATATGTTTTGAGCGTAATATTCGATCTTTCCATAAAGGGGATGATCGATACCGATGTCGCCAATGCGCTTTTCATGCATCGATGGAATAAAGACTGTGTGAACGTCTTCAAGATTAACATCTTCACCCAAATGTATTTGAAGATTACACCATCCGTAGTTGTAACGTTCAGTGTCTTTCATACATACATCATCCGCTGCTCGCTTGTATTTTCTGAAGGTAAACTTCTTCGCTTCGGTGATCATCTGTGCTTTAAGCATTTCTTCTTTCCCACCGATCGCATTCCAAAAGTCAGTGAAATAAACGTAGTTGACAAGTTCTCCGTTCACCGTGACACCTCGCTTGTATTTACGAAAGAAATTGGGTTTCATGACAAAAATTATCTCTCCATATTGCGAGTCCAGTCCCCAACGAAATTGGGCGCCGCGTCCTTGAGGTCTGCCTGTATCTTCGTCTATGGCTCGAAAAGCTTTGTATTTCCCACGAAAGAAATTTATAGCAACTTCGAGGTTTGTGTTGTGTGTAAAGAGCAATCCATTAAATTTCCCTTTGGTAGATTTCTTTTCTTCAATGAGTTTAAAAATTTTTGCAACACGACCAAAGTCCGTGTCAACGTCAAAGGTTCCGCGAGCGCGATAATAATTTACTCCGTCATAGAGTGAATCTAGGCGGCCTCCGCGTTTAATCCACTGCTTCCGTGTTTCTGGTAAAAGCTCGCTGAAGGTAAAAATACAACACGATTCCTTCGAATCCGGCAAAAGCGGTAATGCGGCAACGCCCAGACCAAGATTTGAAAGATAATTACAGTCTGGAGCTTGACTAATACAATCTATCGAATGACACAACTCTAAACATCGCTTAATTTTCTCTGGCGCCTGCCACGCAACTTTGATAGAAACCACGACGTTATGCGTGTTCACCGTCACCGTTAGCTCGACCATATGTTTTCCATATTCACCAATAAATATATTGACAAAGGTACCTACTGACGTAACGTCTTTACGGTTAATGTGCATATTTATCACCCACGCAGGCGTCAACGTAGAAAATAGATAACTTGTTTTTTCTCTACTTGTATCTCCGCCTAGATCGAGCATGCTATTGATACGGTCGGTGTAAATTTTGTATAATCGTGCTTTGATTTCTTTGCTATACGACGTTTTGTGATATTGACCTAAACCTGTAGCCAGATCGTCTATAGATTCTAGAAAGTTAGACTGACTAGGCTTGCAAGATACTTTTCCTTTACGAAGATCAAAAAAGATTGTATCTAGACTTGTTTTTTCAACCTCATTTCCATCAAGACCGTCAAGAAACACATCGATGATCTCCTTCGGCAAGGGAGTCTTGAGTTGTTGAACACAATGAATGTAACGTGCAATAGGCCACTTTGTCATTCTATATAAAATATAGAAATTGTTGTTTTTGTTTATAACGTGACTTCGATCGTACCATCGTCTCTGAAGTTGATTTTTGCTGAAGTCAATTGAGAAACTCGTTGAGAAACTTCATCTTGAGAGATCAAGGGGACATGAGGTTCGAGTTTCATCCAGTATTTCGTAGTTTCTGTGTCTTCGAAGCTCTGCACAATTTCAATGTCCCTCACAATTGCGTCAATCATCGCTTGCATTTTATATTAGTAGTTAGTTAATTAAGGAATTTTATTTACTTCATTTTTTCTTAACATTTCCCACGATAGATAGGAATGTTGCGACGCCTGAAAGTGGCTTCTTGACAACACGGGGTAGGGTCGAGCGGAGTGTAGTAAGTAGGGTTATATGGAGTATAGTAAACACCAGTGTGCTTTTGAATCGGACCCCAGTCACCTCCGCCTTTCTTACCGGGATACGGACTAGAAAGAAATCCTATGTTGTGGTATTTTTCACCTTCGGGGTTGGGATATCCTGGCATAAAATCCGGAGGTCGAACATAGTACGCCATGTGGTGACGTAAATTATATATCAACAATAGAGTAATTTTCACTTATGAGTGAAAATCTTCGTTTTCACTTATGAGTGAAAATCTTCGTTTTCACTTATGAGTGAAAACCTGAACTTGGTCAATACATGTGACTCTTCTTAGACTTGCCCTTGCTGCTGCTCTTGGTCGAGGTTTGGCGGACAGGCTCTTCCTCATGAGTCGTGCGACGAGTAGAAAGCGTTATCGTAGAGCGTTCCGTAGAGCGTTCCGTAGAGCGTTCAGAGCGCGATGAAGTTTCTTGTACTGTGCTTGTAACATAAATATGAACATAATTAGTCTCGCGAACAACAAACTTCACTCCGTTAAACGGCAATTGAATATCGTCACCATCCTTGAATTTCACAAGCTTCACCATAAGCGGTTGATTGTCATGAGGCTCAATGATAGCTGAACCGTTAACAAGCATATAACCGCAATTGCAAAGCTCGTCGGTGGCAATAAGTTCAACATGATAACCCTTTGGCGGGATAATCTTAAGTCCCGTGTCGAACTCACTGATCTCATTCAAAACATCATCAACGCGGCCTTCTGAACGCTGAATAAGAGTGATAGTATACGCAACATCATCTGGGCGTTCTTTGGAAATGCCCGCGCCAGGCATAACAGTAGTTACACGAACCGGACTTTTGATAAATGGCAACGCGCCCTCGCAGATAGACTTTGTTGACATTGTTGTAAACTAAGATCTATTTTTTAACTATCGTATTGAGCAAGTGTCAAGAGTAATTGTGCCATCACTTCCTTACGTTTATCTATCAATAATGTATTAACAGTAGCTGTATAATTGTTGGTGCCGTCGATATATATGCTATTAACATAACGGTAAAAACGCTCAATACGATAATTAACTTCTATCACTCCCTTCGGTGTTTCGTAGCTTGTAGGCTCTTGAACGTATTTCATGATTTCTTCGAATAATGCAACTTGTTGGTCGTTCATTATGCTCATGTATTCGTAGCCCGTAAAATCTGTCTTTTTTGTGCGTTCGAGAAGATCTAGAAGTTCGTTGTTTTTTGATGGATTTTCCGTCCAACAATATGCTATCAGTTGCTCCATATTGTCGGAAAGCGTAACATAGAAGCTCGGCATTTCCTCAAGAAAATCGTGTAACGAACAAAGACGATTGGGTAACACCGACACCATATTGATCAATGTAGTTATCTCTTGATAATCGCAAATCATCATAAGTATTGGTAAACAATCAGATGTTAAGAAAATGTTTCGGCTCCACAAGTATTCTTTAATCTCTTTACCGCAAACTTCAGAATCCATACTTACAATAACTGAGCCGTGAAGAGGCGTAACGGGATACTCGATAACCGTGTGACAACCGAAATAAAGAGAATAATGCATCTTAGTTTCGTTTTCTCTAGACCGTGTTCGAGGTTCGGTATTTTCAGCGTGTTGGCGTTTCATCTTGGTACTTTAAGATATTAAGGTATTTAAATTCACTTTTTCTTATAGTATTACAAAGACGCAACGATGAGTTCGACACTGATAAGTATTCACGGAAATCCTCCGCATACGCTAAAAATCAAAGGTGACAACAGACTAATTGACCTTAGTGGGTTCCGCCCAGACTTTCGTGATTACCTAAAAAAAGACCAACCATATATGGCTACAGTACATTCCACAATCGAGTCTTATCATGGCGGTATCCCAATCACCTCTATCACGCAGATCGAAATTGAATTCAAACACGGAAAAAAATCATTCTTCTACATTCGATGACGACACAAAATACACGGAAATCTCCGTGTATTGATTTTCAGTTATGAAAAATCTTAAGCATCTTTAAGATGAAAATCGACGCAACAACACTTATCATCCTTATCGGATTGGTTTTACTTTTGCTCTATGTGGTGTTGAGAAAAGACAAACGCCAGTGCGGTTTTGAATCGTATCAACGATCTCGACTTGGAGATTCTACTGCAGGATGGGGTACATGGAATGTTACGTGGAGTCCACCGGTAGGAGGCGTTGCTCCCGACACTTATAATGTGACGATCACGGCCAATGGCACTCCTGTTGTTACCAATCAAAGCGTACCGGATACTTCCTATGCATTTACTACAGGATGGAATTGGAATACCTCGTATAATATCAGTGTTACCGGAGTAGATTCTGCGGGAGCAGGTCCAGCAGCAACATACACACTTAACACTGGTGAGCCTCAATGTCCAGCTGCGTCAAATTTTGCCTATAACGTTACACAAAATCCAACAAACGGATTGCCGACTGCAAATTTTACTTGGTCACTTCCTAGTGAGAATTGCGGCGATGTGATGTATTCTATTCTTGATGCCAACAATAACGTTATTTACGCCGCTGCCAATCCAAACGAGTCGAGCTTTATGTGGGACATTGCGCATTTGGTGAATAATTCATACGTTAACAACTGGACGTGGAATCAGCCTACAGAGACGTTGTCGCTAGTGGGCACGGCAAATGGAGTAACTTTCCCTCCAGCAACATTGAATTTTGTTATTGGTGCCGAATATTGTCCTTCGCCGATCAACGCGAACTATGTTGTTGATCAAAATGCAGCGACCGTGACCATTACCTTTGACGCTCCGTATTGTGACGATCCTAACATTACCTACAGCATCTATAACACCGATCCTAATTGGGGAGGAACTATTGCTCAAGGCATTGCTCCCGGTCAGCCTTCGACCTTTGTCTGGAATCAAAATGGATCACGTACGGTTGACGGTTATCCGTGGCAGTGGAATGCAACTATTCCTATTGCTATTGTGACTTTGTCTGGCAACAAACAGTTATCGACTACGCCTCTTAGCATTAACACCGGCGCTCCCGGTCTACCTAACGCGCCGTCGGCAGTTACCGCGACATACAGTTTGTAGTCTATTTGTTATCTATCTATTGATAGATCACGTATTACTCAAAAAACAATCAAATTTGGCGGTTTAACAGACTTGACAAACGCTACGTTGTGTTGGCTGGAGTAATAGAGTTTAGTACCCGCTGAAAGAGTTTCTATCTTCGTACGTTGAGAAATACGGTCATTCTCTTTTTTCCTCTCGTCAAATGCAATATCAAAGACATCACCGCTAGGTGTCAATGGTAAGGTAATTGCTATCGCCGACCTCTGGTGACGGTCGCCACCGTCGATGTATTGTTCTATTGTTCTTTTTTCATCAAGATGCATTTCTAAATCGGCTTCGAATTCGGCTTCGCAAGGAAAAACAATGATTTGTTCAAAATACGAAGCCGGGCCATAATGCAAATTAGAGTTAAGATAAGTCATTACTTCAACATCGCCACATGGATCATCAAAGGTCGGAGCGTATGATGATTTTCCACACCATCGGTCTCCATCTCCATGAGGTCCACAAATACTTTGATTAGGAAGTAGCTCTTTGATGTATTTTATGCAGTCTTCTGGTTTTTGAGGAACGTGGAAATACTTTTTGTCACTAAGTTCAAACAAGACTTCACGATAGGCATCGACTATCGCTGAGCGTCGAGTCGCTCGCACCAGAGTAATTTTTTCATCGTTGATGTTATCTGTGTTACCCCAGACCAAGCAAATTTGCTGCATCATCATTGCTACAAGTTTATTAAGATACACTTTCATTTTTTCATTTCGTCCCACACATCTGAATCTTGTTCAAGAAGCGCGATCGCTAAACAATAACCATGACCAAATGGATGCTTTGTATCGTTAAGCATGATTTTCATGTTTTCTGGAGAAACATACACTGTACTACGATCAATGAATGTATCTTTTACAGAGTATTTTTCCCTATAATAGTCCAGTGACTCCTGATGCGGACCATCTACTTCTATTATCAGCAGATTTTCACCTTTTTCGAGTCTTCGACGTAATTCTTTGAATTTTTTTTGTTTTTTCACAAGATCTCGATATACGCGAAAATAAATACCTTTACGCGCTTCAACATAATCAAGATGAGGTCCATTTCTACTTTCAATTGCGTAGAGGCATGAATGTCTATGTGTCATGCCTACGGGATATCTCACAGCATATGGACATGCTAAGAGTTTTGATCTCCATGTCCAATACTTCTTATTCGGACATTGAGAACTATCATTCATAGATTCTTCAGAGATATGCCGTTCTTTTGAATGTTTCCATATTATTGTGTTATCCCATCGTGAATAATATTCGCAAACGTCTGGTATCCATTCGTAAACCTTCGAAGCTTGCCAGATATTTTCCATAAGTTCGCCTTTTTCGTTTTTTAAGACATAAGGACCAAGATCTCCATATTCGGATGATTTGGTCAAAACTACAATGGGCGTAAAATTTGGGTAAGAAGGATACACTTGACGACCTTGACGGTAAGTGATGCGGCCAACTCTGACTTCTCCAAGAAAACAGACTGTCATGACTTTATCGTTGATAAAGTAACTTTTGGGGGTTTCACTTTTCACTTTTTATCCTTCATCAAAGGCAAGCTTGTAACGGACTTCAACATTTCCACAAACTTCACCGTAGGCTTGCTTGATTTTCTCTGACTTGGTCTTGATAAGTTCGCGTAAAACACCGTCAAAGGACTTGGTCTTTGCTCGACCTCGAAAACGTTCATCGACGCTTACAACTTCAATAATAGGGTCGAAGGTGATGCGTACGTTAGCACGACGAAGTTTGGTATACATTGCACTTTTACGAAACACTGCAAACTCTTGGCTAGTTCCAAGCAATCTAATCGTCACATAATGTTGTTCGGCAAGGTCAAAGTCGAAGGTTTTGACTTTTCCGACTTCAAGACGAATTTCACGGCGAGTCTTTAGTCCTAGTGAAACTTCATCATAGTCAAGGTTACCGTCGTCGTCAAACGACATTAACCACAAGACTTTTTCGTCGTCTTCGTTGATCGCTATTTGCATTGACGATCCTGGATAGAAAACATTAGAGCCAATGATCTGAGCCTTATGTATGTGACCGCTAACGATAGGCGGATAAAGAGCGTCCCAAGTGTCAGCGGAAGTTGATGTATAACCGTTGACCACAACACCCTTAATCTCTTGATGACAAAAAACACACAGTGCATCTTGCCAAACACCAGTAGGCTCGAGTGTATTTAGCGCTTCGACCAATTTACCTGGTGGCGTGTATGGACACATCACGACAAAGCGTTCGTCGTTGTCGCTAAGCGTTACCACGATTGGTTGATCGACAACTGTCACACGTGGCCACTTCTTATATGGCCCAAAGAAATGAGCGTCAGAGAGGAATTGTGAATTGTTAATATAGTCGTGATTACCCATAAGCAAGTAAACCTCAGCAATTTCTGAAAGACCTTCAATGAAGGTCTCGATAAGCTTGAAGGCGGACTGTTTCATAGTTTCATGTGTATCATGAATGTCACCTAAAACTACGATCACATCAGGCTGAACTTCACGAGCGTAATTTATACACTTCTCAATAAATTCTTGACCTTCGAGAAAAAACTTCACTCGAAAGTGAGGATCGCCGATGACCAAAAATTCTTGATGGTCGTCGATGCCAGGTAAAAAAAGATCGCTATCGATTTCTTCGCCCATTACTTATTATCGAAAAAATCATCAAATATTTTCACTTTTATAGATAATTGGACATCGTTCTAACTTTTTACAATGAACAAAGAGGAGAAGGAAAAACTTGCCGTCTACTACACTATCATTGCGCTCTTGACCTTTTTCGTTTATGCAGCAATTGTCATGTTGCTGTGGAACTGGTTGATGCCAAGACTCTGGAGCAATATGCCAGAGATCTCCTATACGGAGTCCATGGCGGTAGTCGTGCTTTCCAAGATGCTTTTTGGCATGTAATTGACTTTGTTTTTGTGACGAAGTGTCACAAATGATTACGCGTACTTTCAGTCTCCGAGATGTCAGTACTTTCGTCGCATAAAATGTCGGTCATTGATAAATGACTTGGAAACAATGGGCTATTAATCTACTACATATCGAGACGCTGTTTATCATTGCAATCATCATTATCTTTATCTATTGCGTAGTTACCGCAAAGAAGAAAAAATACGGTACGCGACTCAACATTGATAAATCTATCATCAAGACTGCACCAAAGAAGAAGCGAGTATTCAAACATGAGGAACGCTGCAGAGAAATCTTTGAAAAGCTCTTTGGATGTAAATTTAAGTCAACAAGAAAGGTCTCGTTTCTTAAAAACCCAGTAACTGGACGCTATCTTGAACTTGACGGTTACGCATCACATATCGTAACGCCTCTAGGAACAGGATTGGCTTTTGAGTATGATGGCGAACAACACTCACGCTATAACAGTCATATGCATAAACGAGGTCCGGCAGAGTTCGAGTATCAAGTCAAGAAGGACTCCTTCAAGGATTCGATGTGCAAGAAAAATGGAGTGATGCTTATACGTATTCCGCATTTTGTGCACTATAACGATCTCGAACGTTACATTAAAGAACGACTGCGTAACGTAGGCATGGGTAAATGGATTGACGGCTCCAACATGTACTCTTAACACCGGGGGTGTTCCTGACGCCGGGGGTGTTCCTGACGCCGGGGGTGCAACCCCCGGACCCCCGCTTATCTTTTTACGACACTTATCCCTTTTCACTAACATTAGTGAAAATACAAAACTCGGGGTCCGGGGGAGCCCCGGCGCTATGCGTCAGATTTTGTCCAACTTGTGCCACAAATCAAGCTTCTCGTCCTCGGGCGGAGGCGGCGTCGCAGAGAAGATGATAATGATTTTCTTGCTCTTGTTGTTATCCGAGACATCACGAAGATAGTATTGGTGCTTCTCGAAGAGTTCCTTTTGCAAACGGCGAAAGGGAGACTGAATGCCGTCGGGGAATGCACGGCGATTGGTCCAACCTCCATTTCCGTACTCGAACGGACCATAGTGAACAAGATGGAAAGGAATGCGAACTCCTTGCTCGATGTAAGACTCGGTAGAAATCAGATCCGCAAGTTGCTTGAGATGATACTCTGTACGGTGTCGATCAAACATTACTTCTGTCGCGGACTGAATTTCCGCGACCATGATCATGTAATATTTTTCACATGCATTTCTGAAAATCTCTTTGTAGGTATCTTGATGAACCTTGGCTTGATTCAGCACTTCGCTTGCACTACGAATGTTCAAACTCATTGTCAATAAGTATGCTCAGTTACATAACATTACATATGTAATGTCAATTTTTTAACTTATCACTCAACAAATTCGATTTTCACCGGACGCCAACATTCCATGATTGTGTCGATGTGTATGCTTACACGATGCTTATTGACAAACTTAATAAGGCGTTTCTTATCAATGGCACGATTGAAAGGCACGACGGCAAATGGCACATAGCTAGGAACGGTAAAGAGTTTACGACAGCGTCTGTGATTAAGAGGCTCAAGATCAACGATGTAGTCCGCAGCATCTTCAATTGACTTGTGTTCTTGAATCATTGCAAGCGCGCCTTTCATTCCAATGCAGCAAGGCTTCTTTCTAGATTTTCCATCCGGCGGATAGCCTTTTATGCGTTTGTTGTAGTCGCAGGAAAGCATAATACAGAGGTCACGAAAGGATAGATAGTCAAGACCCATGCCCTCCATAAGCTCAGTATGTTCTATGACTCTTGCGGTTTCACGGTCAATGTCAAGCTTGGCAATAAAAAGTGGTGTACCGTAAGCCAAGACATCAGTGTCTTCAGTCAACACAGCATCTACTAGTCCTCTCACGGCAAGATATGAACACAAGGTTTCGGCCTCTCCATCGGAAGTCAAGTGAGGAAGACCCATAATTTCAATAATTTCTTGCGCCACCTTTTTGTGCTCTGAGGTGATTGCCAAGGTTTGACGTTCGAGCTTGTAAATCATGCTTTTTAGGGCATCTGCAACATCATATGCGTCACTGTAGTTAACGGTATCAACCTTTGCACGTCTGTTGAGTAGAAGTTCTTCGGCTTCACTGATAATCGATGCTGGCAAATCAATCGGATCTTCCTGGTGTGGCATATACTTCTTAACAGTCTTTAGCAACCTTTTGCACGCATGAAGCTTGGTAACCTGTTTTTGAGTTTCTGCCCTACGACGATCTTGTTCTTCTTGTTTTTCCTTCGGTGGATTCGGACCATCAAAAATACACACTGCCTTGATACCGTTCTTCTTCAACACACACATCAGCTTCACGAATTCCTTGACCCAGTACTTTTCACCCGCCGTACGCACAAACTTGTAAAAGAAAATCGAAATGTCTACAGCAACACGCTTACTATGCAAGTCCGAGAGTGAAATGTTACGCATAACATGCGGACACGTCGCATTGATAGCTTGATAGAGATCTTTGATACCCATCGCCGAAACTTACCTTATATTCTAAAAAGTACTACAAAAAATTTTCATTTTTAATTTCTAAAAGGTAAGTTGGTCGAAATGAAAATTAGTGGTCACTTGATCGTTTGGATCATTGGCGTAATTTTTCTTCTCATCTTAATCTGCTACACCTACGTCAATGAACATCGTGTGGATCTCAACAAAGATCATTGGCGCGGACTCTTTAAGTATCACGAGTCGATAGTTGATGATATTTCTCACGACGAATACATGTGGTATTACAAAGGCAAGTCAACGTGTGTAGGTTTTGGCGAGCCTGATACGGAGTGTTCTCGGTCACAGAGTACGTGTGCGGGTGCCTCGGTTTACGGTGATTTTTCAACTCAAGCACGAGAAGTCGAACGTGCAATTACCAATGACGGCATCCATCCCGACTGTCCGACGCTAAAGTGAAAAAACGCAGAAATGCAACACATGTTGCATTGAGAAGTTCAAAAAATCTTGACAAATACCAACAAGATGCCAGCCGATAATAGCATCATTATTATTGTTTTTCTTTTTCTCCTCCTCGTCTTGGCAGTCTTTTATGGGCGAAACAAAAATCCAAAGGTTTACATGCGTGACTGTGGAAACAATCATCTCGTGCAAAATGCGTTAAGCGGCGTGACCCTCGCAGACTGCATGGTAGACTGCGATAATGTGCCTTATGGTAAGTGCCATGACTACTGTCGTAACAAGTGTAATGAAAAATTTCCGGAAAACGCAGCATGTACTATTGCCGTGCTTAAGGCGTCTAACGCTGATAACTGTTGTATGAATTGCTCTCAGTGTCCTGACCCTCAGTCTTGCAAAGTTGCTTGTCAACGCAATTTTAATGTATCGTGTGACCAAGGATCGATTTTCTAGACAACTTCATCTTGAAAGTTTTTCACTGAAGCTTCAGTGAAACGTTCGCGCTCACGCTATTTTTGACGATATGAGTTTACGAATATCGAAAGCCATTGTTCGACTTTTTGCATTTGTTCTTCTCCATGAATTTTAACGTTATTTTGCCAACAACGAGTCTCTTCATGACGATTCCACCAGTCAATGAGCTTTTCTATGCCTGGTAGATAAATAGGATCTAAAATGTAATACTGAATGCCTACATTGACTTTCCCTTGAACGATTGTTGATACATCATCAAAATCTCCCAAGATAATAGTATTATCTATGGTAACTAGAAAGTAGCAGTTGGTAATACAAATGCACTCATTTCCTTGTACAAAAAGACCTCTGTGTGGCTCAGAATCTAGACCCATTAATTCAATAATTAATATATTATTATCATTTCGGTTTTGCTATCTCAATTTTATTGCTTTGCACAAAATATGATGTCCGGTAAAATGTCTCCATAATAATTTGGATGATGCATTTTTTCACAGCGATCGCATTTTACCGGTTGTGGACACGGTTTGACTACACTACAAAACCATCGCGAATGCTCTTCAAACGATACTGGTTGTTGAACTCGATGCTTGGATACGTACGACGACATGATTATCTTAACCATTTCATTGTTTTAAATACGGAGCCGGACGCATACAAGTTGGTAAGTGTTCTTCCCATTTTCCTCTACTCCAAACTTTCACATTGCAGGTTTTGCAAGATGCAAAAGAGACTCCGTTAACTTTTTTGATAAAATTAAAATTCGGATGTCCATAGTGGTCAATGTGATACATACAGCATTCCCACTCTACGCCATCAGCGTCCATATATGGATGATTCATCTTCGATTGATTGATAACGTATTTAAATACGTTTAACTTGATATAAAATGACGGATATACTTTCTGCCGATCCTTCGCGCTTTATTAACACTGTACGAGCTTCATACGAGAAGGATGTCAATCTATGCGTTCGAGCGCTTTTTCATCTTCGCGAGCTTGGGCTGCGTAGCGAATTTAACCAAGGCTTACGCACAATTTCTCTTATCAATCACGAAGTCTTTGTGAAGTGCCAAGAATATGCATTGAAAAGAGGTTACTACGGAGACCTTGTAACTTATCAAAATCCTGAAGTTGTAAAGTTCATCGCACGTCAACTTGTTGAAGATCGAAATTCACTCGAACGAGGTCGAGGAGTCTCGACGTGTGCAAAATACGCTCCAACAGAAAACAAGTCTCGACATGCTTTAGCTGAACGTATTATTATTGAAATGAATATTGACTTTAAAACCTATCGTAAAGAGTACTTAACGCCTCTTCGCCAACACCAAACCCGTTCCGTCACCGAATTAGATGACATTCCTCGTTATGCATTGCACAAATTTCAACATCCACCCAAATATTGCAAAATCACAATTTTTGTTGAATGTGTCCGCTATTATACTAGCAGGCCGACGTCACCGGTAGAGAGTATTGAAAATCTATGGTCAGTGAAGCGCTTCAGCCCTATTGCATCAACTAAAATTTTTATCGATCCCGACATCGATCACGTATTTCTCGCTACCGCATTAATCCTTACTCGTTATTCAACGTACGACGCTCTCCGAGAATTAACGTTGTTTGCTATGGTGTTCGATGCGCGAACCGGTATCGTTGTGCCCATCGATCTTACAGTCGTATTAAAAAAGTATATACGAGAAAAGGGTCCGGCATATCTTGTATTTTTCAAGCATAACATCGACATGAACATTGATTGGATTCATCTGACACAAAGAGCAAAAAAATACAATTCGACCCTTCCACAAGTAATTATTGTTGATGTTTCTCATCAAACCTTTCCGATTTATCAAGAAACCGAGTACTTTTCAATATTCAGAGGTAGACCCGAAGACCTCTTTTCGTATCTTAACGAAGGTTATACGAGCTTTACCGCGTATTATGAAAAGGTTTTTAGCAAAAACGCATTGACCGTGACCGAACCTAAATTTTGTACGATTGTTTGACACGATTGTGTTCACGTTTTTTTTTGACTTTAGTCAAAAATTATTTGGGATAGGAATCAGGTTCGCTTGACGCGTTCGACGTGTTTGTTTTTGGGTTTTTTACGCGGCTCGACAAAGCGTTGTTGGGCAGGTAATTTTCCTGCATCTTTGATATCTACTACACCAGTACCTACTTGTGCCAAGGTGCCAAACATCACGGATGACGCTACACTCTTCATATCATCATGTTCAGCAAATGCAGCAGCCTCAGCAAAATTATCAATGGGCTTCTCGAACATGCCTTTGCTGATAGGACCTACAGAGCGATTAATACCGTAACGACTAACGCTAGTGATAGTACCCGAGTGTGTCATTGAATCCACAAGAAGAATAATGTGACGAGGGTTGACATACGTTCCGTCAAAGGAGATGATACGTGTAATTTCTTTGACTAAAAATCTACGCGTAGCTTCAATGCCTAGCACTTCATAAATTTGCCACATGTCATCACTGATAGTGCGTGTAGTATCTACGCCACGAGTAGCTAGCAAGTCCTTGAATGCGGTACCTTGAGTATCAAAGAGCCATTCTTTAGTTTCGATATCTTGGCGGGGGTAAGTTTTAGTAACACCTTTAATACCTTGAATAGAAACGCCTTTGAGAAAATCAATTGCAACGTCTCTAGCGGCAAAGTAATCAAGATTTTCAGGCGTAAGCAATGGTCTAGTTGAATTAAAGGGCAAATCTACTTTGCTTTGAACTCGACTGTGAATATCAGAGAAGTTAAGGTAAATTTCAAGTCGACCGAGATTGTCTGGCGAGGGTATCACTGACATTGTTTGACCTCTGTTGGTTATCGACTCTGCCTCGATTTTTGATGAAATTTCTTGCAAGGTAATCTGATATGAATAAAGTCGATCGAGGTCGAGTTGAACTTCAATCACCCAATTTTCTGGTTCGATCTCCGGCTTGATACCAAGATCGAGCGCAAGCGTTACCCACCACTGCTCTTGATATTCCTCATAGGTAACAAAATTCAACGGTGACATGCGTTTCTTCATATGCTTCTGTGGTAAATAGCGAAGCACAAAAGACTTCGTCAAATAGCCAAGAGTAATATAAACAAACTTAGCGGCTTTGAAAGTCATGTTAGAAAGCGAATGATCTTCGAGTTTGGTGAGTTTTTCCTGCGCCTTATCCTTTTTCTCTTTTTTACGATTTTCATCATCGATAATGGTCTTTAGACGTTGATAGCGTTGACTATCCTTAGCAATTTGAGCGTCGTCAAGATAGACTGTACATGTTGGCTTTGACGGATTTCGTGTAGCGCCAAGAAGTTCTTTGAAGCGTGGAATGCCTAGCGTGACATCTTTAGCCGTTTGTCCTGCACTGTGGAAAAACGAAAGATTTTGTTGTGTTGTAGGTTCGCCGATAGACGAGCCAGAGCAAAGACCTATAGCCTCGCCCGCCGGACTCTTATTACTTTCAAATGCGTCAACGATGAGGCTAGAAAATTCTTCATAGTTTTCTTCATAGAGTTCAACATTAAAAAGCAATGCTCGTAAGATGATGCGAAAATTGTAAGTCGCACGTTCGGTAACCTCGGTCAAGATACCTGGAGTCGCAGCAACTAAGGTGACAAGGATGTTACGTATTTCATCTTCATCAAGTTTGCGCTTGATCGCGTTTGGATCTCGGTGACGCTTAAGCTCAGTACGATTATTGAGTGTACTAGCGATTGCATAAGGATCAACAAAAAACGGAAAGTCGAGACCTTTGACATAGATTAAGTGCTTTGCGTTCATTCCATCACCTCCATAGAGATATTGAATGACATTTCCATTAGAATCGCGAGCCGAGCCATCAATGATTTGTTTAATGTTTTCTTGTTTTTTGCAAATTTTCTTCTGACCGTAGCCCGTGTCCGCAGTGCCCAAGGCGGTAGTGATGACACCTCGGCGCCCAGTCGCTGCATGAAACCACGTTTCGTAAGGATTGAGTCCGGTAAGATATGAATTGCCTATAAAACCACGAGCTTCAGGCGATTGGTCGCCTTCACGAAAACACGTCAGGGTGCGTGTTCCGTAACTCAAGGTAGGCTTCATACGTTTACCATCGATGTTCTGTTGACCGACAAAGGCAGAGATTTGACTATTATTGTCATTGGTGCCTTTTGCTCCGCACTTTTTCATAATTACTAATGCATTACGCTCTCCTTTCTCCATCGAGGTCTTTGCCAGTAGTGGTCCAATACCCATCGATTGATTAAGTGACGCATTGATGTCACGTTCTTTCTCAAACGGATCTCGCTTGGATTTGAGAATAAGTTCACATTCGATTTGCGCTTTAGCTTTTGCCGACTCGATTTGGTCATAGCGAGTGGGTAAGCAGTCGGCAAGACCAATACTAAAACCATGATGAGTAATATAATAGGCACTGATAATCTCAACTTCGCTAATGAAATCTATCGCAACCTTCGAGGAATACGGTATTTTGCTCAAACGGTGGACTGCAGTGTTTGCTCCGCCTCCAATAATTTTCTTACACATAGGTCCGCTAGCTGGAGTAATTACACCTTTCTCAACTTCAAAGACAGGGTAAACTTCATTAGTCTTGGTCTCGCGCTTCCAACTAAAATCTCGAGGAAAGACAATAGAGATTAAAAGCGAGCCGGGAACGCGATCTACAAAGCAATAATGCTTACCCTTCTTTACAATAAAATCAGGATAGAGCTTGCGAGCACGTTTGGCAAGGTCAAAATAGCGCTTTGTATTGATATCTGCGGCAACAATAATATCATGAATAAGATGAATAGGAACCATCGTTGGGTGCTGATTTGGACTGTCGGGGAAAATATTAGTCAAGAGATATGAAGCGATTGTGCTATTTTGCACACAACCAATGATCGGCGAGTTACTCTGTCGAGTAAGTATCTGATTTTGTACAGCCATCACCGTTGAGCATTCCGCACGCGCGCCCATGGACTGTAAGATATGAACATTACATTCGTCGCCGTCAAAGTCCGCGTTAAGCGGTTTAGTCTGTGAAAGATCAAGGCGTAAGACAAACTCTCCGGGCATAATCTTAAAACGCACTCCCTGCATGGATTCAATGCGCAAAGTAGGTTGGCGATTGAAAATTCCCCAATCTCCATCGACAATGTGACGATCGACTATGTCACCGACGTCCAACCCAGGTTGACCTCTCCACATAAAGGGTCGAGTAAAATTCTTGGTAACTTCAGCAACATTGATAGTATAGCCTTGACGCTTGACACGATTGATCTTGCCGTCTACAAGTAATTTTTCTAGCAACACTTGATTCCACGTAGTAACGGGTTCGGGTATAGTCAAGATTTTTGCTATAGATTCAGGCATTCCAGTCCATCCAGAACGAAGACGAGTACCGCCACCAACAATTACCGATCGAGCAGTTTCGTCGACGCGTTTGCCAGCTACATAACTTTGAAGATGGCCTTCTTTACTGCTAAGGCGTTCTCGATAGCCTTTGTGAGTTCGTCCGGTTTTGTTTTTCTCTTTAGTGTTATCTATAAGAGACCAAATGTGATTGTCGAGGTCATCTTCGAGGCGAATACGGTCAGCATCATTAAGCTTAGTAGACTTGCGCTTGGATGTGGTCTTGAGCGGTACATGACCTAGACGAAGACGATTGTTGGTTTTGATGATCACGTTGTATTTTTCGGTAAGATCATCGTCACGACGATCCGAACCCTTGTAGACCCAAGGTCGAGTTTGTGGCGGAGTCACAGGAAATACGGTAAAAATGAAGGACTCTGGGCGCACCGCATGAACGTGGTCACGGTCATCTTTCAATAAATCCTTGTCCGTATATTTTTCATCGTCCAAGAGATTTTCGTTGAATCCCAAAAGTATCATCGTTTCATTGGAAATTTGCATAAGAATAGCGAGCGTCTTCTCCGCGGAGAGTACTGTAGATTTGTCTTTTGTGCCATAGGTAATTTTTATTATGTTATTTTTCATAGTGATCTTTGGTGTGGGGTCTCCACAACAACTGCAAATGGTGATTGACTCGCACTTGACGACAAATGCGCGCAAGCGCTCTAGACGATGCTTGTTAAGCAATCCCATCCATTCCGCAGTTTCTAAGGGAATGAGAGAGGAATAGCACTTTGGACACACACTTTTGAGAATCCAAAAAACAACGTCCATGTATTCGAGGTTATAAACGGGCTTGGCCAAACGAATAAAACCAAAGTGTCCGGGGCAAGTTTTGTTGGTTCCGCCACAAGTCAAACAACGAACATTGTTATCTAGCACGCCTAAACGAGGATCGTAAGGAGTACCGCTTGGATCGCCGCCTCTAGTGTACGGCTTGTCGATCTCAATAGCAAAACGTTCCCACTCTGCTTGGCTTAGAGCGCAAAACTGAACAGCCTTGATATTACGAAGACGTGTGGCTAGGGTTAGCATCGTGTTGTCTATTTTACAAAGTACTTATGAGAAATCTCATTTTTTTTCTTTGTCATTTAGCACGTTCGCTCTCACGTTCACGTTCACACGTGGTTGAGAAAAAAAGAGAAAAAAGAATGAAGACTACTTTCAAGAAATCGAAAAAATGCAGGTATGGATGAATCCCGACGGTACCCGTCATATTCCCTTTGGTAGTCCGTATATTGACCAAAGTGAACTTCTTCGTAACACTCAACTCTACAGCCCGTATGAGTCCTTTCACTATGGGCTCTATGATCGCACTCCTCCGCTCTGTCAAACGTGGCAAACCCACACTCATCAATTTATGAAGAGCAACAACGATCCCGCGCCTAACGCTTATGTTGACAAGAACGCAAATTACGTTCGTGTCTTCAATCCTCGAGGCCAGCGCACTTGTCAATGACGACACGAACGTAGTTTCACTAACATTAAATTAGTGAAATCAAATAATCAGCGACTCTTTGTGATCTTGAAGCATCTTACGCATTTTCTGAAGTTTGTCATACCTTCATCTGCACTGCGTATTTGATCTGACCAAATAACAAATTCGTCAGAGCCGCATTTACAGTCATAAATACCCTTACAACCCTTTGGCTTGTATTTGATGTATGAAAGAAATTTGTCGTGTTTAGCCTTAGCGTCGGCAAAGACCACTGAATTGAACACCACAAAGGTTGATGTTTCGCACGACGATCGAAGCTCATCGAGGACTTTTTCAACATTTGTAGTGTCTAGAAAGCGCCCAACGTACTGATAAGCGATGTACTGATAAGCTTTACTCGTTGACGTAGACTCTTTTTTTGCTATGATTTTTGCAAGTTCGAAGATCAACGACTCGGGGTCGCCATCGACATCCTTCAAAATATTTTTAATTAGCTTTCTTTGCTTTTTCATTTTTGGTTAATGAAAAATGAGAAACAATAATTATTCAGTTTTCTTTACTTTTCACTTCGACCGCGACGTTTAGGTTTTTCACTTGACTCTTCGTCCTCTTCGTCCTCTTCGTCATTGTTTGATTCTTCTTCACCCTCTTCGTCGTTGCTTGATTCCTCTTCGCCGCTAGATTCTTCTTCGTCACTGGACTCTTCCTCTTCGTCACTGGACTCTTCCTCTTCGTCACTGGATTCTTCTTCATCACTGGATTCTTCCTCGTCACTGGATTCTTCCTCGTCCTCTTCATCGTCCTCTTCGTCACTGCTATCGTCGACGATCTTGTACTTCCACCTATTGCGTTTGCAGATTTCAACG
>Ga0163144_10009197_pt1 | contig 21249 bp, 19 predicted proteins | sample OliLak19BULKMAT1_FD_123175 | JGI IMG/M metagenome (GOLD analysis project Ga0163144, IMG submission 123175) | Freshwater microbial mat bacterial communities from Lake Vanda, McMurdo Dry Valleys, Antarctica - Oligotrophic Lake LV.19.BULKMAT1 | ecosystem: Environmental > Aquatic > Freshwater >... | reverse complement strand
CTCAATGCGCTTTTGGCGCGTTTTGCGAGTTCCGCGCGAGTGGGCGGCGACTGGTCCGGAAAAATCGATGCCTCGTGCCTCAATGAGACGCCGGAAGTGGAAGGCTTTTCGCGCCGCACCGGAGCACGATTGGCACTCGCGATTGCCGAGGCAAACACCGGCGATTTCTTGGTTAAACTGAAACGCAATCGCAATCGCAATACGGAAGCGGTGATCGAAGAATTGCGGGCGAAGTGCAATGAGGGCGAACCGGCCGTGAGCTTTGACTTCCCTGGCGTGCTGGGCGATCTAATCGGGGACTTGACGTGGTCGCCCAAGCCGGTGGAAATCAAGATTTTCTCAACCGATACGGCGCTCTTGAAGGAGAAGGCGGAGGAGATTGCCAGGACCATCAAAGCGATTCCCGGTGTGGTCGACGTCGAAGACGGATTGGTGGTGGCGGGGCCTTCAATGCGCCTCAAAGCCGACTTGGCCGTCGCCGCGCGAATCGGTATGACACCAAGAATGCTGGGAACCGAAATCCAAAGCACGATGCTCGGAACAGTCTCGTCTTATGTGCTAAAAGGCGATCGCACTTACAATGTTCGTGTTTTGTCCGCGCCCCAATCTCACGAACGCAAGCAAACACTTGCGACGTTGCCGATTCATTCGATGACCGGAGCCAAGTTGACCGTGCGCGACGTGGCTCAAATCGAACATGAACCCGGCCTGCTTGAAATGCACCGTGAGGATTTGCGGCAATTGGTGGCGGTCTCGGCTCGCTTCGAAGGTATCGACTTGGGACATGGAATGGCGACCCTCAAAGAAGAGCTTGCCAAGTCGGTGACATTGCCGCCCGAAGCAACGATCGAGTTTGGCGGATTGTACCAACAGCAACAGGAATCCTTTCGCAACCTGACGTTCGTGTTGATCGCTGCTTTGGTCCTGGTGTACGTCGTCCTGATGATTGAGTTTCGCACGTTTCTTGCACCACTTGCGATTTGGATGGGTGCATTGCTGGCGCTCGTAGGAGTCGTCGGCGGGCTCTGGGTGACTGGCACGACGCTGAACATTGTTTCGATCCTAGGGGCGATTATCGCCATGGGAATCGTGCATAAAAATGGCATATTGATGTTTGACTATGTTGAGCATTTACGTGCACAAGGCTTGCCACTGAAAGAAGCGATGGTGCAATCGGGACGACGACGACTCCGTCCGGTATTGATGACTTCACTGACAACGTTTCTAGGCTTGCTGCCGCTGGCTTATGGGGTTGGTGCTGGGGCTGACATGCTCCGCCCGATGGCCATTGCCGTCATTGGTTCGCTTTGTATGTCGCTGCTACTTTCGTTGGTGGCGACTCCCGTGTTTTATTATCTTCTTGTGAAATTACTACGACTCGATTCGTCCGGTACGATCCCGGTGTCTGTCGCAACTGGAGCGGAGCAACCATTATGAAATGGAAACCACTATCACATGTCGTTCTCGTCATCGCATTGCTGGCGATTGCCGCTGGCGGCGCCTATTGGGTCAATGCCCATGTGTTAAACGCGGATCGGGTTGATGCCGATATTGCCGCCAAATCTGCTGAACCCGCTGCCGCTCCAGTTTCTGTCCAGGCTGGGACAGTCGAGCGCGTAACGCTACGGCCTGCGCTCAAACTGGTTGGAGCCGTAATGGCGATTCCGGAAAAGACCGCCATGGTTTCGCCACAACTCGGTGGCTGGGTCACTGAGCTTAATGCTCACGAAGGTCAAACGATCAAGGCGGGTGAACCGCTGGTCCATTTGGATGACCGCACCGCGAAGACTGACATTCAACGGACGAGCGCCGTCGTGGCTGAGAAAACAGCCGCGTTGAAACGACTCAAGCGAGGTTATCTGCCGCAGGAATTGGAAGTAGCTCGACAAGACCGTGATAAGGCTAAGGCGACCGCCAATGGCCTGCGATCAGAACTTGCCGCGTTGGAAGATTTGCGCAAGCGAGGTGAGATTTCGCCAGTTCAATATGAAACGAAAGTGAAAGATTTGGAGTCTGCTGATGCAGCGCTCGCCTCGGCCGATGCTCATCTCAAGTTGAAAGAAGAAGGGACGCCGCCTGAGTTGCTCGAAGAAGCTCAGGCGTTGCTTGAAGCTGCCCGGGCCGGCGAGGAACACGCGAAGCTGACGCTCCAGTGGTGTACTATTGCCAGTCCTGTCAGTGGTGTTGTGACGCTATTGAATGCGCATCAGGGACAGTATTTTGCCCAGGCCGTTCCTTTGGCGACGGTGATGGATTTGTCGAATGTCTTCGTGCAGATTCGCATTCCCAGCCGCGACTTCGGCAAGGTAACGATTGGCACCAAGGTGGATATTCAACTGACTTCCATTCCCGACCGGACCTTTCATGGAGCCATCACACGCATCAGCGGCGAAGCGGACCCGTTGACCGGCAATGTCAACATGTTCGCGCTTGTTGAGAACAAGGAGGGCGAGCTTCGGCCGGGACTGGCGTGCGACGTGCGCGTCTGGCTGCCTGAGATTCGCGATGCCCTTGCCGTTCCGGTGACTGCAATCGGCGACCATGCCGGAACGTCGGTCGTGACGATGATCCAAGACGGCAAGGCCCACGAAACCATTGTGGAGTTGGGGGCCGAGACCCACCAACAGGTCCAGGTGACCCGAGGGTTGTCTGCGGGCGATGTGGTCGCAACCGCTGGCGGTTACGGACTACCGGATGGCTGCCCAGTACGAATTGTTAAAGATTTGGCGGCCGCAAGGGTGGCCGCCAAATGAACGGTCCAACTCCGCTCGATCGGCCTTGCCGCGCAATGGTGTGAAGGAGAGAAAAAAAAGAAGTTTGAAAGTGGCGATGGAGTTCGCCCTGAACCGCCAAGCAGCTTGGCTAATGACTCCTACCGGAAGGTTTACCTTCAGGTGGGAGTATGTCTCCGAAACACCTGCGGAAACCACCCGCAGGTTTTTTATTGCGCGACATATGTTTTCTGTTACGGTTTCGCCATGTTCCAATCTTGAATGATCGAACAAAACCTTAAACCAAGAGGAGCCATCAACGTCATGTTGTTCAAATTGCTGTGCCTCTTCTTGGCGGGAGGGCTTGGCACGTTGGCACGCTATGGCCTGTCGGGCATGGTGCAACGCCTCTCGGCAAACGAGTTGCCGTATGGCACATTTGCGGTCAACGCGACAGGATGCTTCTTGTTTGGGTTAGTGTGGGCCTTGGCCGACGAGCGGCTCATCATCCGCGGCGAAACGCGGTTCATCATTCTGACAGGATTCATCGCGGCATTCACGACCTTCTCAACATTCGCCTTTGAAACAGGCGGAATGTTGCGGGATTCCCAGTGGCGGCCTGCCGCAGGCAACGTTCTGGCCCATAATGTCGTGGGCATCAGCGCTGCATTACTCGGAATGGCCATTGCGAAACTGTTTTAACAATTGCTGGAGACGGACCAATGCAACTGCCGAAGGCGCTGAAAAGGGGACGCTTAAAAGGGGACGCACCTTTATTCGCTTTCAAAACGGCATCGTTCCTTCGCGCTCCCGGTTCTTCCGTGGCCGACCCAGCGAAGAATAAAAGCGGTCAGGTCAGGTTTCCTCCCCTGCCGTCTCCTTCCTGGGTCGCCCTGGACGGCGCAACCGCGGATTGCAGGCCCAACCGTGCCGCCGAGGTTCGCTCGCGGAGGGTTGCGTTCGACATATCGGCACACGGTATAATAGTGATCGTCTTCCTGGCTTGCCGCAAACCTTTCTCGAAGGCGGCGTAGTCGACCGGCTTGTCAAACACCGTGAACGGCTTTCGCCCTCCTTCATCGCACAAAGGTGGTAACCGATGCTTCACCAAACATTCGCTGCATTTTGGTTGTGTGTTGGATTCGGTGCGGCGCCGCCCCCGACAGGCGCCGGCGACACCCCGGTCGCTGCCGTTCCTCTTCCCGGCGGCGGGATTGCCGACCAGTCCGGAAATGTTGGATACTTCCCGAACCTTTCCGGCGGCATCGACGCTCTCGACCTGGCCAACGGCAAACTTCTCTGGAGCAGCAAGGAAGCGAAGCGACCTCTCTTGGCCACGGGAAACCGCCTTTTCGCCCAAGCGGGCGTTGACGACATGCGCGTTGTGGTGCTCGATGCCGCGAATGCCGGCAAACGTCTTTCGCAGTCCCGGCCTCTCAAGTTCCTTGATTGGGTTTCGTTTGGGCATGAGCCGGGCCGCTCGCTCCGGACGGGTGCTCGTCTGGAGAAGGACACCCTTTTGTTGGTCTGGGAGGCCAAGGCGTGGTATGCCGTCGGGGCAGCGCCGACGCCGGAGATTCAGGAAGAGGCCCGCAAGTCCGCGACGGGGGCCTTCCGGGTGGATTTGAAGAGCGGCATGGTGGAATCGGTGGACAAAGCGAAGCCCCCCAAGCCCGCGCTGCCCGAAGAGCCGGCCAGCGTGACACTCAGCGGGCGGACGTTCACTTTCACGGACAGCACCAGGAACCCCACCGACGTCATGCGTCTGCGCCGCACGATCCACGCAAAAACCGCCGCCGGTAAAGTCATCTGGGCACGCGACGTCGCGGGACCGCCGAACCTGCTTGCGATTCCCTGAAGACCGGCGTCAAATAAGGGGTCAGGTTAGTTTTAATCCCCTGCCGTCTCCTTCCTGGGTCGCCAGGGGCAGCGCAACGCGGATTCCAAACCCAACCGTGCCGCCGTTGCGGTTTGCCGGGACTCCGCGCCGAACGGCGCTCCGCGCGTCAGCGATTTCCGCAGCGCTTCCAGTTCCTACTCCGTCTGAGCGGCATTGACAGGTTCGATCCAGTTTGTCGGCCAGGAAAGCGGCCCGTCGCATAGCCAGTGTTCTTGCGTCACATGCAGCCGATGCCAAAGGCTGGACCAACGCCATTGCTCCGCGCGCAAAACGCGGATTCATCAGATAATCAATTTGGGGCCACTTTGTGTCGATCTAATAGCCGCCGAGAACCCCAAATCGCGTAAGAGTATATCCCCCAACAGGATTCGGCTTGAAAGTATGATAATAGGCGTGCGCTGTCCCTTCATACATGAGTTGCGTCGCTTCCTTGATGACATGTTTGCTGAAGCGACCCTGCAAGCATCCCTCTACCTGCGCCAAGTCCATGCCAAGACGTATCTTTATCCCCTCCAAAGCGATGTGAACTAACTGCACCTCAGCTGACTCGCACCCATCCATTTTCGCAATCCTTTCATGAAAAAGGGATTCGCTCTGTGGCTGACAAACGAAAAGAGTTGAAGGAACTTGGGTTTCGCGACAAAGGGGCATGATTGCCCGTCGGAATACGGCAGTCAAGGACAATCCACGATGTCCACTGCTGTTTCCCTTTCCCTTTGCTTGCGCAACGGGTCTGGTTGGCGAGGTGTCAATCTGCGTTGCCCCTTTTTTTTCCGAGATGAGAGGATTTGCGAGCGTCGAAGGGGGGGGTGGAGGTGTCGCTGCTGTCGTAGTGGTCAGGCGATGCCGTAAGATGAATGTGGACAAGGCGTTTGGGAAGGGGCCACTACGACGGGAGGCGTGTCGTAGTGGTCGGGGGAGGTGTCGTGGTGGTCAAGAAGCGTGCCGGTAGAATACCGGCGCCACACATCAGCCGACGCCGCGTTGGGGGGTGGCGTCGGCGGGGGGGAAGGGGAGGCTTTCGGCTTTGTCTTGTTGGGACTTCCAGAAGGCGGCGAGGGCGATTTGGGCGCAGCGTTCCTGGACTTGGGCGGGGGTTTCCTTGGGGTCGGCGAGGCGGTCGATCTGGTCGAGCATGTGGGCCAGCTCGTCGGGGCAGTCGTCGAGGATGCGGCGGGCGAGGGCCTTCTTGTCGTCGGCTTCCATGTAGGTCAGTTCGACGGCTTTGTCGAGTCGGCCGGGGCGGGTGGAGATGAACTCCATGGCGCCGTCGGGGGTGTGGCGGGGTTGGCCCAGGGCGGGGTCGATCTTGGTGATGTCGTTGGTGGTGATGATGGTGAAGACGCCGTCGGACTTCTCGACGCCGTCCAAGCAGTTGAGCACGCAGTCGAAGGTGAGCAGACCCATGGGGCGGGGGCCGGTCGGTTCGTCGCCGTCCTTGGGCGGGCTGAGCATGAGGGGCATGAGGCCGGGGCGGCGGACGATGTTGTCGCGGCCGTGGAAGACGTTGTCGAAGTCTTCCCAGAGGGCGACGCAGGGGACGGTCTTTTGCATGTCGTTCCAGGCATTTTGCAGTTCTTGGTTGGAGAGTTCGGCGAGGTTGAAGACGTAGATCGGCATGTTGAGGTCTTGGGCGAAGGCGCGGGCGAGCGCGGTCTTGCCGGTGCCGGGCGGGCCGTAGAGGACCCAACCGCGTTTCCAGGGGATGCCGCGTCGGCGGTACCAGTCGCGGCTGGAGCGCCAGAGCTCGATCTCGCGGATGAGGTTCTTGATGCGCTGGGGGAAGATGAGGTGGTCGAGGGCGCGGCCTTCGTGGGAGAGGCCCTTGCCGAGTTGGTCGGGGCGATAGCCGAGGAGGCGGTAGGCGGTCTGGTGATACCAGGGGAGGCCGCTGGAGGAGCCGGCGTGTTCCATCTGAGCTTCTTCCTTGCCGCGGGCGGGGATGTAGTGGATGGCGAAGCGGACGGCGGCGTCCTGGTCGGCGGCGGAGTCCCAGGTGAGGCGGTCGTTGTAAGTGCAGGCTTCGGTGAGGATGCGTTCGACGTCGAGGGTGCCGCGCAGGTAGGTGATGGTGGAAAAGATCTTGCTGCCGGCGGAGGCGGGAGCTTCGCCGGTGGTGCGGGCGGCCTTGTTCTCGACTTCATTGCGAAAGAGGAAGGGACGCCAGCCGTTCCAGAAGACCATGTTGCGGTTGCCGAAGGTTTCGTAGGGGACGAGGGAGTATTGGCCGTCGCGGCGATGCTCGTGCCAGGCGCCGAACATGCGGTCGTAGAGTCCGCTGCGGCGATAGCGGGCGATGAGGTAGGAGACGAGGGCGTTGTGGGCGTACTCGCTGTTGATCTCGACACGTTGGACGAAGAGGTTGGCGGCGCGCCAGAGCACCGCCTTGATGTAGTTCCAAAACCCGGCGATCAAGCCGATGATCGCGCCGCCGGCCACCCACCTGGTCAAATCCATGCCTGCTCCCGATTGCGAACGCCAAAGCGTTCCGCGACTTGGGGGAGCAATGGGGAGCCGGCTTCCCGGGGCGACACGCCCGCAGCACTCCGACCGTCCCACTCTCCCCTATGCGGGGAACAGGACAGGCGGAGTGCGGAATATCGCGACGAATGTTGCGTTCTCTTAGCTCAGGGTCACTTGGATCGGGAAGTTGCCGAAGTAGTTTTCCAGGTCGACGAGGTTAGGGTTGAGGAGTTCGAAGCCAAAGCGGGTGGTGCGGCTGGCCTTGAGAACTGCGTTTGAGATGACCATTTCCGGCGCGCCGCTGGCGAGGACTCCGGTGGCGTCGAGGAGCGTCACGCCAGCGGGAAGCGGAGGAAAGGTGAGGCGCACGTTGGCGGTGATGTCGCCGGGCTGATTGTTGAAGACGGTGACGAAGCCGTCGAAGGTGGGACTTTGGTATAACGGTATGCCGTCTTGGGTGAGCAAGGCTTCGCCGTCGGATGTCGCTGTGGAGAACGCAACCTGCGTGGGCAATTGCGCGAGAACGGCGGGACTGGCGGGGGCGGAGGCGGCGGCGAACACCGGAGTCAACCCGCCGGTGGCCGTGACGGTTCCGGGCGGCACGTTGCTGAACTGGAGATTCGCGCCGGCGTAGTAGCTGGGCAGGATCACGTTGTTGGGATTGGAGTACTGGACGAAGATGCGTTCCGTCTGCTGTGGCGCCAGGCCGCTGTTCAAGGTAATGAATGGGACTCCATTGGAGTCGACGCCCGAGGCGTTGGTTAGGGTGACGCCCGTGGGAAGGTTGCTGAAGCTCACGAACAACGGACCGCTGAGGCCTCCCGTGCCCGCGTTGGTGAGCGTCACGTAGCCGTCGTAGGTGTTGGTGGCGTCGTTGGGCGTATAGCGGATCGGGTTGAGCGCTTTGATGTTCGGGCTGGCAAAACTGCCCGCTTGAATGAAGACGTTGGTGTCGACGATGCGGTCGAAGACGTCGGCCACGGCGATTTTGATATGGTTGGACTGTCCCGCGTTGACGGGCAAGATCAGTGTCAGTACGGTCGTAAAGCCGTCCATGGAGGTGTTGCGCGGAAAGGGCGGCGTCGAGTTGTCGACGAAAAACTGCGAATTCGTGGTATTGTTGACGTTGTTGATGCTCACGAACGTGCTGGTGCCGGGTAGGAGGGCGGCGTTTTGCCCATTCAGGTAAAACGCGAACACGTCGTTGAACGATCCTCCGACGAACTCCAGATACTCATCGGAGGAGAAGACATAAGTGAACACGATCGAGCCGCCCTGAGGGACAAAGTCGAATTCCAAGACTGCCGCGTCGAAGGTTTGGTCGGGGGCGACGAGGAGGTCGAGATCGGCATCGCCGGGGCTAAGGTTACTGTTGCTGACATTGATGAGCGAATTGGGTCCAACCACGGCATTGGCCCGGCCCGAGCTGAGTACGACGCCGGTGTCCATGCCGATGGAATTTGCCCCGCCCTGGAAGATGCCGGCCGCAAGATTGGACCCCGTATACGACACGTTTGAAAAGGTGACGCCCTGGCCGACGAGATTTTGAACGAGATCTTGCGGCGTCAACGCGGTTAGATTGGTGACGGCGGTAACGGGCGTCACCCGATCCTCCAGGCACTCGAAGCTCGGCTGAAAGACAGGCCGCCGAGATTGGTCGGTGCGTCGCCGCGGTTCCGGAGTCGCGACCAAGAAACGCTTCAATATCGACAGCATGGCGAAGAACTCCGATCCGTGGAGAGGCATTTAGAGTCTGTTCCCAAAAGGGGTCAGACCCCGGGTCTCCGACAGTAGAAACATTAGGGCGTGTTCAATGGGGTCAGACCCCTTTTGGAACAGGCTCTTAGAAATCCACTTCGAAGCCAATGTTGAACCATTGGGCCCAGAAATCGCTTTCGGTGAACGGCACGCGCGGACCGGCGGGCACGACCCGCGGATTGAGGACCGTTTGATCCAGGACGCGATCGATCTGATCCCCCGGGCGCACGACGTTGGTGAGCCAAAACACCGTGTACCCAACATTCAGGCGAATCCGGTCGCTGAGGTCGAAGGTGCAGTTGAGGGCGAATTCGGGCAAGATGGCGAAGCGATTGCGTTGCGTGGATCCGATGTTGGAGTCCTGGGCGTAGAACCCTTGGCTGTCGGTCGTCACGACGCCGCGAACGAAGTCGGTCTGCACGGTGTTGCCGCTGATGCGGACATTCTGAACGTTTGGTCCGGCGGCGCATTTGCCTTGCAAGGACAGAGTAAACGCCTCGAAGCGATAGAGAAACTGCGCGCCGAGTTGGCCGCCGCAGAAGTTGTTCGTTGTTTCGAAGGAATCGGAGATGGACAGTGCCAGGGCGTTTTGCAAGGGCAGGTCGCGAACGGTATCGGAATTGGCGTAGCGTTCCTCCAGATTCAACCAGCGCGCTCCGGCGAGAAGACTGAACGAACCGCCGTTGCCGGGCGCGCCGGAAAGGTTGCGGCGGAAATTGAGTTCCCCGCCCATGATTTGGGTCCGCAACTCGTCCGAAGTGGTTCCCAGGAGGACATTGGGCAAGGCGCGCGGATCGGCATTCTCGAAACGCCCGGTAAGATCGAAATAGGGTCGCGACAATACCGGGCTGCCCGCGGCGTTTGAGACATTGTCGAAAGACTGGGTTCCCTCGACCATGTACAGGAAATTCGCCTCGACATTCCAAAGATCGGGTATGGCGTACCAACAGACGGAGAATCGTCCGGCGGCGTTGGGACCAGCGGTGGGTTCGCCTCCCAAGAGTACGCGCGTGCCTGGCTGGCCGAGACCTCCGGGAATGCCGCCAAGGGCGCTGCCGGTGCTCAAGACCGGCGGCAGGGTATGGGCTTTGTACCAGAGAATAAGGTATTCCAGGCCGACCGTGACTCGCGGGCCGCAGGGGGCGCAGATGCCTTCGTCGAAGCCGTTGGGCAACAACGAGGGAGCGGCCTGCCCCGGAAAGGCACCGCCGGGCTCACAAGGCACGACCATCGACCCAAAGGCACCTGGGGCGGGAGGTTCCTCCGTTGGCGGCGCGGCCGGGGCGGCTTCTTGCGCCATGCTTGAGCCGACAAGCGCACACCACGTCAGGAAAGTCAGGAGCGTCCGCCGCATTGCCATGCCAGCCTTCCATCCGTGGACTGAACTGTTTCAGGATCGCTACTTATGATCCCTTACCAGTACCATCGGCCGGCCGGCATGAATTCTTGATACAATCGGCAAAACTGGCAAAGTCCGCCTATCTTAAAGCGCCCATCCCTGCCGTTTCCGCAGGATGCCCGACGCCGCGACGATCGCCTCCAACTTCGCCTCGGCGACCTGGGCCGATGCCACTGGGTTGTCGGCGAAGGTCGCGAAGCCGCAGTCGGGATTAAGCAACAGCCGCTCCGCGCCAAAAAGTTCAATAGCTTGTTCCGCTCGGGCAACTAATTCCGCGGTGGGTTCGACCTTATCGCTCTTAGGATTGACCACGCCGAGTCCGACGCGACAGTCGTCGGGAAGTTGTTTGAGGCTGGCCAACTCGCCGGCCCGGCTGGTACACATCTCAAGAAAGAACGTGCCGACCGGAATGGTTCGCAGCAAGGGCACGAGAGCCTCGTAGTCGCCGCTCAGGGCGACGCTTTCGTCGCGCGACCAATTGCCGCGGCAAACATGCAGCGCCAAACGCTCCCGCGGAAAGCCGGCGATCACGCGGTTGATGAGATCGCCCGCGAACGCCAACTCCTCGTCCGTGTTCCGCCGTTCGCCGAGCGCGCCGCACATGAAACTTCGCTTTTGCCGGCTGCCGCCGAACACGACCTCGGTCAGGACCGGCTCGTCCAATTGCACCAGTGAGGCGCCGGCCTCCAGTAAGCACTCGATTTCCTCACGCAGAACGCGGATGATGTCGTCAGCCAGCGTTTCCCGTACTTGATATACCCGATCAGAAACGCACTCCAGCCACATCGTCCGGGTCAACAAATAAGGACCGGGCAAGGCAACCTTGATCGGCTTCGTGGTTAGGGATTGCATGAACTGCAGTTCGTGGAGCACGAGAGGCCGCACCCGCCGGAGAGGCCCCAGCACGGCGGGATGGCGCACTTTTTCCGCGGGAACATCCAGCGAGCGCAGTTCCTCCTCGAACTTCTTCGGGTCGTCTACATAAGGGAGCAAGTCGGTGATGGGCACCAGCTGGCAGTTTTCGATTCGGCTGCCGACGAAACTGGCATAGTTGTCCCGGCGCTGCTCGCCATCCGTCACGACGTCGACCCCGGCACGTTCCTGGGCGGCAACGGCGAGGCGTACGGCGTCATCGCCGGTTTGCTGAAACGCCGACTCATCGAGGCGAGTTTCCAAGTATTCGTGGATCGCCTGCAACATCCAACGAGGCCTCGGCCAGCTGCCGATTCCCATTACGGACAGGGGCGCGATCGGCTGAGCGGTCATGGTCCGCGGCGCCATTTGGCCTCCCGCAACCGGAATTCCCGGGGAAGCGACGCGAAACTCCGATTTCGTGTAGCTTGCCGGCACACCGCCTTTGCGAATGAGAAAGCTCCGTTGCGCCCCCTCACGCCGGCGTGAAACGAGTTCATTGCCGGTCAGACGCGCCCAGGCCGGCAAATCCTCCTCGACCGAAACCTCGGTGGAGAGAATCTCAAGCAGTTGGCCCCGCTCCAGCGGATCCAGGTGTTTGCGAATCAGAAGCAACAAACCATTGCCGCAGTCGAGATCGCCGCCGTCGAAACGTGCGTCGGGACGAGAACTATGTTGTTCGACCCAGTCCATCATTCCCCTTCTCCCCGTTTTTCCGAGCCGCCCCGCTGAAAGACTCACCTAATAACTTACGCACGGCGCTCCATCCGACAGAAATTCCACCAACTTCGCGCCGCCGACGATCACCGCCCCGGCGACCAAATTATTTTCATCCAGCTTGCGCCGCTTCAAGCAGGGGGAACAAACGAAAAGCCGCCCCCCCGCCGCCGCGAAATTGGCCACCAGATCCTTAAGCGGGGAAAAACCTTCCTCATGAATGGCGTCCGCATATCCCTTTTGAGAAAGGCGTACTCCTTCGCTGCTCAAGAAGACGATCGTTTCCTTGTCGGAAGCGACTGATGCATTGGCGATGACGAAAGCGACCGTTGCCTTGTCGGCGTTATCGGCGGCCGAAGTCAGACTGACGCAGAATTTTCCGGGCATGTTCATTTTTCCTTTCGTCGAATGAAGTAATCGGGATGCTCCCCCCGCACGAGGCGATTTCCCGTCAAACGGCACCAAGCGGGCAAGTCCTCCGGAGCGGCCGGATCGCGAGCGGTGACTTGCAGTATCGCGCCGCCGGGCATCGACTGCAAGCGAATCCGCAGTGCCAAGACCAAGTCGCCGCAACTCATGTGGCCGGCATCCCAGACGGAAGCCGGTGCAATGTCCCCAGAGAGCGGCTCGGGGTCTAGCACGGCTTGCGGCGTCGCGGCTGAGATTTCGCTGGGCCAAAGACACGCCGGCCTCATGGTGGGAGCGAAACCTTCCCGGCGACAGGCGACTTCCCAGGCTTGACGAAAACAGTCGCGGTGCTGCATGTGGCCGGCCAATTGCTCGCGCAACTCCTCAAGCGGCCGATCCAAACCCCGCGCCAGACAAACGGCGCAGCGCGGCGAGTCCTTGAACCCCAGCGCGACGGTAAAGAGCGCTTCGTGTCCGCACGGCACCTTACCGCATTCCACGCATGGGATTCCCGCGAGCCGCTCCATGTCGGCGAGCAGTCCCGCGAGCCGCGCGGAGTCTGCTTGCTCAGACGGCTCGGTAAGCCTCGTATCTGCATTCACACCCATCCGCGACCGCCTTTCGTCCCAGCGCTGTCGGATTGCGCCGACATATCTTGTTATTTTGTCAAAATCGTCGTCGATTTCTGCGAAAAGAGAAGAATTCCGAAAAAATGGAGAAAAAATGATTGAAGTCTCATGAAATCATGCCTTAATATGTCTTCAGACTTCGCAAGTATAACTCTCCTCGGGGCTTTGTTCCATCCAGCGATACTCGCGCTGTAGACGGACAATCCTCGACCCTCTCCCAAGACGACTTTGAGACACTCCGCGCGGAATGTCTCCGATTTCGCTTTTTGTATTCCATTACTTCTGGAGGAGAAGGTACATGAACAGTCGCGCAAGACGCAGTGGTTTCACATTGATCGAGTTGCTTGTGGTAATCGCCATTATCGCAATTCTTATCGCCCTGTTGGTTCCGGCGGTGCAGAAGGTGCGTGAATCCGCCGCCCGGACGCAGTGCATGAATAATCTAAAGCAGATCGGCCTGGCGGCCCACAGTTATGAAGGCACTTACAAGGCGCTTCCTCCCGGCTATCTGGGAAGCTATCCAAATCTGGCCGAACCGTATGGGACCAGCTGGCCCCAGTCGATTTCCTTGCACTATTTCCTCCTTCCGTATCTGGAACAAGGTCCGATCAAGTCGAAGGGCGATGTGGGATTGCCGGTTGGCTATTTCTCGCTGACGCAGGTCAGAGGTTCCTGGTGGAATTATGGCAACACCAAGACTGCCTCCGCCGCCCAGCCTTCGGTTTTCGTGTGCCCCGCCGCGGATAATAGTTTCACCAGCATCGGCGTCTTGATGCCGACCTACCCGGGTGGCATGACCATCGGTTCGTTCGGAGGTTCGCCGGCAATCGGCTTCACGAACTACCTTGGCGTGGCCGGCTATCTCGGCAAAGCCAGCACCAGCTATCCCGGCATCTACATGAACCGCTCCCGCCTTTCGCTGATTCAGATCAGCGACGGCAGCAGCAACACGCTCATGTTCGGTGAAACCACAAACACTCAAATCGGACATTCATGGGCAGGCATCGGCGCCATGCCCGTGGCGTGGGGCCTGCCCACCGACGGTCAATGGTACACGTTCGGCAGCAAACACACCCAGGTCGCCAACTTCTGCTTTGGCGACGGCTCCTGCCGTTCCATACGCACCGGCCTCAGCGGCGCCGACGCGAACACCTTCACGTACATGGCCGGGATCAACGACAGCTTCGCGGGCAATACGGGCAACATCGCCTACTAGACCTCGCGACTCCCGACCAACGAATCGTGGCCGGGGTCGGTACTCCGACCCCGGTTTGCTAGGCGACCGCCGGGCGCAGGAACGAGACGAGAGGATTGGGCACCGGTACTCCGACCCCGGTTTGCTAGGCGACCGCCGGGGTCGGATTACCGACCCCGGCCACAACATAACCAATCGTCGCTCGATATTACTTGCAATTCTTACATAAGGACTTCTTCATGCGCAGGCTGGTAGCCTTACTCGTCTTTTGCGTGCCTTTGGTGATGCTCGGCTGTTCCGGCGGCGATTCCAACAAGAAGTCGGGTGAGGCATCCGGCACTCCGATTGCCCCGTCGGCCAACCCAGGCAAGGGCGGCGTTCCTCCACCGTTGCCGCCTCCCCCGCCGCCGCCTCCTTGATAGAATAAAACCGATTCAATCTCTCCATGGCGACGTTGGTCCCGCCAACGTCGCCTTTTTCTTTCCGCTGACGATCCTCTTCGCTACCCAACTCCTTGCAACCCCGTCAAAAAAATTGCCGCCGTCTCGATCCGCAAGATGCGCGGCCCCAGCGACACGACCCGCCAATTCGACGCACGGCCGCATTCCACCTCCGCGTCCGTGAAGCCCCCTTCGGGACCGACCGCGATCCGCCGTGTCGCCGACGTTCCGTGTGGCGATGACGCAAGTTCTTCGCCTCCTACATGGGCGATCCAGGCGACATCGCCTTCGGTGCGCCGCGAAAATAGGTCCGCCAAGGTCGTCAGCGGCTCAATCGCCATCAGGACATTACGTCCACATTGCTTGCTTGCCTCGATAACGTAGCGCTCCAGCTTCTCCAATTTACCTTCGCGAGGATGGATAACGCTGCGTGCACATTCGAGGGGAACAAAAGCCGTCGCGCCGAGTTCCGTGAGCTTTTCGATCAAAAACTGAGCCCGATCGCCTTTGGGCAGGGGAGCGGCCACTTCCAGCCGGAAAGGAAGTTCCCGATCCGGGCGCCGAACTTCTTCAATGTCGATCAAAACGCTCTTCTTTTGCACTGTTTGGACCCGACCTGGGTATTCGTTGCCGTCTCCGTTGAAAAGGCAAACGAGGTCGTCGGGGCGAAGTCGACGTACCTGGGCAAGATGGTGAGCCTCCGGTCCCGTCAATTCGGCCAGTCCAGGGTTCAGCGGCAAGTTGAGGTAAAATCGTTCGGCCATCTGTGCTAGAGTACGCGCCGGCCTGGATCGAGGCCAGGATGGAACGCCGCCGTTTCCGTGGGATCGGCGGACAAGGCGTAGGAAACGCGGGGTGGCGCATGTCGAGCAAAGGGCAGGAGACGGCGACCTTGAACAGCACGAAGCAGCTCTTGGACGAGTTGGACGCGCTCATGGAAAAAATGCTCGCGCTGCCCGTGAGCAGCGCGGACGATGCCGCGCCGCTGCCCGAGGAACTGGCGCGGCTGCCGCGTGTAACGGCCACCTTGACCGTGCTGGAGTCCGCCGCTCCCGATTTGGAACAATCGCAAACCGACACGGCAGGACTCTCGGCCCTGGCGTCGTCGCCGCGCGTCGATGAGCCGGCTAAGACGGGGCCGCCGCATGTGGAATTCGATCCCAAGCGAGCTTCGCCTTCTCACAAGGAAGAATCGCTGGCTAGTCCAGCGCGTTCGCCTTCCTACATGACAAATGTCGAGGCGGCCGTCCCCGAGGAAGCCATACCACCTTCATTGCTCAACGTGCAAGTGCCGGAGATTGAAGTCTTGCCGGTGCGACCGCGCCCTTGGGCCAGCGTCGCCATTCAGCCCCTTCTTCTGGTCAACGGCATCTTCGATCTCCTCACATTCTTTCTGGGACCTCTGGGCCGCTGGCTGCGCACCGGCCCGGGACGCAGTTTCCTGGCTTTCGCGGGAGTGGTCCTCGCTGTCCTGGGCATCGGCTGGCTGATCCGCGACTGGATGAGTTGGACCCAATAAGTCCCCGTTCGTAGAATGCCACTTCCGTAAAGCAAGCCGCCAGCTTGCTACCCCGCCGCGCTGATCGATTTCACCACCCGCTCTCAACCTGCGGCGTGATTTTCAAATGCGAAGCAGTGGGCGGCGAATACGCATAAGAGTGAATCGGCCGACGATCTGAGTGGAGAGCTTCATGAGTCAAACGGAACCCGAGAACGGCACGGAACCGGCGCTGCCGGTGCCGAAGCTCTCCCCCCTGGCCGGCTTTCTGAGCTATCTCGTTCCCGGCCTAGGTCAGATCGTGCAGGGCCGCGTGGTCAAAGGCGTTTTCTTCATGGTGGTGCTGCTCGGGATGTTTCACGCCGGCCAGGCGATGGGCGGCTGGAAAAACGTCTACATGCCCGTGGTGGAAGAAGATCCGCGCGATCCCGTTATGCGGCGCAGCAACAATCCCTTGCGCAGCATCTATTATCGCTGGCATTTCGCCGGGCAGTTCTTTATCGGCGTCGCGGCCTGGCCCGCGATTTTGCAGTATTACGACATGCCGTTGGCATCCGAGAAGAACAATGCCTTCGTACACGAATATCAGCGCGAGCCGATGACGCGCGAAAAAGAAAACCGCACGCGGGGACGCAATCCTGATCTTGTTAAGCGCTTCGATGAGGACGCGCTCAGCGGCGAAGGGAAGTTGAACCGCGAGATTGCCGCGGGCGACAAGGGTTGGGATCTAGGTTGGGTCTACACAGTCATCGCCGGCGTATTGAATATCTTGGTCATCTACGACGCGGTCGCCGGCCCGGCCTTTGGCGTGCGTCGCCAACGGGCCAAACCCGCAAGCCCGCAACCGGAGGCAGCCGCGTCATGATCTTCGCCATCGCACCCTTCTATTTGCATTTGCCGCTCTTGATCGTGCTCATCAGCCTCGTTTACAGCGCGACGCGCTACGAGGAATGGTCCAGCATCTTTGATGAAGCCTTCCGCTGGGGCCTGCGCATGACCATGTTCCTGGCCGGCATCGGCGCCGTCGTCTGGATCGTCGATACTTTCCTTTGGCCCAGAGGCTAAGACACGAGTACAAGCCGGAAGCGTAAGCGACGGTTGTCCCCTGCCGGTCCGTCACTCACGCTTTCGGCTCGTGCGGGCGGGACGCATCGCAATGGCAAACTCACCCGATCCATCCCCGGAGGATGGCTTTCGCTGGCAGAGTTGGCTGCAACGCAGCGACGAAGCCGTGTTTCTATTGAATCGCCGGCGCCGCCTAGTTTTCGCCAATCGTGCTTGGGAACAGGCGACCGGTCTCTTACTGAAGGAAGTCCGCGGCCACGTTTGTCGACGCCGCCCCCGCGGCGTGCTAGCGGACAAGACGGAGTCGATCCTCGGCGCACTCGCGCCGCCGGCCGAAGTGTGGAAGGGCAGCCCCAGCCAATCGCGCCGCCTGCTTCCCATCATCGGCCGCCCCGCCCGCTGGGTCGAGATGGCGTACCTCCCGCTCGGCGGCGGCGCTACGCTCCTGGGCGTCGTCGGCGTTATCAAACCCCTCCCCGAGGCGCCGCGGACTCCTACCCAACCGATCCCGGAGAAATGGCTCGCCCTGCGCGATCGCCACGCCTTCCCGTTGAGCTTATGGGAAGGAGACGCGCCGGCGCTGGTTCGCCTCGTCAGCCAAATTCGGCTTGCCGCCGGTCAGCCCGGCCTACCGTTGTCGATATTCGGCGCGAAGGGCACGGGAAAGCACTCGGTCGCGCGCGCGGTGCATCAACTCAGCGCCTGCCGGCAACGCTTTTTCGCCTGTCTTGACTGCGCCCGCCTGCCGCCCGATGGAATTGCCGAGGTGCTTATGGGAGAAGAGCGCGACGGCAAACCGCCCCTGGGCGTCGTACTCTTGAAGGAGCCTGCGCGGTTGCCTCGTGAAGTTCAATCGCGCATCGTCGACCTTCTTGATCGACGTGACGATCAATCTCCCTGGATTCTGGCCGCCTTTCGCGAGGATCCGATAAATGACGTCCGCGCCGGCGTCTTAATGGAAGCACTGCATGCCCGTCTGACCACGCTGATCGTCACGCTTCCTACGCTACAGGAACGCCGCGACAGCTTGCCGCGCCTGGCCCACGCGATCCTCGACCGCCTCAGCCCGCTCTTTGAAAAGGGAACTGCCGGCATCGCGCAAGAAGCCATGGAGTTTCTCAGACATCACGCTTGGCCGGGCAATCTGCACGAGTTGCATCAAGTGATCCAAGGCGCGGCCGAGCGCGCGGAGGGCGCCCGCATCGAGCCGACGCACCTGCCTCTTTACCTTCGCGCGCGGCCGGCGCTGGTGGAACGAACCTTTAACCTGGATTCCATCCTGGAAAAGGTCGAACGCCGCATGCTTGAGTTGGCCCTGCGCCTCGCGGACGGCAACAAGAAGAAAGCAAGCGATCTGCTGGGCATCTGGCGAGCGCGTCTCTTGCGCCGCGTCGAGGCGCTCGGCATCAATGCCCCCAACCGCGAGTCGCCGGAGTAATCCCGATGAATCACGCACAGGTGCTCGCCTGGAAGCTCAATGAACCACTTCTGGAAAGTCTCCAGAAACTCACGCGCGAACGCGGCGTTTGGCTGCGCGAGGTCGCGCATGAGAAAACTTGCCTCCACCTGATTCGCCAGGGCGGGCCGGGCGTTCTCGTCTTGAACTTCGGCAGGAATCTGGAAGCGGAACTCAGCACGCTCGAAGCAGTGAGCCGACTCTTCCCTGAGCAGGCCACGATCGTCGTCGGCGACAGCGCCCACCCCACGCTCGCCGCGCTGGCGTGGGATTTGGGCGCCGCGTATGTCCTATTTCCGCCCGAACCGCTCGACCGACTCGCGGAGATCGTGCGCGGGTTTCTGCCGGGCACGCCAGAACCACCGGCATTCTGATCGACGCTCACTCCCTGCTTACTTTTGATTTGCGCCGAGTCGATACGCCGCGATGCCGTTTAGTTCACGGATATAGACGTCGTCGCCGTCGACGGCGATGTGGCCCCAACATTGCTCGTCGCTGACCTTGCGCTCATCGACGAGGTCGAAGCGGTCGGGATTCGCCTTGATGAGATAGAGGATGCCTCGTTCGTCGAGAGCGAGCATCCTGTCGCCGCGGACGGCCATGCTCCAGTATTTGCCAAAGCGTTCGGTCGTGATCCAGCGTTCCTTGCCGGTCTTCAAATCGAAGCAACCGAAACGCTGTGATTTAAGGTGCAGATAAAGGAAACCGCCACAGATGACGGGCGAAGACATGTACGCTTGTTGATTGTTGGTCCAGGTCGTCGAAGCGGCCCAGCCCTTGGCCTTTTTTTCGATGTCGTAAAGAAACGATTTGCCGCCGTAGGTGCTGGTGAAAACATCGCCGTTATGCACAACCGGGGTGAGGATGTTCATATTCTTGAAGGCGGGAACGTCTTGCGACCAAAGGACGTCGCCTTTTTCCGGGTCGACACCCGCGAGTTGCGTCCGCGTCTGGACGATGAGTTGCTTCTTGCCCTGCACGTCGGCGAAGATGGGTGAAGAGAACGCGCTGTTGTAGGTGGCGCCGCCGTCCTTGAGGGCGGTCCAAAGAAGCTTCCCGGTCGCCTTGTCAAGTTTCGCGAGGCAGCCGCCGGCCTGGACATAGACGGCCTTTTCGTCCACAAGTGGGGAACTCACGCAGCCAAAGGGCGGCAGCGGCGTTTTCATTTCCTTGGTAAAATCGAAGCGCCATGCTTCCTTGCCTGTCTTGGCGTCGATGCTGACAAGAACATCGCGCATGCCGGCCACGAAGAGATGCGTGCCGTCGTAAGCAGGCGTGGAACGAATCCAATTGCCGTTGGGGGCGGCGATGAAAATGACGTTCATCGCTCCTTCCCAAGAATGCTCCCAAACTTGCTTGCCCGTGGCCCGGTCCAAAGCACGCGCGATCTCGAACTTGCGATCCTTCGTCTCGGCGACGAAAACGCGATCCTTTGCGACCACCGGACCGGGGTAGCCTTGCCCAAGCGGGATACGCCACTGAAACTTCAGATCCTCCCCTTGCAGCGAGGATGGAAACGGCTTGCCGGGCGAAACACCGTCGCGCGTCGGGCCGCGCCATTGGTTCCAATCCGCATGGGCGATTGGGGCGACGATCAGGATGAGGAGCGAACCGAGCCACAAGGTGCGCATGAGAGATTACTCCGCCAAAACGAAGAGGGAATGACCATGCTTCATTCATAGGCGGCAGGTCAAGGGCGACGCGTAGGTGCGAACGCTAAGCCGCAAGCGACAGGTTAATGCCCCTGGGTCGCGATCTGTTTCGTGTATTGATCGGCGTTCATCAGCTTATCAAGGGTGGTGCCGCTTTTGACCTTGATCCGCACCATCCAGCCCTTGCCGTAGGGATCTTGGGCGACGGGGGCGGGATCGGTGGTGAGCGCGTCGTTGATGGCGACAACCTCGCCCTCCACGGGGGAATAAAGCGGGCTGACGGCCTTTACCGATTCGATCTCGCCGAAGTCGTCGCCGGCGAAAACCGGATCGCCCACGTCGGGCAATTCCACGAAGACCACGTCCGTCAACTGCTCCACCGCAAAATGGGTGATGCCCATGGTGCAGATGTCTCCCTCCATCTTGGCCCATTCGTGAGTCGGCGCGTAACGCAAGTCCTTGGGTGTCATGGTGTCCTCGGGGATGTCTCGGGTAGCACGCCCGCCGGAGGGCGGGTCTTGGGTTTATCCTTTGGATCGTTTGTAAAACGGCAAGGGGACGACTTGCGCGCTTTCGTCCTTGCCGCGAATATCTACCATGAGGGCCGTTCCCGGTTTCGCGTGTGCCGCGTCGAGGTACGCCATCGCGATGGTCTTCTGCAGGGTCGGCGAAAAAGTGCCGCTCGTGACGATGCCGACTTCCTTGCCGTCGAGTTTGACGAGCGCGTTTTCCCGGGCGATGCGTTTGCCGGCCAACTCCAATCCCACGCGGCGGCGCGTTTGCGATTCTTTCCGCTTCACCATCGCGTCCCGGCCTCGAAAATCTCCCTTGTCGAGCTTCACCGCCCAGCCGAGGTCCGCCTGAAAGGGATCGATTTCCTCGCTCAGTTCGTGTCCATAAAGCGGCATGGCGGCTTCCAGACGGAGCGTGTCGCGCGCGCCCAGGCCGCACGCCTTGGCGCCGCGCCGGATCAATTCCTCCCAAAGCGGTTCGCCCAAGTCGCCGGGAACGATCAATTCCACGCCGTCCTCGCCCGTGTAGCCCGT
>Ga0163144_10009196_pt1 | contig 21250 bp, 27 predicted proteins | sample OliLak19BULKMAT1_FD_123175 | JGI IMG/M metagenome (GOLD analysis project Ga0163144, IMG submission 123175) | Freshwater microbial mat bacterial communities from Lake Vanda, McMurdo Dry Valleys, Antarctica - Oligotrophic Lake LV.19.BULKMAT1 | ecosystem: Environmental > Aquatic > Freshwater >... | reverse complement strand
TCTCCATCGCACCATTAATATCTTCTTCAGTGAGTGTGCGATCCATTGCTTGAAACACAAGCCTGTATGCAAGCGAAATTCGGTCTTCTTTTTGGAATCGATCAAACAATCTAACACTAATGCAATACTCCCCTGCTTCTTTTTTAATTGCTTCTTGGATTGAAAGCGCGTCACTCTCTTCAGGCGCCCAGAATGCGACGTCTCGCACAGCAAATGGCTGACGCGAGAAGGGCTTGTATCGCACATCGCCCAAAGTCGGTAAATCCTGGTACGAAAGCGGGTCTGGTGCGTGGGCAATCAATGAATCAAGATCGATTTGAATAATTGGTGTCTTTGGAATGTCAGATGGAACATTAAGATCAAATTCTTTTATAAGTCCCGAGAGAAACTCACTGCCCATTGGAGTATTTTTATTTCCAAACGTCCCCACTGCAAGGAGAATCTGCTCCCCCTTGTCACCCCACACCGTTCCTATTTCAAATAGACGTGTATCTTCGAGGCCAAGTAGGTCTCGGTTTTTAAAATTCATCTCGAGCGCTTCTTGAAGCGAGGGCCAGATGTCGCAGCGCAGATATGGCGTGTCGCTCGCAACTTTATTGAGCACTGCGCGCTTTCCCGCCACAGTAAATACAGATGTGTATACCTCTGAAAATCCGTTAGCGGTAAGCCACCCACGAATGCGATCAATATAGTAAAAGCGTTTATTTACTTCAGGAAGAGTTGGCAGTTGCGGAGGCGGCACAGATGGAATGAGGTCGTAGCCATAGATGCGACTGATGTCTGCGACAAGATCCTCAGTAATGCGTAGATCAAGACGCTCAAATGGTACTTCTATTGAATAGCGATCCCCTTCTTTGATTGTCTCAAAATTAAAACGCTTAAGAATTGCTTCCATATCTGCATCGGTAATCGACGTGCCACAAATGCGGTTTACGTCTGACGCTGATGCCCCCACATGGAGCGTCGCTTGAGGTTTTGGATATTCATCAACAAATCCTACAATCTCTCCCCCAGCGAGGTTCTGAATCATATCAACAACACTACCCATCCCATAAAGAGCGAGGTCTGGAGAGATGACATTTTCATACCGCACTGACGCGTCTGTGCGAAGTTTAAGTGACGCGCTTGTGCGGCGCACAGACGCACCATTAAAGTTTGCAGATTCAATAATGATATCGGTTGTCTCTTGTGTAATCGAAGCGGGTACCCCACCCTTCACACCCGCAATACCAATAGCTTCATCCTTAAGGTGATCCGAGATCACAAGCATCGTTTCAGTTAGAGCGTATTCTTTCTGATCGAGTGCAATCATTTTCTCTCCCTCTCTTGCGTAGCGAACGCGGATAGATCGTTTACCATTCTCTTCTTTTATTTTTGATGCATCAAACGCATGCAGAGGCTGACCCGAGTTAAACATCACAAAATTAGTTGCATCAACAATGTTATTGATTGATCGCTGTCCAATCGCCTCAAGTCGCTCTTTAAGCCACTCCGGTGAAGGGCCAACCTTAACGCCTTTCATCACTCCCGCAATATAACGATTGCAGAGCTCTGGATTTTCAATTGAAATAACAACCGTATCCGTTATAGGCTCTAAAATCGGTTTCAGTTGGAGCGGGTCGCTTGAAAGTTTGCGATCGAGAATGACCGCGATCTCCTTTGCTATACCTCTGTGAGAAAGACAATCATGCGAACGGTCAGGAAGTACTTTTACATCAAGCACTTGGTCGCCGTTAATGTCTTCCACCCCATCAATTTCAAACGCATGAAAAGTAATGGCATCAGAAAGCTCCTCTACGGATGGTAGAGGTTCATCAAAATATTTTTGAAGCCATTTGTACGATACTTTCATACCTAAAATTGATTGATGAAACGTAAGTCCGCTGAATGGAAGTGACGTATGTCGTCGATGCCATACCGAAGCAGTGCTAAACGATCGATTCCCATACCAAACGCAAATCCCTGAAATTTCTTTGGATCAAGACCTGCATTCCTGATTACATCCGGATGTACCTCTCCTGCACCCATAATTTCAATCCATCGATCTCTCAGTTTTGCAGGCACATGCTCGCCTGAGATGCGCATATCCACCTCAACTCCCGGTTCAACAAAAGGGAAAAAGCTCGGCCTGAAGCGAACATCTACTTGGCCTTTGAACAACTCATTAAAAAACTGCTCCAATACTCCTTTTAAGTGTCCCAAGTGCACGCCTTCATCAACCATTAATCCTTCAAGCTGAAAGAACTCAGCCTCGTGAGTAATATCGGTCGCTTCATTGCGGAACGCTTTTCCGGGGCAAATGATACGGATAGGCGGCTTGTGTCCTTCCATGTAACGAACTTGCACGGGAGAGGTATGCGTGCGCAACACAAACCCGGGCTCGTTTTCAATAAAAAAAGTATCCTGCATATCGCGCGCGGGGTGGTCTTTAGGAACATTGAGCAGGTCGAAATTGTATTTCTCGCTCTCAAGAAGCGGACCCTCAGCAAACGCAAAACCCATCCTAAAAAAAATCTGGTTTATTTCCCTGATTAAGGAAGAAATAGGATGAAGGTGGCCTTGACCTGATTCATTCATATGGAAGGAGTATACAAGTGAGCGCGTATGGCTACAAACTGATTAAAACGGGTCTATTTGATAAAGGGCACTTCCCTCTTTGATAATGAGGGAGCCGCTAGAGATTCTAAATTCGCTATTTCGTCTTGGATACAGCGGAATTACCAAGGACGTAGGGCGTACATCGATTTCAGAAAGATAGACGCCGGATTCATTTGTCGCGTACACAATGCCTCCTTCCCAGAACCTGGCGTAGATAGCGGTGTCCTTTCCTTTTTCAATAAAAATATCGTGCGTGCACGAGCGAGGTGTGATACACAGCGCACTGGGAATTGACGTTGTAGCCCGCCCCCAGTGTAGGCGCACGTTTCCATCCTCTACGTACAACTCAAAACCTCCCTTTGTGTCTTGCGGGAACTGGCGATCGAATATGGAAGTCGTGGTTGATGTTGATTTGACCTTCAGTTCAGTTGAAGTAGCGATAATAAATGAAGTCATATACGCATCAAACTGCGCTCTTGAAATAGCTTTTGTTGTGGTTGAGACAGTTGAAGTTGACGATGCGCGCATGAGCCTGATTGGCTCAATTTGTTGAGGAATGATAAGAGCGCTCACATCTGTGACAATGCCCGACTCGACAACAAGCGTTCGATACCATGGGAAGGAACCTTCATGCGCAATGTGTACTGCATATGAGCCAGCGTTGAGGTTGTCGATGTAAAAAGTTCTATTGAAAATATTTGATACGCCCTTCTCCTCGCCGTTTAAAAATACATGCGCATCTGACATGGGCACCACGACATATACGCCGCCGGTTGAGATAAGTGAGAAGCCCGAAAGCGATCCGAGTCTATAGCCGCTTGCGTAGAGAATTGCAATTGGAATCAGGACGACAAAAAGGACTACAAAGAGTCCTAAATAAAAATACCGAGTCCTGCGAGACAAGGGCTCCATGACACTAGTGTATAGCCACTCACCAATAGTGGGTAGGGGCTCCCGGCTCACATGACGCGTTAGCACTATGTCTTAAATGTGCTCAATTTTTTCCTCACTACATTCTAGTGTCTAGAGGCTAACTTCTAATTTTTGGCGTAACCCAAAATCCCATATATTTGGCGAGGAATAGTCGTGCCTGTGTTTCGAGACCTGGGACTGCACTGAAGATCACCATAGTAATTGGCACAAGCGCCCACTGCACAAGCATCATTAACGAGCTCTTCCATGTATATCTATCTGGCCTAGTTGGAATGAGATACATGGTAAAGATTGCAGAGAAGAAGAGTCCGAGCAAAGCAACCGTGAGAAAAGTTTTTGCAACTATTGGCAGATTATATGAGAGCACTGTTACGTTAAATGCATGTCCTCCGATAATAAGCGGCATCCATCCTACTAAAAACAAAATAAGCGGATTGGTTGCAAGTGACCAAAATCCTTCAAGTTGAACTGAAATAGCGCGCAGTCCTGCACCTCGTGGGATTTTTTTATTCTTGATGACATTGAAAATAATGTACGGAACGTTTTCCACTCCCCACGTCCAGCGGCGATGCTGCTTGTAAAGATTGACTACCGTCTTCCACCAGGTGGTAGCGACATTAGCATCCATCGACACCGGGTAGGAAAGCGGCACCACATGATAATCGCCATCGTTAAACACAAACAGGTTCCAGTAAATACGCGAATCTTCTGACACAATATTTTTCTGCCAGTACCCAGCTTCATGGAGCGCCTTAAACGAAAGGGCATGCGAAGAAAACGTTGCGAGCATCTCGGGGCGCTCCTGCTGAATCATCTGCCAGAACGTAGAAGAGTATGCGAGTACTCTCGAGAGCGTGGGTGCCTGCCAAATATTATTGTTATAGAGCGGCACCGGTTGAAATGAAGTCCGATACGGATCTTTAGCGGTGAGATAGTGGTACTCAAGACAGAAAAAGTATTGGGGGTACACGACCGTATCAACATCAAACGCAGACACAAGTACGTCTTCGTACGTAAAGCCTCTTGCATCAAGTACTCTTTTGCGCGCTTCCTGTGCAGCATACGTAATATTTGATCCCTTTCCTGGCAATTCTCCAGGGATATCCGCTGGGTGCACGGTCACTATACAGTCAAGGAAAAGCGGATTGAATTCTCTTTCTGCAGTATGCGCATCCTCAATCGCTTGCGCTCCTGCGCGCTCTTCTGCAGCAATAACAACTGCAATTCTTTTTGAATCTCCATTTGCTTCTGCAAGCGCTTTGAGAGTTGAATAGAGAACTGAATAATCTTCTTTATAAAAAGGCAATATTACCAAATGTGTAATTGGTCTCTTGTTTGCAAGTGTGTCTACGCGCGCTTGCCAATCTTCCCTCATATTGTGGCGCAATCGCTTGAAGTTGTGTCGAAGATGAACCGAGAGATAGAAGGTCTTCAGCAGCCAGTAGATCGAAAACACAATGGTGAAATACGCGGCGAGCGTAGGTTTGAAGAACGAAAGCAAAATAAAGAAAAAAAGCGTTCCATAAGAGAGAGTGGCTGGGAGCATTTCAAGCGCGCGGTATAACAAGCGATCCCTCCCAGTGAGGTCTCGCGCAGATCCAACATGTAGATACGGATAGTCTTTTTTAGATTCCATTGGAGCCGCCTCCCAGATTCGAACTGGGGACCCCCACTTTACAAAAGTGACGCTCTACCAACTGAGCTAAGGCGGCTTATTTATTTTCAAACTCTACCTCCGATGACTGTCGGATAACTATTACAGGTTATTTTTCTACAGATGCGTCCCCTTCTTTCTTTTCTCTCTCCAGCATCTTTTTGTATGCTGCGACTTCGCGTAAAAATGGCGACGCTTCTCCGCGTTGATCTGCACCAGGAACTTCCCGCACCTTGTGTAGGCCCTGCTCAAGAAGCCGCTCGAAGAAATACAAAACTTTAGCGTACACGTAACTTATATACGCCCTCGCGACCCTCCGCGCAATACGCAATGTCCTCCCCAAAGAACGCGGCGCATCTCCGCGTACATAGGCCAAGAACCTTGCCGATCGGCGGCGAAGTGGCACACGAAGCGGCGCAAAAAAGATGCGGCCTCGGCTGTTTTCCCACGTTTTGATAACCAAAAGCAATAGGAGCCCGATACTTGAGACCCCAAAGATGCTTATAGCGACAATCATAGGATTATCTTGTGGTAAAGATCGCCATCTGAGTCACGTCTGTGCGCTCCCCATATTTCTGCACTGCACTATCTATGAGCGCCTTAATAGTTTTCGTATCGTCTTTAACAAAGGACTGCTCGAGTAAAACCATAGTTGAAAGGAGTGCGTTTATTTTTCCCTCCAAAATCTTCTCCTTCATCTCTTCCTTCTTTCCTTCTAACTCAGGAATCAATTGCTCGCGCATAAGATTGAGTTTTTCTTCCGGTACATCTTCTCTATGTATGTACTGCGGGCGCATCGCCGCGGCATGAAGCGCAATATCATAGGCGAGTCTGACAAAGTCTTCATTCTTTGCAACGAAATCTGTTTCGCACGAAAGCGTAATCATCGAACCCACTTCTTTGTTTGAGTGGATGTATGCCTGCACCGAGCCTGCAGCAAACGTACGATCAAATTTCTTTCCTGCGAGATCGCGAGATTTCAGTGCGAGGATCTCGAGCGCCTTTGCCTCGTCGCCCCCTGCCTCTTCGAGCGCCTTCTTGCACTGCATCACGGAGATACCAGTTTTGTCTCTAAGCGCCTTAATTGCGTCTGTTGTTATAGCCATAGTGTTTAGATAAGTATAAACGACACACAGGAAAACACACCGCACGATATGTGGGCGTTATGCTGTTGTTGTTTCAGCTACGGGAGCGTCTGCCACTTGATCTGCAGGCAACTCGCGAACAGGAGGAGCGGCTTTCTGACCTTCTTCCCAAGCCTTTTTGATATGGGAGAGGAATAGTGCGACGGAAGCGAGTGTTGCATCGTTTGCAGCTACAGGATAATTGATCTCTGAAGCGTCGCAATCAGAATTAAGAAGTGCGACAACAGGAATTTTCATTTTGAGAGCCTCTGTCACTGCGATTTTTTCTTTGCGAGGATCAACCACAACCATAACGCTCGGAAGTTTGTTCATACCGCGAAGGCCGCCGAACATAGTTGTAAGGTCATCAATCTCGCGATCAATCAAAAGTCTTTCGAGTTTGGTGTATTTGGAAAGTTCGCCCTTCTCGCGCTTATCTGAAAGGTCGATGAGGCGCTCAACGCGCTTCTTGATCTCGCTCCAATTGGTGAGGGATCCTCCGATAAAGCGTCCGGAAACAAATGGCTGGTTGACCGACTCTGCAGTGCGGATCACCTCCTCACGTGCCTCAGCCTTGCCTCCAACAACAAGCATTACACCGCGATCAGCCGCAACTGAACGGATGTAGGTTGCCGCAGCATCCATTTGAACTGCGGTCTTTTCAAGATCAAAAAGCTCAACCCCGCCCTTTGCGCCATAGAGGTACTTGGTGACGCTTGGGTGACGGCGCGAGCGAGAATAACCGAAGTGGGCTCCGGCTTTAAATAGGCTGTCTATTAGGTCGTTTTCTGCCATATCAATGCCGAATTACCGTATCACACCCATCCCCCCTTTGCAATAATTTGTCTGGATGAAATATGGGCTAAAGAAAGTCTTTTGTGCTGATGTATAAAGAAGCAAGGGCTACCCTTGCTACTTTTGCCTGAGATACTACTCCTCGTCGTCGGTATCTTCTTCCCCGCCTTCAATTGGTTTTCCTGCGCGCTCTGCGAGCGCGTCGAAAATGTGATCCAAATCCCCTTTCATAATCAATGGCAAATTGTGCCAACTCTCTTTGATGCGGTGATCGGTGATGCGGTCTTGAAGCACGTTATAGGTACGGATTTTTTCTGAGCGATCTGCGGTGCCCACCTGTTCTTTACGATCGGCGGCCAATTTTTTTGCTTCTTGCTCTGCGTGGAGATTTTCGAGTTTTGCAACCAAAACCGCCATCGCTTTCTCGCGATTTTGTGCCTGAGAGCGCTCAGAGGTGCACTTAGCATCAATACCAGTTGGGCGATGAATCAAGCGTACTGCTGTTTCCACTTTATTTACGTTTTGTCCCCCTGCACCCCCTGAACGAGAAAATTCCATCTCGATATCAGTTGGATTAATTTGAATCGTTGGTTTCTTTCTTATAGGCAATATTGCAATTGACGCGGTTGAGGTGTGCACGCGGCCAGACTTCTCCGTAGCGGGAACACGCTGGATGCGGTGCACGCCCGTTTCAAATCTAAACTTTTCATACGCGCCCTTTCCTTTGATTTCAAATGAGGCTTCTTTGTAGCCCTTGAGCGAAGTTTTTGCCTCGTCAAGGATGCGCACTGACATGTGGTGAGCCTCCGCGTAGGCTTGATACATAAATGCCAACTCTTCTGCAAAAAGCGCCGCCTCTTCACCGCCTACTCCAGCACGAACTTCAAGCACAATTTCGTTTGGAAATTCTTCAAGTTTTTCATCAAGTGCAACAATGCGCTCCATCTCAACCATGAGAAGCTTTTTTTGGTTTCGAATATTTTTGAGTTCTTCTGCAACCAGCTCTCCCATATCACCCGAGCCCATTTCAAGGACCTCGGCTTCCTCTTTTGCAAGACGATCAAAACTCTCCGCTAGATAAGCGGTTTTCTGATGTTCCTTAAAACGGGCGGGAGCCCCATCCATATAAATCGAGAGTAATTGAAGAAAAGCGCCCTACTTGGCTCCTTTCTTTGTAGCTGTCTTAGTAGCTGCACTTTGGCGAGCCTTAAAGCGCTCAACGCGTCCGGCGGTATCCATGAGTTTTTCTCCTCCGGTGTAGAACGGATGACACGAGCTGCAGATTTCTACCTCGATCTTCTCGCGGGTAGATCCAACAGGAAAAGTCGCCCCACATGCGCAGGTAACTTTTGCCTCTGAATGATATGCCGGATGGATATCTGCTTTCATGAACAGCACTTTATCACGCAAAAAACCCCTTTGCAAGTTTCAATTTTTAGACAAGTCAGTAGTTTATTTGCTTACATTAAGCTCTCGTAAATAAGCCTTAGTTGCCAGGCGCGGGAGTGCATATTTACGAAACGTGCAACAAGTACTTTGGGTCAAAAAAGCTAGGACCCGCAACGTCGCAGATGAAGTGTTTTTACGCGAGCTCTAACTAAATACTTTTAAGGAAGTCGATATTATCTTGAAACGTCTTTGCCTTGTTTATTACACTATCCCCATATGTGTAATTCGTCGGCCTTCTGGTGTCACATGATCTACCCGAATAATACTTACACGCGGCGTTTCGCTCACTTGTATATGAACCTCCTGAGGCACCCAAGTCAGAGAGATACAGGGCGGTCGCCATAATTGCGTCCTGTGGTTGCCAAGGGTTCGGCGATAAGCCGCCGATTGCTGCCGAAATACGCTTTTCAAATATCACCCAGGTTGATGGAATAAATTGTGATGGACCCATTGCGCCTCCGTAACCGCGGTTTGATGCGTACACTGCGCCAAGCGGACATGAAACGGGTGTAGAGCTCGGATCAAGCCCAAGCGCTGCGGTGATTTGCTTAAACGGTTCGGTATCGCGAGGCGCCTTCATCACCTTTTCAAACACTTTTCCAGTGTTTTTTCCAACCCCATCTCCCGTATCAAGATTAGTGACCAAGCAAGAACCGATGTTTTTTCCAAGATCTGATTCTTGAGAGAGAATGCCTAGGATAAACGAGGCGCGCACGCCCGTCTTTTGTGACGCCACTCCAGCGTACTCAAGCGCTTTCGCAAAAGAAATGCCTTGTGCATCACGCAAATCAAAGAGCGCACTTCTAATCTGCTCCGCCCGCTTTTGACGCTCTGCGAGCACACCCTGGTAGGATTTTTCCTGCTCTTTGGTAATCGCCAAAAGGTTTTTCTTTTCTGTTTCGTTCTTTGTGATCTGCTGTTTTTTTGATTCTACTTCGTATTTAGCATCTAGTTCAGCGCTCTTTTTGGTATCGAGCGCGTCTCGCTCTTTTTGTGTTTTAGATTTTACTGATCTAAGTTCCTCAAACTGCACCTGCAACTGACGCGAGATTGTGCCGAATGAATTTGCATCAGAAAAAAATTCTGTAAATCCGTCAGCAGAGAGTGCGAGTGCGGCAAGCGGGTATCTATCGCTTTCGTTTTGGTGTCTAAGTATTTTAGAGAGCGACTCAATGCCCTGCGCTATCCTGCGATCAAGCGCAGTGATATTTTTTACCTTGTCGTTGATTTCTCCTGCAAGTTTTGAGATATCAAGAGATTTTTTCTTCAATTGCGCTGTTGCCTGTTTGATTTGTGCATTAAGTAAGGTCACATCGCCTTGTAGCGTGTTCTTTTTGTTTCGTGTCTCATCGAGCACGCCTTGCCACTGTACGATCTCAAGCTGCAGCTGGTCATACTCATTGCGAAGCCGCGCTTTATCTTCATCGGTCAGCGCCTGAGCCTGCGCGCTCTTCGTTTGCAGCATAAAGTGATTGGCGCCAAAAAGGCCAGTTGATACGCTCGTTAGTATCAGCATGAACAAAAAAAGGCGCTTGTACCCCATTACCATCAGTATATCAAACCTTTCGCACCTGCTTTTGTGACGCTTTCATGCGCTACACAATGAAAAAACGTCCCCGCGGGGACGTTTTTTCATTGCTATGTAATGTGAATTTATTCTGCAGATTCCTCTGGAGCTCCTTCCTCTTCCTTCTTGCCGCGCTCAACTGATGTTTCAATTGCAGAGAGGTCAATTGGTGCTGCAGGCTCCTCTGGTTCGTCCTTGGCAACCGAGATCATAGCGACCAACTCTTCAACATCTAGCGTGAGCACTGCAGACTTTGGAAGTTTAAGATCCTTAATTGCAATTTGGCTCTCGAGTGTTGTGAGGGTTGAGATATCAACTTCAATTTCATGGGGAAGTTCTGTAGGATCAACTTCCATTTCAAGTTCGTGCATAACCTTAACGAGAATACCGCCTTGATCTTTGACCGCAAGAGAAACGCCATTAAACACAAGCGGCACAGAGACGGTCACCTTCTGACCCTTCTCAATTACGTAAAAATCAGCATGGCGGTATATGCCTGTCACTGGATCAATATCAACTTCATGAATAAGCGCTTGTTTTGTGGCACCAAGACCAGTAAGTTCTATCACCGTTGACTCGCCAGCACTCTTAAAAACCTTTTCAAAATCGCGCGCAGTGATTTCTATAGCAGTATTAGCTTCGTGTCGCCCATAGAGCACAGCAGGAAGACCGCCGTCCTTACGGATTGCGTTTACCTTTCTTTGCGACCGGGCCTTTACAGTAAGCGAAAGCATGCCGGGCATACTACACTAAAAACCCTGTATTTAGCAAGCAAACAACACTAGCACCCTTACTGGCAGGTATATGGAGGGAGTCCTCCGCCTGGACCACTCACCGGTGTTTTACCCGTCGAACACTGAATTATTTGGCAGTATGTATTAACAGTATTGTATGCCGGATCAACTTGGAATCCGCCTGCACATTTCTGATTGGTTCCCTCAAGCTGATAAAGAATTGTGTACTGATAGCAAGGCGCGCCACTCGTTGTAACGATGCATCTATACGCATACCCGCCAAGTGCGAGTCCCGTGTCTGTACCCGCTACCGTTTTGCTCATATTAGGCGCAAATTGCGCGTCGAGTGCTGCATTTCCAGTATAGATTGCGACAAAGCAGGTACCGCCGACTCCACGCCCAAGGCAGCGATAGGAAGGCGCAACGGTCCAATTGATGCCACCATCTGGATAGCGTCCGCCATTGGTCTGAAACAGTTCTGCTGCGCGTGCGTACGCGTTTATCTCCTGCAGGCGCACCGAGTTCCTGCTTTTGGCACGAGCATCATTGAGGCTTGCGAGCACGATAGATGAAAGCAATGAAATAATTGCAATCACAACTAAGAGTTCAATTAGTGTAAAGCCGCGCTCCTGTATTGTATTCATATTATTTTGAAGCAGAGGCGGCTCCCTCAAGCTGCGCGCGCGCCATGTCAAGTTGCTCTGGTGTAAGCGGACGATTAGGCGTACCCAAATGCGTAAAAAAATACAGTGACACCAAAAATGCGCCTGCAGCGGTTACGAGCATCGCTTTTTTTGCATCGTTAACGTTTTTTCCCAATCCTATTTTAATAAACAGGTTCGTGATGCTGCCGGATGACTTTTCTGGAGGCCGTAACTTAGGTGGGATATACGGTTCCTCGAATTCCACTCCAAGTCCCATATGTCCCTAAGGGAAACATATTCATATGCGAACTCCTAACGACTATTCCACAGCTTCGGATTAAAAAATGCGTCCGGCAAAAAGCATGAGACGTTGGTACACGGTATCTTCAACTTCTTTTACTGACTGTGCGAGGAATCGATATGGTGCAACTTCTTTTGCATCTGCCTTCAATCCTTCTTCAAGCCCTTTTCTGTACGCAAGGCGGATTTCGGTATTGATATGAATCATGCGAATACCTGCTTTCACCGCACTTAGAAATTCTTCATCGGTATTTCCAGAGCCGCCATGGAGCACAAGCGGCACAACTGAGGCCGAAGAAAGCGCTTCAATACGAGAAATTGATAGCGGCGGATTGCCTGAGGTTATGATGCCGTGCACATTGCCGACTGCAGGGGCCATCAAATCCACACCAGTCTCCGCTATAAAACGAGACAATTCTTCAGGTGAGGTCATGGTCTCTTCTGAAATCGCAACTCCTTCCGGAAGTTCGTCGAGTACTTTTGAGGAGGTCCCAATGTATCCAAGCTCGCCTTCAACTAATATTTCTTTTTCTGCATTTGCTTTTGCATACGCTACAATGCCGCGCGTGGTTTCCATATTTTCATCGAGCGATGATTTTGCGCAATCAATAATCACTGAATCAAATCCAAGATCAATCGCCTGCTTTGCGCGCTCTATGGAGTAACTGTGATCGGCGTTGAGATACACTTCATAGCCTTTATTTCGTGCAGCTGTAACCATGCCAGCAATGGTATGCATGCCGATAAACTCACCCTCACCTTCAGAGACGCCAATGACCACTGGTTGCTCTGCGTGCCTCGCGGCATTTACAATCGCATTGAACTGATTTGAGTCTGAGATATTAAAGTGGCCAATCGCCCTGCTTTCTTCTCGAGCTTTTGCAAGCTGCTCACGTAGTGTTAGTCCGCTCATAAGAACTGATTCTAACATTTTTGGCCAATCAAAAAAAGAGGCCTCGCTTGCGCGAGGCCTCGAATCGTGAATCATGATGAATTTTGTGCAAATTCTCCCTCGAAGCGAGCGCTGGGGACTGATTCAAGTTCCGGAGTGTGGTTACACAACGGATTTCGACACCTCCCGAGCTTTGACATTAATAAGCCTTTTGATTTGCGGAAGCGAAGAGCGGTGCTGTTGGCGAGTCGCAGCCACGGGCAAAGCCTGAATGGCGCGAGACGCTGTCCTGGTTGGATAATTCCCTTATCCACCTTTGTGCATTTAACGTACGAGTACCCTTCGCTACGAGAGAGATACACTCCCTCTTCAATGAGATAGAGGTACTCATCACGTCTTACGAACAGCCCTTCCCAGCCTGGGATCTGGAAAGGTTCGAGATCTTGGATTTCTGCTATTGTAACTTTCACAGATCTCTGCAACGACTCCTCCCCTTTAAAACGTGTGCCTTCGCGTAGTATACTCAGATTATATGTTTAGCAAACCATTAGACATCCTCGCAATTGGGGATACTACCGTAGATGCGTTTATAGAACTCAAGGATGCAAGGACCAGCTGTTCAATTAAGGATGATTCGTGCGAATTGTGCCTGCGTTTTGCAGATAAAGTTCCCTACGAATCAGTTGATGTGATCGCTGGTGTGGGCAATGCAGCGAACGCCGCAGTTTCAAATGCAAAATTGGGACTACGCTCAGGATTTTTGGGCGTGGTCGGAGACGATAGAAATGGAGAGGAATGCATCCAGGCAATGAAATCGCAGGGCGTTGATACGCGCTATGTCACCAAAGAGCGTGGCAACATCACTAACTATCATTATGTGCTCTCCTTTGAAGCGGAGCGCACCATTCTAATCAAGCATCAGGAATACAAATACTCAATTCCAAAAAATCTAAAAGTGCCCAAATGGCTATACCTATCGTCAATTGGCGAAAATTCCCTTTCCTATCACCACGAAATCGCTGCATATGTCGCAGCAAACCCGGGCATCAAACTTGCCTTCCAGCCAGGTACGTTCCAGATGAAAATGGGTAGTGCTGCACTTAAAGATATTTATGCGCGCACAGAGATTTTTTTCTGTAACAAAGAGGAAGCTCAGCGGATACTAGGAAGCACATCAACCGATATTGGAGAACTACTCGAGAGCGTTCGAGCTTTGGGCCCTAAAATTGTTGTAATAACTGATGGGCGCAAAGGGCTCTCAGCAAGCGATGGCACCGTGAGATACTCGCTACCAATTTACCCTGACAGAAAGTCTCCAGTTGAGCGCACGGGTGCGGGAGATGCCTGCGCTTCAACGATTGTTGCATCTCTGGCTCTTGGTAACGATTTGAAAACTGCACTTACCTGGGGTCCGATCAATTCAATGGCTGTTGTGGAGCAGGTAGGAGCGCAGAGAGGACTCTTGAAGCGAGCGGAGCTTGAATCACTGCTTAAGGTCGCACCGTCAGATTATCGCATTACTACTTTTTAAGATTCTTAATTTCCGCATGATTCTCACCATCACGGGCCCTTCTGCGTCAGGAAAAACATCGCTCGCTCGCGCACTGCGGGTAAGACGCCCAGAGATCAATCTGCTCAAAAGCACTACCACACGCACACCTCGCCCCTCAGACATGCCGGGAGAATATGAGTACGTTACTGAGTCTGAGTTTACAGAGATTGAGCAGTCGGGAGATTTTATTTGGACCGTGGAAGTGCATGGCAACCGCTATGGCACAAGAAAAAGCGGCATTGATGAGGCTGCTTCATCTGGAATTTTTATTGCTATTGTAATCGTGTCTGCTGTCGTCTCGCTTCGCTCATATCTCGGACGCAATGGAAGTACTGAATCAATTAGATCCGTGTACCTTGATATCGCGGATGAAAAAATGCTGCACGCGCGTCTCACTAAGCGCGGCGATACCTCAGAGGATATCGATATCCGAATCAATGAATGTAAATCGTGGGCACGGCAGCGCGATGCTTGCGATGTCCCATTTACAATACATGACGCGCGTACCAATTCAGACGAATTGGCCGCAGAGATTGTCAGTTCTCTTCCGCAAGCGTAAAGCGCGGTTGGAAACTACCCTCAGGCGTCTTCGCTTCACCCAAAAATTGTTCCTTGGGACGGATCCAAACTTTTGAAACAGTGTTGTCATACTGCGCCTCATACACTACAAATTCCTCGAGCGTCTTAACATGCTTGCCCAAAGCAAGGAGAGTGTAGCGCGTACCAGTCTTCGTGTGCACGTATGTTGCACCAACTCTAAGTTCCATCATCGTGAGCGCTGTGCGGATAGATCAGGATCATTCGATTTCCATGCTCTTCCGTACGCTGTCTCAATCGCGGAGTCCATCGCTGTGGAGAAATCGTAAAAATAGTTATCTGACTGCCGTATCATTCTAGTCGTCCAATACACGGAGCCCAGCGTAATTGACGCAAGCAACATCACTCCGAGTCCTGGTCCTACAACTCTATCCTTTCCCATTTCTATGAAATATTTTGCGTGCTGCGGCGGCGATATGCGCAGTACTCATTTTATATTCCTGAAGCAATTCTTCAGTTTCGCCTGACTGTCCAAATCTATCATGGACGCCTATAAATTCCATCGGTGTAGGTGCATGGAGGGCTAGCGTCTCTGCAACAGCGCTCCCCAGGCCACCCGCAACTTGATGCTCTTCGACTGTAACGATGCCCCCCGCAAGCCTCGCCACACGCACAATAGCGTCTATATCTAGTGGCTTTATGGTCGGGACGCTTAAGACGCACACGGGAAACTCTTTTTCAAGTGATCTGGCCGCCATAAGCGCCTGGTAGACGAGCGGGCCGGTCGCGATAATTGCTACTTCTGGATTTGGCGTCTCCCACAACATCTGCGCTTTACCAAACTCAAACGGGGTATCTATTGTTGATAGTGTGGCCGTTTTCTCTCTGGCAAACCGCAAATAGACCGGGCCGTTATGCGCCACTGCCGCAAGTGTAGCTTTATATGCCTCAATTGCGTCCATGGGGTAGAGCACTGTCATATTGGGTATAACGCGCATAAGCGCCATATCCTCAAGCGCTTGGTGTGTTGCCCCATCAGGGCCAACAGAAATGCCAGAATGCATGCCAGCAATTTTGACCGGCACGTCGTTAAGCGCAATAGTCGTGCGGATTTGCTCGTTGTTTCTCCCAGGGTTAAACGCCGCGTAGGAGGTGATAAACGGAATCTTCCCGTACACCGCAAGTCCCGCTGCAACTGTTGCAAGATTTTGCTCTGCAACACCCATTTCAATATAGCGCTCGGGATACGCTTCTTTAAACGCGAGGGTTCGTGTTGATTCTGCCAAGTCCGCGCACAATACAACAACACGCTCATCACTTGCGCCGAGTTCTAAAAGCGCCTTTCCAAAGCCGTCACGTGTTGCGGCTTTCTCTGGATTATCTATATTCGCGAGATGTAATTTTGGATTAAGCATTAGTCATTTTCGCTTTTGATCTTGCCGTTGAGAGTTCGAAGTTCTTTAAGGAAATCATCTCCTTCTTTTCGAGTTGGGGGTTTTCCATGCCAGCGATAATCAAACTCCATCTCTTTGATGCCTTTCCCTGGAATAGTGTGTGCAATAATAATCGTCGGCTTCTCGTAAATCGCTTTTGCCTCATCCACCGCATCAATAAACGCTTCAATATTATGTCCATCAACTTCAAGCACATGCCAGCCAAACGCCCTGTACTTGTCTGCAATCGGTTCAAGCGGCATCACTGATTCGGTCATACCATTGATCTGAATATTATTGCGATCCATGACCGCAGTGAGGTTACTGAGGCGATTTGCACCGATAAACATCGCACTCTCCCAAATATTTCCCGCATCCTGCTCCCCGTCTGACATCACGCAGTACACTCTAAATTTTTTATCGTCCATACGTGCGCCATACGCAATTCCGGCTGCTTGTCCCAATCCAGATCCAAGCGGGCCCGAGGTGGTCTCCAGAAAAGGCATAATGCGGCGCTCCGGATGTCCTTGGAGCCTTGAGCCGAATTTGCGAAGCGTCATACACTCTTTGACTGGAAAATAGCCCGCGTGCGCCATCGCCGAGTATCGTACCGGCACAATATGGCCGTTTGAGAGCACCAGACGATCGCGATTCTCCATTAAGGGATGTGACGGATCGTGGTTGAGCACGTGGAAATAAAACGCAGCAAAAATATCAGCCATGCCAAGGGGTCCTGCGGTGTGCCCCGAACCCGCAGCAACAAGCATTTCGATTATTGTTTCTCGAATCTTTTTAGCCTTCTCTTCTATTTTTCTAACCTGTACTTCTGTAACACTCATTCACTCAATGGTACCGCTAAAATCGCGAGCGTGCCTCTTTGTAATCCCCTGCACTCAGGATACTAATTGTTTAAATTCTCTATACGCAGCCTCTGGATCGTCCGAAGAGAAAATTGCAGAGCCCACAGCGACGCGAGTCGCTCCCGCTTCAATAATCGCAGAGATATTTAGAAGTGTAACGCCACCATCCACCCCAATGATATGTGTTGGGTAGAGCCCTTTCAGTTCGCTAATTCGCGCGAGCGCCCGCTCATCAAACGATTCCCCCTGAAAGCCAATACGCTCAATCCCCATAACTTGAATTTCACTGACAAGATGTACAAGTGACTCAAGTTTTTCTAGTGACGTACCAAGCGAAATAGCAATCGCCACTTCAATCCCCGGTCCCCCATTTTTTGATCGAAATTCCTGTAGCGCCTCAAGCGCCCCTCTATCGTCGGCGCTTTCAACATGCACGATAATACGTGCTGCTCCCGCCTTAACCCAATCCAAGGCATCTTCAGTAGCATTCGCGACCATCAAATCAATTTCAAAATTAAAATCTTCCCAAAATGGGAGACCTTCTTCCTCGGAGAGGATCGTTTCAAAATCAGATCGATCAGTGTACGGCCAAGTTTTGTTTGGAGCGAACTCTCCATCAACCACATCAATCTGAACTGTACGGCTCACAGAACGTAGGCGCTCAAGGCTCTCCTCAAGCTCGGCGAGATTCTTTGGAAGTATCGCCGGTATGATTTCTATCACGTAATTATCATAACTTACAATAAAGGCTTTGGACTCTCACGCAAATATCCAATGCTCAGTAGCACGGAGGGTAGTTCACGCCATTGGAGTAATTCCATGAGGAAAACCCAGGAGACTCGCTCACGCTACACCACGAACCGCCGTTGCTCTCAAGGTGCACAAGCAAGGTGTACGACTGCTGATTTGTATTACTTGCCGCGCGATAGAGGTAGCCCCTTGAGCCGGTCATCGTAGGGTCAGAAGGAATCGGATTAATATAGGGAGTTATATCATATGTACCTGTCGTCATTGTAGATACTTGACCAACAGTCGGAGTGGGCGGAGTTGTAGGATATCGGCGATTGTCGTTGTTATACAGCCCAAGCGCATTTTGTATTTGTTTGATATCACTTAGTCTTCGTGCATCGCGAGCCTTTACACGTGAAGCTTGAAGTGAGGCAAGCACAACCGACGAGAGAATACCAATGATAGCAATGACAACAAGAAGTTCAATGGGCGTAAAGCCGCGCGTGCGCATATAGTTGTATTAAATTAATGATTATATTAAATCATAGAATCAAGCTTGTGTATGCGACGTACATGGCGCTCATCGCCTGAGAACATGGTGTCAAAGAATGCGCGTACAGCAGCCTGCGCCTCTGCCCCAGTTATAAATCGGGAGCCAAGAGAGAGTACGTTTGCATCATTATGCTCGCGCATACGAAGCACAACATCAAGCGGTCCGCCATAATAGACGCACGCACGCACGCCAGAGACGCGATTTGCTGCTATAGCCTCACCCTGTCCCGATCCGCCAATTATAACGCCCATTGCCCCTTCGTCTGCTACGCGACGTGCGAGCGGTAAAATAAAATCAGGGTAATCATCCTCAGCACTAAACTCAAGCGGTCCCATATCCTCAGCGTCGTGACCGATAAGCTTTAGAAATGGAACAAGTGCTGCTTTAAGCTCAAATCCTGCGTGGTCCGAGGCAACTAATACTTTCATGTGTGTTTATTTTCTGAATGCAGCGCGAGTGTGCTTAATAAGTGTGTGTGCATAACCCATCTCATTGTCGTACCACGCGAGTACTTTGACGAGATTTCCACCCACAACCTTAGTAAACGCAAGATCAGCAATAGACGCAAACGGCATACCGATAATATCAGAAGAAACGAGTTGATCACGAGTCACATCGAAAATACCTTCCCAACGCTCGCTTCTTGCCGCGTTTTCGAGCATTAAATTTACTTCCTCTGCTGTGGTTGGCTTCTTCGAGATAAACGTAATATCTACAAGCGACCCCGTAACAACCGGCACTCGAATTGCAATACCGTCAAAGCGATTTGCAAGCGAAGGATATGCTTTTGTTGTTGCAATCGCGGCTCCTGTTGTTGAAGGCACGATATTCTGTGCCGCTGCGCGCCCGCGTCGCCAATCATCGCCCTTTACGGGAGAATCAACGATTGATTGCGTTGCAGTGTATGCGTGCACCGTAGAGAGCAGCGCTTTTTCTATGCCGAGGTGCTCATCAAGGATTGCGATCAGCGGGCTTCCAGCATTCGTGGTGCAAGAAGCATTTGAAGAAACGTTGCACTTAGAAAGTTTTTCTTCGTTGACCCCCATCAATACGGTTGCACCTTGTTTTGTCTCCTCTTTGACGGGAGCCGAAATAATCACATGCTCAGCACCGCCCGTAAGGTGCGCGCTTGCCTTCTCGTAGCTATCAAATACGCCAGTTGATTCGATCACCACATTCACGCCATATCGGCTCCATGGGATTGCTGCTGGATCTTTCTCGTTTAACACATGAATTTTCTTGCGACCAACGATCAAATAGCCCTCGCCGACATCAACTTTAAAATCAGCAGTCTTATACGAAGTGTCATATTTAAGGAGATAGGCGAGATTGTGGATGTCTCCCAGATCGTTGATCGCGACAACATCGATATCCTTGCTGTGCGTTGCAGCTCTAAAATATGCCCGCCCAATGCGTCCAAACCCATTTATACCAACGACAACCTTTGGAGTCTGCGGCATAAGTCTGGAAAGCAGATTTTTCATAGCCCTATTCTACCGCGACATGCGCAAAAGCGATTCCCTTTTTTCCCCTATATAGATAAATCACAAAAGGAAACGCCCCGCGACTGTCGCGGGGCGTTTATCGGCCAGTGGCTAAATCTCAGTGGAAGGCGCGTCGATTAGTCGTATCGGGCGTTTTGCAATACTGCTCCCAGAGCATCTTGCGTAGCTGGTCAGCATACACCGGTATAACTGTGCGTGGCTCTTCTTTGAAGACTACCCAGATCGTTTCATACCCATCCGAGTCGTCGGTGATTGCACCACTCTTTCTGGCAGAACTAAGAATGTCATTCACATTGAGCTGTATATCACTTTGTTCAAGCACAACAGCTGCCTTCGCTCCAGCCGCAGCTGCACTCGGGTCACCTTCGACAGATACGATTTGCATCTTTCACTCCTTATGTACAGAAAACTTTTTGCACGGTAACACATTGGATCAAAGTGTCAATGTGTACAAGGAAAACGCCCCGGGCAGGGGGCGTTTCTTCACGAGGTCAAGAAAGTCATACGGATGAGAATCGGATCTTCATCTCATCCATCACTTTTGAAAGTGGAATCTGTCGAAGTTTCCCTGGATCATTTTCGTAGATGGCCCAGAGAAAGATCTTGCCTTCCTCGCAACGCGTGTAAGCACGGGACTCGCATGCAAGACCCAAGATAGCATCGGAGTCACGATTCACGTCAGCGCGAGTAAGCACGAGTGCATTGACAACACCTTTTGATGCTGCCATTTCGGCATATTCGAATGGAATTGATATTGGACGCATTTGCAATATCTCCTATATTGCTCTACCCGTACGGTAAGGTCGAGACGCACGTATGTCAATGTGGATGAAATAAACCTAAACAATATTGCGTACTTATAAAAGTGTCACGTAAGAAGAAGACCACCCGAAGGTGGCCTAATCACTGATTACATAGAGGGTTCAAACTCCATTTCGCGTTCAATGCAAAATTTGCCTCCTTCTTTTCTTATATTTCTAGACAAAATAAAGTGGGTTTCAATCGTATCCAGTGCAGTAAGATTGCTACGCAAGTAGTCAGCTTGCAGACCTAGCTCAACGCGCATGGTTCCATCATCGTCAATTGCGACAAGTTCTGCAGTTAGTCCAAGTACCTGCATAAAGCCCATATTGTGAGGATTCAAGCAGAGTATTTTGTAGTATGTGCGAATTTGATTGCGACCAATGGCTCTCCAATCCCCTATAAATACAATTGCATCCTTAGCGTACTGCAAAGCCAGCTCGTCTGGGTTACGCCGGTTCCATGCATCTTGCAACCGACTCGCAAGGCCGTCTAGTTCCTGAGCAAAAGTTGCTCTGTCCACGAAAGCCTCCATAGGTTTCAAATCTCTCACCAAAACCTATCACCTATACCCTGTTGGTCAACTATTT
>Ga0163144_10009195_pt1 | contig 21252 bp, 18 predicted proteins | sample OliLak19BULKMAT1_FD_123175 | JGI IMG/M metagenome (GOLD analysis project Ga0163144, IMG submission 123175) | Freshwater microbial mat bacterial communities from Lake Vanda, McMurdo Dry Valleys, Antarctica - Oligotrophic Lake LV.19.BULKMAT1 | ecosystem: Environmental > Aquatic > Freshwater >... | reverse complement strand
GTCGCGCCGGAGCTCTCGGGCCATGTGGCCGGCGATCCCTACCGTATCCGGCAGGTTTTATTAAACCTCGCGGCTAACGCGGTGAAGTTTACGCCCGCGGGTGGTCGGGTTGATGTCACGGTCCGTTCACTGGCTCCGGCCGCCAATCCGGTACCCGTGACGTTCGAGGTGACTGATACGGGCATCGGCATGGATCCCGACACTCAACGTCGCGTCTTCGAGCGCTTTAGTCAGGCGGACTCGTCGACGACCCGGCGTTTCGGTGGCACCGGTCTTGGCTTGGCCATCAGTTCGCACCTGGTTCGACTGATGGGCGGCCGCCTTGAAGTGGAGAGCGTCGAAGGGCGGGGCTCACGGTTCTTTTTCACCCTCGATCTGCCGGTTGCCACTCCGCCCGAGGCGCAAACCCCGACGATTGGCTCGTTGGACCCCCTCGGTTTAAACGTGCTGATGGTGGAGGATAACCCGGTGAACCGCAGCTTGCTCGGAGCGCAACTGACCCAGCTCGGTTGCCGCTATACCATGGCGCATGACGGAGCCCAAGCTCTGGCGGCCCTGGCGTCCGCGCCCGTGCCGGATGTGATTTTGATGGATTGCCACATGCCAAATCTGGATGGCTGGGAAGCGACGCGCCGTTTGCGGCGTTGGGCGGGAGATGCCGACCCGATCCGGCGTCAAGTGGCAGCGAGTCCCATCGTGGCCCTGACGGCGGCGGCCCTCCCGGAAGAGCGGCAACGGTGTCTGGATGCGGGTATGAACGAGTTTCTTTCCAAACCCGTGAAGCTTGCCGAGCTCCGGGGCGTGCTCGCGGCGTTTGTTCCGACCGCCCGGATCACAACGGGTTAGTCACGTGGCGGAGGCGGCCGGTTGATCGCTCAACGGCCAGCGCTTGCTCCGGTGATCGGTGTCGGCTTACCGTGAATATACGACGAACCACTTGTCTTGATACAGCAGGTGTTCCTCGGAGGGTTTGAACCCGATGGCCGCCATCCAGGCCTTCGCTTGGTCGCGGGTGACCTGGAGGGACGGGTCGTTTTTATGGGGACCGAGTTCGGGATGAAAATCGATCACCGCGATGCGTCCCGATGGTTGGAGATAGGTGGCGAGATTTTTGAGGTATTCGGTGCGATTTTCAATATGGTGCAGCACGTCGAAGATGAAGGCTACATCGACATCACGCGCGGGCAGTTTAGGGTCGGTAAACGAACCCAGCACAGCCGTGACGTGGGTCGCCTTTTGTTCGCGGGCCTTTTGCGCTATATGGTCGACCAGGCCTTGATCTATATCAATCGCGTAGACCTTTCCGGAAGCCGAGACCGCGTTCGCCAGGGGCATGGTAAACGCCCCGGAACCCGCGCCGACATCCGCCACCACGGCACCCGGCTTGAGCTTCAACGCGGAGACGACGTCGTCCACCTTGAGCTTCGCAATCCGGTTGGCCGAATCCAGCGTCTGCAACCACTGTTCCGTCGGCCGGGCGCCCAACTGCGCCCACGTCGAATTCGCCCCGAGCAACGCCGCGGCCATGATGCAGGCCAGCCGAATGCGGGCTGAAAAACGGCTTCGTGGGGCCGCAACAGACACCGGCGCGTTGGACGAAGGAAGGCGGGGAATGAGGAATCGGGGCATGGAAGAGTAAGCGTCATCCAGCCATGAGCGGCCGGGGTGGATAGCTAGGTGCGAGAATGAATCCCACTTCAATCGGCGCTGCAATCTGAGTCGGAAATATTGGCAGGGGTGAAACGACGATCTGAATCTCATGCTCTGCACCAAATCGAGTTTGCAGTGGGAGAGTCGATCCGCAGAACGTCCTTAGTGCAAGTGCCTGGTGATTCCAACGATGTTCCTGGCGGTGCTCCTTCGAGGCCGGAGGCGGACTTGACCCGGCTGTTTAATCTCTCACTGAACCTGCTGTGCGTAGCGGGTTTCGACGGCTATCTCCGGCGGGTGAACCCGTCGTGGACTCGCGTATTGGGTTGGACGGAAGCGGAGCTCCTCTCGCGCCCGGTGGCGGATTTCATGCATCCGGACGACCGCGAGCTCACCCTTCAGGCGCGAGCGGGCCTCGCCGGCGGCGAGTAGGTGCGCATCTGTGTGACGGATGAGGGTGCCGGAATCTCGCCCGAGGCGATGCCCAAAGTATTCGATCCGTATTTCTCCACCAAGCAGCGCGGCTCGCAGAAAGGGATGGGCTTGGGTCTGACGATTTGTCGTGTCGTCATCCGCCGGCACGGCGGCTCGCTCGCGATCGAATCACGTCCGCTGGAAGGTACCACGGTGACTTGCCTGTTGCCGGCGGCGCGACGGGCGAAGGAAGTGATTGTATAATCCCGCGAGCGGCGCGACGGGTGTGCTGTATACGTGAGCGGCCCAGTGTTCCAAGTGATCGAGTCGCCCCGCCCCGGGATGGCGCCGCGAGCTAGGTGACTGCTGCTCCACCCATTAAGGCCAGAACAATTAGAACCAGAAAAACCACGAGAAAGATGTAGAAGAGGATCTTAGCGATCCCTGCGGCTGCGCCCGCGATACCGCCGAATCCTAACGCTCCCGCGATGAGAGCGATAACCGCAAAAATGATGGCCCAAGTAAGCATGAATAAGTCCTCCGTTTGTATATATTTCCGAATACCGAGTCCGGCGATTATGGAGTAATCCCGTGGTGAGCGCTATCGGGTTTCGGCCGAATCTGCATGCAGGAGCTTTCCCGCTTCGACAGCGCGGGGACGACCCGCGTGCAAGTGGGGGATCAAACCACTCGGCGTTGCATGAACCGGGAACGGTCCGTTCCAGACTTGGAGCCGGCGTGGCCGGAAATCGTAATCCCGTCCGGCTTGGGTTTAAGATCGAGCTTTGAACGCCGCACGAGTGCGATCCTCACTCGGCATGCCGCCACGCCGGTTGCGTGGCTGCCCTCAAAGGTACGGCTCTTTTCTTGGGGGCCGCCGATGGCGCGCGCCGCCGTTATGTCGAAAGCGCCCGGGATCGGTTCGACGAAGTGTATGACACCGCGGCTCGTGAGATCTTGCTTCGGGAGCTGCAGGGAGACGAGGCCAATGCCGCGTTGCAGGCGGCTCGAACACTGGAGCTCCCCGGCGCAGCGGCGCAGCGGCGGAGCCGCCGCTCGCGGTGATTCAGGCGCGCCATGATCTGGCGCGCAGTCGGAAAAAAGCCGGTGCTGGAGCGTTACATGGCGTTTTCGCTGAGTGCGTTACTCGAGGCCATGGGGGTGGGGCTCACCCACTCGAATCTCTATTCGGGGTTTGTAATAAGGCTGCCAGGGTCTTCACGCTTGGCCCCCCGGACGTGGAGCCCCCGTGGCGGGAGCGATGGTGGAAGGTGTTCGCATTTCCAAGTAGCGCGCAGCTCGCTGCGCAGGCGGCCAGGTGCGAAGATTCACTTTCGCGCTCGAATCGCGGGCAGGCTGACCGTATTCCCCCTCCTCCTTAGCCTTGGCTTCCTGCCGTCTTCCTACCCATGCCCGCATTTGCCCTGACGATTTTCACCGGAGCATTCCTCCTGTTTCAAGTGCAGCCGTTGATCGGCAAGTACATTCTGCCGTGGTTTGGCGGCAGCCCGGGAGTGTGGACGACCTGCATGCTCTTTTTTCAAATGCTGCTGCTCGGTGGCTATGCGTACGCGCACGCGACGAGCCGCTATCTAAAGCCGCGCACGCAGGCGGTCGTGCATGTCATCCTGCTGATCGCGGCCCTGACGACGCTGCCCATCACTCCGAGTGACAGCTGGAAACCGGAAGGCGCCGGCGATCCCACGTGGCACATCCTGAGGCTGCTCGCCGTGAGCCTGGGGCTGCCGTATCTGGTGCTCGCGGCGACGGGCCCGCTGATGCAGGAATGGTTTCGCCGCACCACGCCGGGGGTCTCGTCTTACCGGCTCTATGCGCTCTCGAATGTCGGGTCACTGCTTGCGCTGGTGAGTTATCCTTTTTACTTCGAAACGAATTTCACCCGGCAGGCGCAGGCCAGCATCTGGGCATGGGGGCTGGGAGCTTACGTGCTCTTTTGCGCATACTGTGCGTATCGGGTTTGGAGGACGCCGGCGGCCGACGCGGTGACGGAACGGGCAACCGACCGGGCGGCGCCGCGACCGACCCTGGTCCACCGGGTGCTCTGGATCTGTTTGCCGGCGTCGGCTTCGATTCTGCTGCTCGCGGTCACGAATAAGATGTGTCAGGACGTGGCGGTCATTCCGTTCCTCTGGGTGCTGCCGCTGGCGCTGTATCTTCTTTCCTTTATCATCAGCTTCGACAGCCCTCGTTGGTATTCGCGTTTCTATTACACGATCGCCCTCGCGGCGGCCATGGTGGCGGTGAGCGTGGCGCTGTTTCAGGGCGCGGACATGCCGATTGTCCAGCAAGTCGTGATCTATTCCACCACTCTGTTCGTGGGCTGTATGGTCTGTCACGGCGAACTTTATCAACTGAGGCCGCACCCGGCTCACCTGACCTTCTATTATCTCATGATCTCGGCGGGGGGGGCGGTGGGCGGATTGTTTGTGGCGCTGGTGGCGCCCTATATATTCAACAACTTCTACGAAGTGCATCTGAGTCTCGTGCTGACGGTATTGTTGCTCGTGGTGATTTCGCTGTTCGGCAAGGCGGCCCTGAGCCCGCGGCGCTGGAGCGTGCTGTTTGGTGTTCTGGCGGTGGGAGCGGTGGATGGTGCGGGCAAAGCGATGGGGGTGGGCGCCGGATGGTTGAGCCAGAACGCGGGGCCATCGTGGAGTTGGCTGGGGCGGATGGGAGCGCTGCCGGAACGTTACCCATGGATGGTTTGGCTGGTGGCTGGAGGTGTCGTGGCCGTGGTCGGGATCGCGCGCTGGCAGCGGCCGCACCCGATCGACTGGCATCGACTGACTTGCGGCTTAATGGGAGCGGGTTTCGCGGCCCTGGTCGTGGTGCTCGGCGTACACATCAATTCGACTTCGAGTGGGGCGCTGCTGAGCAGTCGCAATTTTTACGGGGTGCAATCCGTCTTTGAAAACGTGAATAACGGTCCGGAGTGGCGCTACTACGAGTTGCTCCATGGCCGGATTACCCATGGGTTGCAGTTTGCCGAGCCGCAGCGGGCCCCGATGATCACCTCGTATTTTGGTCCGAATACCGGACTGGGTCTCGCGCTGCGGAATTTTCCGCGTCAGCAAAACCAGCGCATCGGCCTGTTGGGTCTCGGGGTGGGGACAATTGCCGCTTACGGCAAGCCGGGCGACTATATGCGAATCTACGAAATTAATCCGCAGGTGAAAGAGCTCGCGGAAACGCCGTTCTCTTATGTTGCCCTGAGCAAGGCCAGGATTGACGTCGTGATGGGGGATGGTCGCCTTTCGATGGAAAACGAAGAGCCCCAGGATTTTGATTTTATCATCATGGACGCGTTTAGCAGTGATGCGGTACCGGTGCATTTGCTGACGAAAGAAGCGTTTGCTATCTATCAACGCCACCTGAAGCCCGATGGCGCGATTCTCGTTAATATATCCAACCGCTATTTGGATCTGAGGCCCGTGGTGGAGAATGCGGCCCGGATTTTTGGGCTGGAGTCCCATCACATCGAAAACGAGCCGGATGGTTATCAATATGGAGAAGACGGTTGGTGGCTCTATGCGTCGACCTGGATGGTGTTGAGTAAGAACCGGGAGTTTATGAGCCATCCTGCCCTGACGGATCTGGCGAGCCCGCCGATGGCGACGCCGAACACGATCCCGCTCTGGACGGATGACTATGCGAGTATGTTCAAGATTCTACATTGAACCTGACCGCGCACGCGGGCCAGCCTCGCATCCGGTAATGACTGCCGGTCGCCGTTACAAGGCTTCGCCTGACGGCGGCCAATTTCCCTGGGTGCCACCACCGCAAAGGAGACCAGCCGTGCGACGTAGGCGCTTTAGCCCTTCGCGTTTTTCTTTTTGGGTTGGGGCGTGGAGCCTTTGATCTGCGGTTTTGCTTCGGGCTCGGAGGCGAGGAGCGCGCGCAAACGGGCGACGACGGCGGGCTGCTCGGTTGCGAGGTTTTTTCGCTCCAACGGATCCACGCGATAATCATAGAGCTCCAGATCGGCGGTCGCGGGAGCGGCGCCGGGTTTCTTCCACTCGACGAGGCGATGGCGGGCGGTGCGCACCGCCCGGCCGAGGACGAATCCGTCGCCGGGCCGGGTGCGGGGATAGACATGGAAAATGGCTTCCTTGGTGGGGGCTGCGGGATTGCGCACCACGGCGGCGAAGCTGCGACCATCGAGAGTTTGCGAAACGACCGGAGCGGGTAAACCGGCCAGTTCAGCGAGGGTCGGGTAGAGATCAACGGACTCGACGAGAGCCGCGCTGCTGCTGCCCGGGCGGCCCTGTCGCGGATCAATCACCAGCAGCGGAATGCGCGTGGCCTCTTCGAAGTTGGAGTGTTTGCACCATTGGCCATGATCGCCGAGATGCCAGCCATGATCGCCCCAGAGGACGATGATCGTGTGGTCGCTCAGGTCGAGGCGGTCGAGCTCGTCGAGTACCTTGCCGACTTGGGCATCCATATAACTCGTCGCCGCGTGGTAGCCGTGAATGAGCTCGCGTTGCTGGTCCGGGCTCAGTGGGCCCTCTCGAGGAATATCGGCGTAAGCCCGTAATTCGCCCCAGGAGGCGGGACTATAGGAGGGCGCGCCTTCGGGGGCGGTCTGCACGGGAGCGAGCTCGAAGGCGGCGCGGTTATAGAGATCCCAGTATTTACGCGGAGCGGAGAAAGGAAGATGCGGTTTGATGAAACCCACCGCGAGGAACAGGGGTTCCGTGGGACGAGCTTTGGCGGCTTGCAACCGCCGGATCGCTTCCTCGGCGACAAGACCATCGGGGTAGGCGTTGTCGGGGGCGTCGGCAATCTCAATGGAAGGTCCGTTCGCCACCGCGGGGCGGTAGCCTGTATCGCCTGGCTCGCCTTTGGCCGCCGCGGGTCCGGTCTGGTTGGCCACGCCGGATTGCTTGATTGCGAGAGCGGCCTCGGTGACATACGTCGCGGCTTTAGGGACGAAATGAGGGACGCTCCAGGAGGCGGCATCTTCGTGGTTGCCATGGCCCCGGTGCATGACCTTGCCGAGGCTTTCGGTCCGCCAGCCGTGCCGCTGAAAATACTGGGCAACCGTGACCGCGTCAGGCGTGGCGACGCGGAAGTTTGTCGAGAGATCATAGATCCCGACGGTGGTGGGGCGAAGGCCGGTCATCAGTGCATTGCGGGAAACGGCGCAGATGGCCTGATTACAGTACGCACGATCAAAGCGCGTGCCGCGGGCGGCGAGCCGATCGATGTGCGGAGTCTTGATCGTGCGATCGCCGTAGGTGCCGAGCAACGGCTTCAAATCGTCCACGCAAATCAAGAGCACATTGGGCCGCTGGTTGTCAGCCGCACCTGGATTTGCGGCTGAGACGGCGAGGAGCCAGAGAGGTAGAAAGCATTTCACCCTCGAGAAATTGGTGCGGGAGGGCTCGGCGGCAATCGGGAAAGTGTATAAAGTGCCGCGATCGATCGGATGCGTGCCCGTTTCGCGGGTCTATTTACTCCAAGGCGGGACGACGCGATTCATCCGGGCATATGCGATGAGTTGGCCGAGATGCTCGTGGGCGTGATCCAACGGTAGAAGGGTGACGCGCAATTTCGGTACCTTGGCACCGAACACCGTAACCTCGGGAAGGAGGTCTGCGCTGGGAACGGCGGCCAAAACCGCTTTCATGAATTCGATCGAACGCCGGGTGGCGGCGATCGCGTCCGCCTTGGTTTTCATCGATTCCCCCACCTTTTTCCGATCGACCCCCGTCGGTGGTTTCGTGCCGCGACCGCCGTGATCGCGGCGTTTGCTGCTCGCGTCAAAGCGCGGGAGCAGGAGGGGAATGGAGGCGGTTGAACTCGTCGGGTATCGCGCTGCCGAGGAGCGCAACGGTGTGAGCGGAGTTGGGCGCTCATGTTGACGGTGTCCGTCAGGGTGGAGGTTGGACACGCGTGAAGGGGTTAAAAGCCCGCTTCTCTTGATTTCGATCAAGGCCGGGGCAGGGCTCGGGTGGTAAGGTGGCACGTCACAATCGTTCCTCATCTCCCATCACCTAATTATGATGCCCGTTTTCACCTTCTCTCCCAGCGCCCGCGTCGGCGATATCGTTGCAGCCCAGCCGTTGCTGGCCGGTGTTTTCGCTCGCCTGGGCATTGACTACTGTTGCGGCGGCAAGATCTCCCTGGCGGAGGCCTGCGCCGCCAAGCGACTCGATCCCGCCACGGTGGCGGTCCTGCTCGATGCCGCGGCGCATCCCGGTGCTTCCTCCGCTCACATCGATGCGGCGGGCATGACGTTGACCGCGCTGGCCGATCGCATTGAAAGCACGCACCACGCTTGTTTGAAGCGGGAACTTCCGGTCATGGTGGAACAGGCGCAACGCGTCGCGATGAAGCACGCGTGGCGGGACGAGCGCCTCACGGCGGTGGGTGCGACGGTCGAAGCGCTCGCGACCGAAATGGCTGACCACATGAGGAAAGAGGCGCAGGTGCTGTTTCCTCTGGTTCGGGAACTGGAGCGGAGCGGCGGCGCGGGTTCCACGGCGGTCGCGATGGCTAAATCAATCGCAGAGATGGAGGCGGAACACGATGCTGCCGGGCGGGCACTCGCAACGTTGCGTGAACTGACCGACGGCTTCGTTCCGGATCAGGATGCCTGCAACACCCACCGGGCTTTGCTTGCCGGCCTCGCGCGGCTCGAACAGGACCTGCACCAGCACGTGCACAAGGAGAACAATGTGCTCTTCCCGCGTGCGCTCGTTCCGGCGACGGCGGGTGTGCCGGCCTGAGTGCCTCCGGTTTCCATCGACCGCCCGGCGTTCGGGCTGACCGAACGGACTTCAGCTTTCTGAAGTCCGCGGGCTGCACCGGTACGGCGGACGAAGCGGAGATCGCTCCTTTAGGTAACGCGTTTCTGAATCACACTTTGGGTGGCGGCGGAAGTGGGAGATCTGCCCAGATCCGATCGGGGAAACAACCCCACGCTATCTTACTGGACGGTATATGCTATTTCTGGATACAGTGACCACGCGGATGAAACGAGTATCTACTCGCTGGCGGATTCTATTGCTGCTGGGGCTTACGGGCACCCTTGGCCTTTTCGCGGGCATTGGTACCTACACGTTCTACTATGCAGAGGGCCTCTCGTATTTTTCGGACGACCCGCGGGCGTGTGTAAACTGTCATGTCATGCGCGAGCATTTCGACGGCTGGTTGAAATCGCCCCATCATGCCGTGGCGACGTGCAACGATTGTCATACTCCCACCGATTTCATCGGCAAATATATCACCAAGGCCGAAAACGGCTACTGGCACTCCAAGGGGTTTACCCTGCAGGATTACCATGAGCCGATCATGATCCGGCCCAGTAATTCCACCGTGCTGCAGCGCAATTGTGTACGGTGTCATCAACAGTTCGTGTCCGGGATCAATACCCACGTGGGCAACCGGCGCGAAATGCTGGATTGCGTCAGCTGCCATCGCGATGTTGGCCACGGGCCGGTGCGATGAAATCCCGTCAACCCCTTTAGCTTTTTTGCCTATGAACTCTCGTTTCTCTGGTCGTCGTGGTCTGGCCATCTGGGTGTATGTCGCGGCGCTGGCTGTGGTCGCCATCGCAACCTTTCTGATCCTGTTGCTTTATCAGAACATCGTCACGCGCAAGGCCGAGGCGACTCAGCACGTGTTCCGGGTCGTCGACGTCGATGACCAGACGACGGATCCGGCCCTGTGGGGAAAAAACTATCCACGCCAGTACGACAGCTATCGCCGCACCGTGGATCTCGTCCGGACGAAATACGGCGGCAGTGAGGCCTTTCAACATCTCGATCGCGATCCGATTTGGCGGCGGATCTTTGCCGGCTATGCGTTTGCGGTCGATTATCGCGAGGAACGGGGCCACGCGTATATGTTGACGGACCAGCGCGAGACCGAGCGCGTGCATAAATTCACCCAGCCCGGAGCCTGTCTCCAGTGTCATGCGTCCTCCATTCCCATGTATATTGAACAAGGGCTGAAGGCCGGCGCTCCGGCGGGGAAGGAGAACTGGGAGGCGCAGATTCAGAAGGGGTTTGAAGTCGTCTGTGCCATGCCGTATTCGGAAGCGGAGAAACTGGTGGAGCATCCCGTTTCCTGTATTGATTGCCATGATGCGGATACGATGAATCTGCGGGTCTCCCGGCCGGCTTTCCTCAACGGCATCCGGGCGCTCGCCCGGTCCGATTACCCGACTCCCCATCTGCCCAGCATCGAGCGTTGGCGAAATGAAGGGCGCAAGGACGAGTATCAGCCCAACACCGACGCAAACCGGCAGGAGATGCGTTCGATGGTGTGTGCGCAATGTCACAACGAATACTATTTCAAGGGACCGGGTAAACTTGTCACTCATCCGTGGGATAACGGACTGCGCGTTGAACAGATGGAGGCGTATTACGACAACGCAGGCTATAAGGATTGGACGCATCAGGAGACCGGTGCGGAGGTCCTGAAGGCGCAGCATCCGGAATTCGAGATGTGGAGTCAGGGCATTCACGCCCGCAGCGGTGTAGCGTGCGCCGATTGCCACATGCCCTACCAGCGCGAAGGGGCGATCAAGGTGAGTAACCATCACGTGCGCTCACCGATGCTGAATGTCGCCGCGGCCTGCCAGTCGTGTCACCGGATTCCGGAGACGGAGTTGAGGGCTCGGGTGGAATTGATCCAGGACAGGAATCGGGCGTTGTTGAATCGAAGTCAGGATGCGATCATGGCTTTGCTCGACGGCGTGATTCATGCGAAGCAAGCCGGAGTTCCGGATGACCAGCTGGCCAAGGCGCGGGCTTTGCAGCGGAAGGCGCAGTGGCGGATCGATTACGTCTACGCCGAGAATTCCATGGGGTTTCACGCTTCTCAGGAAGCAGCCCGCATTCTGGCCGAAGCGATTGATTACGCGCGGCAGGGACAGGTCGAAGCGCAGTCCATTCTGCCAGTTGGAACGGCTCAGCCGAAGGCGCCGACGCGAACCGGACAGGATTGAGGAGAATCGACGATTTGCAGTGGCGGATTCGACCGGCAACTGCCGGCTTTCGAAAACTACGAGATCCCGGCGTGGTGGAAGACGGACCTGCTGCCGGAGCCGCTCCGTCATAACAGCGGTCATGAAGGATCGCACCCGTTCATCACCCACGAGTTTGTCGACGCCGTGAGCAAACGCCGTCGCCCGGCCGTCGATGTGCATGAAGCGATCGCCTATACCGCGCCAGGGATTGTCGCTCACCAGTCGGCTTTGAAAGACGGCGAGCGCCTGAAGGTTCCGAGTTTCGAAGCGTGAGCGTTCAAGCGATTAGCAGGCATCTGGCAGGAGTGAAAAAGGCTTTCCTGCCGAATCGGTCGGACAGACAGGAATGTCTGTTTCATCCACTTTTATTTATAGTCCGCGCCGGTCAGGCTCTGCAGGACTGACAGCTGCCAGTCGCGCAGCTGCTTCTGCATTTTTGCGGCTACGGCCGGCTGGGATTTGATGATATTGTTTTTCTCGGCAGGATCTTTTCGGATATCGAAGAGCTCCACGGTCGAGCCACGTTCGCCGTCCATCACGAGTTTATACTGATTGCCGAGCACCGCGCGGGGTCCGCTGTAGTCCTGCTCCTGGATATCCGGGTGGTGGTAATTCAGAAAATCGCGGGTGGCTTTGTCGCCCGCCAGCTTCACCAAGGGCGTAGTGCCCTTCTGTAGTTCAGGATCGATATAGGGTTTGCGCGTGCCGTCGCCTTCCGGACGGGGACGACCATTCCAAAAATAAATCGGTGTCGGCCGCTCGGTCATCCTGCCATTGAGCAGCGCGACCAGACTAATTCCATCGAGTGGGCGTTGGGGCAACGGCTGGCCCGCCAGTTCACTCAGAGTGGGGAGGAGGTCGCTCGTAACGGTATTTACATCGCTGACACGCGGGCGGGAAACACGAGCCGGCCACTCGAGCACAGCGGGAACGCGGATGCCGCCTTCATAGATCGATCCCTTTTGCGCACGGAACGGCATGGTGGCCACGCCTTCCTGCGGCGTGCCGTTGTCGCCACAATATGTGACCAGGGTATTTTGGCGCAGCCCGGCATTTTTGAGGTGGTCCCGGAGTTGTCCGATCGCACGATCCATCGCGGTGATTTCAGCGAAGCGTTCGCGCAAGACGTCCCGTTGCAGGCGCATGACATTGCGGCCGGTTTCGTTGGAGGTCAGACGTACCTGGCGGTTTCCGAAATCCGCCGGCAGGTTATCGTAGAGCGCGAGATCCGGTGGAAGCGCTTGATAGGGTTCGTGCGGGGAACCGAACCAGACCACGACGAAGAACGGTTTGCCCTGCTGCTTTGCGAGATCGATGAAGCGGACGGCCTCCGCGATCACGATTTCCGAACTCTCGCCCTTGATCTGCGCGGGCGGTCCACCATTGCGCGAAAAATAGGGATCGAGCTCGAAGAAATTGTCGTGTGAAACCCATTGATCGAAACCCATCGCGCCCGGGTTGGTGGGTGATTCGGCCTTCACTGGCCCCAGATGCCATTTCCCGAAATGTCCGGTCGCGTAACCGCCTCGGCGAAGTATCTGGGCGACACTAATCTCTTCCGGACGGAGCGACCAACCCGGCGTGAATGTTCCGGAACGATTGGGATGACGACCGGTCATCACGCTCGCGCGCGTCGGTGAGCAAATGGGCGAGGCCGAATAGAAGCGGTCCAAGCGGAGTCCCGTGCGCGCCATCTCGTCGAGCACGGGCGTTTTTATATACGGATGGCCATTATAGCCGGTTTCGTCCCAACCATGATCGTCGCCCATCAGGAGCACGACGTTCGGTCGATCGGCTGCTTGCATCAGGGCGCTTTGCAGGAACACGGCGCATGCCAAGGTGGTCAAGCGGAGGATCGGGGGAAGGATACGGATGCTCATTGGAATCGGCGGGGTAGGAATTCTGGAGCCGGGAACGGCTTCGAGTTGCGGTCCCGGTGATTGGAACGTGCGAATCCCGGGCGCCGAGACAAGGGGCGAATTTTATCGGGTGATCCACCGATGGTGTTTCCGCCTTTTCCCCATACAATTCCAGGGGGCCGCACCGGTTGAGACGGCCCATAACCCAAGTAACATGGTCTTGCTTTGAAACCGCACCCTGGCCACGACCCCGCTGCTCCACCCCCGGACGTCTACTCATTACCGACGAGAGGCTCAGGTTTCACCAACCTCGCTCTGATCATGAACAATTTTTATACTCAACATCGTTCGCCTTCCGCGAGGAGGTGCTTCGGCCGGTTGTCTTTTAACTTTCACACGCTGACGCCGGCGTTGAGCTGCGGGTTTTTCGCCTTTGGATGCGGTCGCCAACCCACGGCGAAGGATCCCGAGACCACCCCCCCCACCCATTACCACGGCTCCCGTCCTCACTCCCCTCTCCACCGTGAGTAGCTCCTCGACGGCGCCGCAAGCGGCGAAAGACGGCGAGCAAACAGCGCCAACGAGCCGGCTCGCCGACGACGTGTCACGAGTCCGCGAGCGGAGTGACGCACCAGGCGATCGCGTAGACCCCGAGATCGTTTCTGCTTCGTCGGCCGGCGCGGATACCGGAATACGGTCGGACCTCACGGCGAGCGATGCCGCGCGCACGCAGCCGCCCTCAAGCGCCAATGAAGACGGCGAAGAAGACGTGAGTGCGGCGCTCCGCCGCGAAGTCGCAGAAATGGAGCGTCAGCGAGCCCGGCAGCAGCCATGAGAATGGTATTGGTGAATTCGGGCTGTATCCGCCCAGTGATGGCGCTGCCAACTGGCGCGCGAATTACGAGACGCTCCTGCAAGGACAGCGCCGGCGGCAGTGCGGCATGAGCAGGCAAAGCCTATCGATCGGGAGCCCGGTGCGCCGAGCGCGGTAAGGTTCCGTGAGCCGAGCCGGCTGGTGGGCATGCTGATTGGCTCGTTGCGATCAGGCTCAACTTAAGCGTCGCTTTTCCACTCGCGGTGGGTGTGCTCTGCACTCCGTGTCCATTATACTTAACGCGCTCCGTGACTATCCGGTGCGGGAGTTTTCCCCGGGTGAAACGGTTCTCGCCCAAGGCGAGCGAACGGGACTTTTATTTGTCCTCGTCGCCGGCTCAGTTGAGGTGATCAAGGATGGCGCCATGGTGGCCGCCGCCTCTGAACCCGGAGCGATCTTTGGCGATCTCTCGGCGCTCCTCAATGGGCCGCATACCGCCACGGTTCGCGCGGTGACCCTCTCGTCCTTTCATGTGGTGACGGATCCGCGAGCGTTGCTCGAGCAGAACCCCGCGGTTTGTCTTCACCTCTGTGAACTTCTGGCCCGGCGGCTCGATGCGTTGAACACGTATCTCGTGGACGTGAAGAATCAGTTCGCCGGCAATGACCATCTGGGGATGGTGGACGACGTCCTCGACACCTTGATGCATCGGCAGCCGCGCAAGCGAATCGCGCCGCGCGAATCAACGGTTCGCGCTGCGGAGATCGCGAACTGAGATCTCTCCGAGGGAGTTCCACTCTGCGGTCATGGCCGCGAAATCGATCAGGATGGTCGTGGGCGTGGGCCCGAGTTGGCGGCCGGGGTTGAAGACCCAAGTGTCGTTGATGCGATCAACCCACGATCCATCCGCGTAGAATGGGGAATTGTGCACGTGGCCGCTCAAGACGATGTCGGGTTTGAAGCGCTCGATCCATTCGCGAAGATACACGTCGCCCACAAAGCTTCGCCCCGTCCAACTCGTGCGGGCGCCTTGGGGCGGAGCGTGGTGAATCCAGGTCCAGTTTCCACGCACCTGCGTCGCTTCCCTTTCGAGGAGGCGCTCGAGTTCACCGCGCGACAGCTGGCCATCCCACCAAGGACAGACCGTTACCCGCGCATCCCCGAGAAAAAAGCCGTCGCCGTCGACGTGGAGCCGTTCCGCGCGCGCCCCCTGCAACCAGTTCGCGATTGATTCATCGGCCGAGTTTCGACTATCACCATCGTGATTACCTGAACACGCCACCAGCCTGGTTTTCTTTTGAATCAGCCGGAAATACCGCTCCACAATTGCGATCTGTATATCGGCTTCGAGGGCGGAGCTGAGGTCCAGTAAATCGCCCCCGATCACCACCGCTTCGTAGTCCCCGGCGTGCGCGAGCAGCCAGTCGAACTGCTTCAATGAATAGTGCAGATCAGCAACAAATAGCAGACGCATGGGGTAACGCCAGCCTCGCCTAACGCGTTGTAATCGCGAGCGAAAATCATCGGAAAATGATTCCGGAACGCTCCAATCGTGCCGGGTTTATAAACCGGCCGCGGCGTTGGAATGAGTATTTTTCATGAATCCGCTATACTTGATGCGGATATTTTTTGTTTGCACCTGAACGGACGCGGCAGTGGGTAAGATTGATGAGGTGCCGGCGTTCGAATCTGTACAACGTGCCTCAGACACGGGGAGTTCAGGTGCGGGGCCGAACGCGCAATTCCGCCCGCGGCCGCGGTGCCCCGTCGGCCACGGAGATGCTGGCTTCGGCGGCTAACTGGGCGAGTGCTCGCACCTGCGCGAGCAGTTGCGCGGCCGCGCTCCGTTGCGCGGCCCGCCACGGATAAGGGCGATCGAGCTCCAGGATAGCTTCGTACGAGGCATCACCCGCGCTGGGCGATGCACAGGACTCATCCAGTTTTGCCACGAGTTCTTCGAGGCCCGCCAGGGTCGCACGCAGGCGGATCCGGCGGTGATTTTCCCACGTGAGGTCAACACCAGCCGGGCGCGGACCGGGCCCGAAGCGGCGGACAAACTCGCCTCCAGCCGTGGCTCCGTAACCGGCGAGGCGCTCCATTCGTTCCGCGGACATGTCGAGATTGAGTCCGCCGTCAGCCGCTTCGAGGCTGATGGTCGCGATGCGATCCCGATAGCCAGGGAGCCGTGATTGCAAGGTGTCAGGCCAGTCCTTGGCCGTATTCAGGATTGCCGATACAAAGCCGGACACCGCGCCCAAACCACCCGGAGCAGCGAAGTGATTCCAGCGTTCGGCGAGACCGCTCTTGTTCTTTTTCGGCAGATACACCCCCGCCGGGTAATCCGGATGTTTGTCCGCCAGATTGATCGCGAAGGTCGGCCAGCGCGGCAGAGCCGAGTCGAAGAAATGCAGTGGAAAATTGCTGCAAATCCCGCCGTCCGAGAACCAGCAGCAGGTGGGATGTAGCTGGTCCGGCTCACGGCGCGAAAAATCAATTGCATGCAGCGGAATGGCGCTGAGCAGGACCGGAAAACTCAGGCTCATGCGCGTGGCGACGATCACCGGCAGATCGGCCGGGGAGGGCATCGGATGAAAATTTTTCTCCGCCAGCGCGGTGCGCTGGCGATTTGATTCACGGGAGTCGGACTCGTCGAAGCCGGGAGGATGGTCGAGCATCCACTGCACGACGCGGGCCGGAAAGAGTGCGCGAAATTCCACTTCGTGGAAGAAAAACGGGTTGTTTTCGCGGACCTCGGAATCGTCCCGCAACGGCAGCCGATACGGGCGACCGTGCGTGAGGCAAGTTGTCATCATTTCGAGATTGATCAGCCGCTCGGCTTCCGGATTACGCGTCTGCCAGAGGTCGCCGAAGGTCAGCGGAGGGCCGTCGACGGCCCTTCCGGCGGTTCGGTCCAGATAGTCGGCCAGCCACACCGTGAGGGGAGGAAAGGTCGCAGGGGTTGCTCCCGGCATCCCGGTACAAAGGCCAAATTGATTTTCCGGGAGTCTGCGGCTGATTAGCCGTGTATAGTACCCGACTGTCGTCAGCCCGGCTCCCGCCAGCAGTACGCTCGTACCGATGGCGACGCCGATGATCTGTATGGCGAGGGGTTTGTCGGACCAAAATGCCCAGAGCAGCCACGCTCCGGGAAGTGCGCCGATGAGAGCCGCGAGCCAGGCGTGTCGTAACGCGGCGAGGATCACGCGGGGCACCGTTTTCCAGCCGCCTCCGAGCGCAGCGGTTGCGACGTCGAAAAGCGCAGCGGTGCCGGACTGGGGTTGAAATAAGCTAAACAGTCGGCTGCGGCCGGTACCTGGGTCCGGCGTGCCCAATTCTGTGGCGAGGCGATCCAACGACTCGAATGAGGTCCCCCGGGTCTGTCTCCCCAATTCAGCGGCCGCCGCCACCGCTGCCGCAATGGCTCCGGCGCTGGTGCCGCCTATGTTCTTGAATTGAAACGACCGCGAGAGCTCGACCAGGGCGCGCGGAAAGACGATCCCGCTGGTGATCCCGCCTTTCATGATGACGTCGCATAACAACGGTGCGGGGCGCGAATCGGATCCAAACTTCGACATGGAAAATTGTGCTACCAACCGGCTCCGAAGCGCCCTTGGGCGGAACGCGCCGAGACCATCGTTAGCCAACGTGAAGCTTGTCGGCTATAATCACTTTTCGAGAGGGAACACACCGGGAGGCCCGGCGGCTGGGTGAACCGAGCAAAGAGCCCGCGACCCGAATGACAATCCCGGAATCTGCTGGCGTCCGTCAGACGCTACGTTTCTCGGAAAAGTGGAAAAGTGGAACGATGGAAAACCGGAACTTCGGAAAGTAGGTCCGGGTGCCATAGAGCCCGAGATTGCGCACGGCTTCCGAGATCATCCGTTCGCCGGAAACAGATATAGTAGGGCGGCGTCCGGAATTCGATACTTACCGGTCGGCGTGACCGCGGCGCAGACCCAGCCGTCACGCGGCCCTGGCAAATTTAGAACCGCAGGCCGACCGTGGCGATCACGGTCCGTGGTTCGCCGTATTGGAACGTGCCGTTGAGATAACGTTCGTCCGCCAGATTCCGGATGTTTACCCGCGCATCGACCCGGATGTCGCGGACGGTCGTGGTGTATCCGACGAGGGCGTCGAAGAGGACCACGGGGTCGCTTTCGATCGGAACCGACCAGCTGGGATGCAGGCCGATTTTACCGAGGGCATTGCCGCCGCCGCCAATATACAGTCCGCGGAGACGCCCTTTAGTGAAGGTATATTTATTCCAAAGATTGATCGAGTACCGCGGAACGGACTCGATTCGGCTGCCGATCTCGCGCGGTTCGGACGGATTCGAAATTTCGTGATAGGTGAAGAACGTGCTGGCACTTAGGAGCGCCTGATAGTTCGGCCGGGGTGTCCATACCCATTCCGTTTCCAGTCCTTCCGTCTCGGTTTGTCCGGCCGCGACCCGTACCGTGGCGCCGGGCAGTTGATACAACACTTGGTTCGGCGTATCGACATCGAGGCGGGCGGACTCTTCATTGGAGAAGTAGGTCAGAGTGCCGAGCAAACGTCCTTCGCCGAGGTCAAGCTTGGTGCCGACTTCCCAGCCGCGACCCAGCAGATCGGCGGTGAGAAATTGAAACGGAATCACAGCCGGCGGGCGATACGTGGGCGACGTCGGATCCCCTTGCGTGGCGCGAATCGCCGCGAGGTCGGCGGTCTGCTGGCGTTGCGGAACAAAGGTCCGGCTGAAGCTGCCGTAGACGCTGAGCTGGGGCGTCAGGCGGACAAGCGCGCTATAGTGAGGCAGAAGTTTACGCGTCGTGAAATCCTCGTCGATCCCATCCCGGTTGTCGTCGGTAGGGCGGTTGTTGGTGATTTGCCGGCCACCGATCAAGGTCCGCAGACGATCCTCGAAAAACGATGACTGCAGCACGCCATAGAATGAATTCGAATGAGCGCCGCCTTTGCGCAAGACGCCTGGCTCCTGGTAGTCCGGACCGTAGCGGTTTTGCAGCAGCTGCAATAAACGCGGCTCCGGTTGTGTCCGCGGATCGAACATGACCACCTGGGACGTGGCGACCGTCACGGGACTGATCACGTCCTTGCCCCCATCATGTTGAAAGCCGGCGAGGAGGTCGTGTTTTCCGGCGCGTTTAAGATTGAGTTTATAGGCGGCTTCGAGTCGTGCGGAGAAGGTGACGCCGCCCGGCTTGAAGTCCGAGATCGAGCTGCGCAAGCGCTGACCGGCGACGGGCCGCAGCCCGTTGAATTCGCGCCGGAGCCGGTGGCTGTCGACTTGTTGGAAAATGCCGCGCAACGCGAGGGTGGGCGAAGCGACCCATTCCCCTTCGAGGGTGGTGGTTTTGTTCTCGTAGCTGTCCCGGCCATCCGGGCCGTTGTTGTTATAGGAATCGTCGAAGAAATCGCGTGAATACACGCCGGGAAACGGAGGGACATTGGGGCCCAAGGTGCGGGAGATGAAGGCGTCGACGCCTTCCGGCGCGAGGCGACCGGTCGTGATGGGCACGCCGGCCGCATTGCGGATGGCGCCGTTTTCGAGTTGGGGATAGTTGGCGGGACGCGGGAGGCCGAGCTGGTCGAAGCGGGCGATCGCCTCGCGGTCGAGTTGTTGATATAAAGGATGACTGATTACCGTGTGCGGCCGGCGCCCGGCCTCCCGATCCAATTCACTATAGCGCGCGGTGAAGGTCAGTTGCCGGGTCGGCTTCCACGTGAGACCTCCGCTATAGAAATCCTCCTTCGTAAAAACGTAGTCGATGTAACTCTCTTCATCGGTGCGCCCGTAAACGAAGCTGTAGGCGAGCGTGTCTTGGATCAAGGGAGCCGAAGTGCGGAAGACGATGCGGCGATGATCGAAGGAGCCGAAACTCGCGTCGATGGAATGCTTGGCCGTGAAACTGGGCTTTATCTTGATCAGGTTGACCGTGCCACCCGGGTTGGAGATGCCGGCGAACACGGCGTTGGGACCCTTCACGACCTCGATCCGGTCCACGTCATAAAGTGCCAGCCCCTGACCAGCGGGAAGGCCGTTGACGAATTGCGGCCCGGTATAGCCACGTACGAGAATCATCCATTCGTCCTTCACCTGGAGGGCGACGGAGCTCGCGCCGCGCAAGACGTCGATGAGCTGGTTGCCGGCTTGGTCCTGGATGAGTTCCTGCGAGACAATGCTGATGTTGAGCGGCGTGTCTTTGATCAATCCGGCGGTGCCGGTTCCGGTAACCGCCGCGCCCACTCGATAGCCGTAGTCCTGAGCGCTTTGGACCTCGAAAGGGCTGAGGACGATCGGTGCGGCTGGCGTAGACGCGGCGGGAGCGGTCTGGCCGGACAGGTCAACGGTAGACGTCGCGATCAGCAATAACGTGCAGGACGGGAGGAGGCGAAAAAAATTCAGGGCAGTCATGTCTATAGGGCTGGAGATGCATCCGATGCGGACGGTGCGCACGGAGAGAAAGATCTGACACAGTTCTTCCCGAGCGTAAAGTCGCTGCCGAATATTTGCCTTCCTCCGGGTTGACGAACCGAACGGAGAAAAGTTGCGGAAAGCAGGTGATGAACGCTGTCGGTTAGACGGCACCGCGATCAAGCGCGGTAATATTACGGAGGCGGACGCTTACTTCTTCGCTTTTTCTGCTTTCTCGATTTTGGCCGCTTCTTCGTCGGTCACAAGCAGGTAGATGTTAGCTTTCTCGATCTCCACGACGTAATTGCGAGTGAGAGAGAAGCCGTAGGCCTTTTGCATCTTGGCGTTATTATCGTTCAGCTTGGCCAGAAGTTGATCGATCTGCGCCTTGATCTCCTTCTTCTTCCTGGCATCCTTCTCTTTTTCCATGGCCGCGTTGAGCTCCACCGCCGCTTGCCGCTGGTTTTGAAGCAATTGCACATTGGCTTGGAACTCACGATTGGTCTCCACGCTATCGAGGGTCGCGATGCGAACCAGCTTCTGCTGGGTTGGCGCGGGAGCCGAGGCGGCCCCTTTGAGGTTTTGGCCGGGCAGGTAACTGGGGCTGACAAGGGCGGCGCTGAGGGCGAGAAGGCTAAGGAGGTTTCGTTTCATGGAGCAGTTTAAAGAAGTTCGGTCCGAAAGCTGGCCAGCAGGAAGAGTTCCGCGTTTGATGGCTAGTCTTTTGATCAGGACCCGCGCGTCCGGATTTTCCTGATGCACACGGTTCGCAACCGCCGCCGGCTGAATGACGTGCGGGCGAAAATCCATCCGGCAAGGCACCGGGCGAGATTTTCGAATAAAGTTCGATTCGGATCTCCCAGAAATCCCAGGGGCGCCAAGAACCGCCAGGCGCTCGGCGGTTCGAACGGACACGAACCGCGTTGCGGGCGTGCTCTACGCATGCTACCCCGAGGTGAACGATCGAACCGACCTGAGTGACTCGGTCAGAAATAAACGCTCAAATCTACTTGGGCTTGAGTCGCGATCCGGCGTTGCTGGCTCAGTCACCTATCGGAGATAGGCTCCGTCGCCCGCGCCTTGGCTGGCGACCCAATCCCGG
>Ga0163144_10009194_pt1 | contig 21254 bp, 15 predicted proteins | sample OliLak19BULKMAT1_FD_123175 | JGI IMG/M metagenome (GOLD analysis project Ga0163144, IMG submission 123175) | Freshwater microbial mat bacterial communities from Lake Vanda, McMurdo Dry Valleys, Antarctica - Oligotrophic Lake LV.19.BULKMAT1 | ecosystem: Environmental > Aquatic > Freshwater >... | reverse complement strand
TCGCTCTCGCCGAGCGTCACCGCGCTCTCGCTCTACGCCGGCGCAGACGCGAAGCCGTGGCGATGGCTAGCGATATCCGCCGGCGCGCGCCTCGACTCGTTCACGACGTTCGGCGCCGCGGTCTCGCCGCGCGCCGCGCTGATCTTGCGACCGTCGCGTCGCGACGTGATCAAGCTGCTGGTCGGCACCGCGTTTCGCGCGCCGAGCCTCGCGGAGCTCAACCTGCGCGACAGCGTGCTGCAGATCCCGCCCGTCGATCTGCAGCCCGAGCGCGTGTTCACCGCGGAGGTCGAGGCGAGCCATCGATTCTCTTCGGTGCTCACCTCGACCGTGTCGGTCTACCTCAACGAGATCCGCGACCTCATCGAGCTAGGCCTCGTACCCGCGGCGGGTGGCTTCACCGTGCGCCAATACCGCAACACGCCGGACGCCGTTCGCACCATCGGCGTCGAATACGAGCTCTCGCGGCGCTGGCGTGATCGCTTTCTGCTCTCGGCGGCCTACGCGTTTCAGCACACGCGCACCGGCGACCTGCTCGGCGACGGCGAGGTCACCAACGCGCCCGAGGGCCTGCTCTCGTTGAAGGTCGCCGGTGCCGCGATTCCGCGCGTGCTGGTGCTCGCCTCGCGGCTGGTAATCGAGACCTCGCGGCTCACGGTCGCTGGCGCGCGCACGGAGATTCCCGTCCTCTGGGATCTGACTGTGTCCGGCGAGGTCTCGAGTCTTCGGCTGCGCTACACGGTCGGCCTGCGCAACGTCTTCGATCGCGGCGTAGGCCAGCCGGGCGGACCAGAGATCCGCATCGACCAAGTGCCACAGGCGGGTCGCACGCTCTTCCTGTCGCTGACGCTCTCGCTCTGACGCTGCGCGCGTTGACGGGTGCGTGCGTAGACGACGCTCAGCGCTCGAACATCGGCGGCGGCGGCTCGTCGCCGGAAGGCGGCGGCGCTGCGCCGACTCCCGGCCGCGCGCGAACGCGCACGACATCGCGCGGCGCGCCAGCGTCGACCGCTGCGAGCGCGGCATCGACTACCGCGCTCGGCGTAGCGCCCGCATCGTGCGGCGCGAGAGGCTGCGCAACCGCGCCCTCTTCGGCGTCGCGAATGATCGCGTCGATCCCCGCGTCTGCGGCCGCGGCCTGGAGCACCACCGACTCCGGCTCGCGTTCGCGCGGCGCGCTCTGCCGCACGATGAACGCAGCAACGGCGAGCACGCCGGCCACGCCAAGCAAAACGTAGGCGAGCGTCGCTACACGCAATTTGGGCGGCGGCGCCGTCACGTCTGTCAGTGCAGCGGCGGCGTGCGCAGGAGCGATCGGCGGCAGCGTGGGAGTCGGCGCGGGCAGCGTCGGCGCGGAGTCGGCACCAGGCTGGCTCGCCATGCGCGGCGGCGCCCCAGAGGACGACGGCGGATACGGCGTGCGCGGCGGCCACGGCGTGCCGGAGTCGATCCCGAGCGCGACGAGCGCATCGCCGACCTCGCGTGCCGAGCGGTAGCGCGTTTCGCGATCCTTGGACATCGCACGCTTGACCAGATCGATCAGCGCGCTCGGCAGGTCGGGCCGCTGCAGCGCGAGATCCTCGGGCTCTTCGCGCAGCACGTTCACGACGACCTCGGCGTAGCTCGACGCGCGAAACGGCGCGCGTCCGGCGAGCGTCTCGTAGAGGATCGCGCCGATCGCGTAGACGTCGATGCGCTCGTCGACGTCCTTCATCCCGCGCAGCTGCTCGGGCGCCATGTAGAGCGGCGTGCCCATGATCTGCCCGCTGCGTGTCACCTGATCTTCGGCCGCGGTCTCGCGCTGCAGCTTGGCGATGCCGAAGTCGAGCACCTTCACTACGTCGCGCGCGCGGCCCACCTTCGACAGAAAGACGTTCGCCGGCTTGAGGTCGCGGTGCAGCACGCCAGCCTCGTGCGCCGCGCTCACCGCGTCGCAGAGCTCGATGCCGACGCGCACCGCGAAGCCCGCAGGGATCGGCTTCGCGCGCTGAATGCGCGAGTGCAGCTCTTCGCCCTCGAGCTTCTCCATCGCGAGATACGCGAGGCCGCTTTCGTCCGTGCCGAGATCGAACACCTGCACGATGCCGGGATGACCGACGGCCGCTGCGGTGCGCGCCTCACGAAAGAAGCGCGCCGTCGCGTCGGGGTCGAACGTAAGCTGCGGTAGCAACACCTTGACCGCGACCATCTTGCGCAGCTGCGAGTGCTCCGCCTCGTAGACCGCGCCCATGCCGCCGACGCCGAGCAGCCCGCGGACGATGTAACGTCCACCGACGACGTCCCCCGGCTGCAGCGCCTCCGCTGCGCTGATCCGCGCGCTCATCGCGGCGCAGCGTAGCCCGGATGAGCCTACGGCGGCGCGCTGTCGCGCTTCACCAGCAGCGAGAGCAATTTGCCCGCGCGCGCGTTGCCCGGATCGAGGACGAGCACCTGCTCGAGCGCCGCGCGCATTCCCTCGACGTTGCGCCGCTCGAACAGCCGCCGAGAGAGCGCGAAGAGCACGTCCATCGCCGCGTCGTTCTGCCCGTCTTCGAGGTGAAACTCGGCGATGCGGCGCATCAGCAGCAGGTCGCTCGGATAACGTCGACGCAGCTTGTCGAGTTCCTCGCGCACCTGCGCCTCGTGACCCCAGCGGCGCAGCGCGGACATGTCGGCGAGCAGCCGCTCGAGCTCGCGCGGCGGAACCTCTCCGTCCTCCCCGCGCTCCGGCAGCGGGCGCGCTTGCGGCGCGATGTTCGCGACCTCTGGCACCACCGCGCGCGCCTCGCGACGCTGCGTGGTGAGCCCGCGCGGCGACGATGGCACGAACATCTCCTCGTCCGGCGCGGGCACGCGCACGTCGGTGTCGATCGCCTCCGTCGACGCCAGCGGAGACGGCGCAAGCGAAGATGGCGAGAGCGGAGACACGGTATCGGGCGGCAGCGTGCGCCGCTTGGTGAGCAGGACTACCGGTACGCCACCAGGTCCCGTCTCTTTTGCGGTCTCGGCGTCATCCCAACGCGCAGGCGTCGGTGCGACCAGCTTCGCCGCCACCGACGCGAGCTGCGGCGTGACGCGCGTCTTCGCAGACGCCGTGGGGTCCGCCGCGCGCTTGCCCGGCTTGACGTGCACACGCGACGCCGGCTGCGAGCCGCCGTCGACCTCTTCGACGTCGTACTCCGACGCGAACGACTCGCGCGCCGCGACGATCGGCCCAGGTAGCGTCAGCGGCGCTGGCGCTGGCTCCGCCACCGTGGCCTCTGCCACCCGCTGCAGCGCGGCGCGCACCGTGCGCGGATCGTGCCCGAGTGAGTTCGCGTTGCGCACGAACTCCGCGAACACGGACTCCGCCTCGACGAAGATCAGCGCGTCGTCCTCGACCGGCACCGGGTCGAGCGCGAGGCGCACCGCGACGTGCTGGCGCGTCGGGCCCTCGGAGGTCTCGTCGTAGTCGTCGTCGTCCGCCGCCATCGCCGTCAGACTACCAGCGTCAGGATCCGCCCTGGCACGTAGATCGTCTTCTTCAGCACCTTGCCCTCGAGGTAGACGGCGACGTTCACCTCGGCGCGCGCGGCCGCGAGCACCGTCGCCTCATCGGCATCGGGCGCGACGACGACGCGACCGCGGACCTTGCCATTGACCTGCACCGGCAGCTCGATGGCGTCCTCGACCAGCGCGCTCGCGTCGAGCTGCGGCCAGCCCTTGCCGAGCAGGTAGCCCGTCTCGCCGAGCTCCGCCGAGATCTCGTCGGCGATGTGCGGCGCGAACGGCGACAGCAGCGCGATCAGCGCGTCGATGCCCTCGCGCACCACGGCGCGATCGACGTCACTCTCGCCCTTGAAGGCGTAGAGCGCATTGACCAGCTCCATCATCGCCGCGATACCGGTGTTCGGCTGCATGCGGTCGCCGAGATCACGGGTCACCCGATCGATGGTGCGGTGTACGACGCGGCGCAGATCGCGCGCCGCGCCCTCGAGCGCACCGCCGGCGAATGGCTGCGTCGCGAGCAGCACATCACGCCTGTCGCGCACCAGCCGCCACACGCGCTGCAGAAAGCGACTGGCACCCTCGAGGCCCTCTTCACTCCAGTCGACCTGCCCCGCCGGCGGCGCGGCGAAAAGTACGAACAAGCGTACGGCGTCTGCCCCGTATTTGGCGACCACTTCGTCGGGATCGACGACGTTGCGCTTCGTCTTCGACATCTTGACGACGCCCGCCGAGTGCAGCGGGAAGCCCGAATCCTTGGCGACGCGCGTGCCGTCGCGCAGCTCTGCGTCCTCGGGATAACACCAGATCTTGTGCGCTGGATTGTGCGGATCGATGGAGTAGAAGGCCTCTTTGCAGACCATCCCCTGACACACCAGCTTGCTGAACGGCTCGCGCGCGGTGTCCTTCGGCAGATAGGCGAGATCCATCATCAGGTAGTGCCAGACGCGCGCGTAGATGAGGTGCATCACCGCGTGCTCTTCACCGCCGATGTACAAATCGACGGGCAGCCAGCCGCGGGCGCGCTCTGGATCGACCGGGCGATTCTCCTCCCGCGGCGTGGTGTAGCGCTCGAAGTACCAGCTCGATTCGACGAACGTATCGAACGTGTCCGTCTCGCGCCGCGCAGCGCCACCGCAGACTGGACACGTCGTGTTTACGAACGCCTCGTGGCGCGCGAGCGGTGAGCCGCCCTCCCCGGTGATGACGACGTCCTCCGGCAGCAGCACCGGCAGGTCTTTCTCCGGCACCGGCACGACGCCGTGCGTCGGGCAGTGGATGACCGGAATCGGGCTGCCCCAATAGCGCTGTCGCGAGACGAGCCAGTCACGCAGGCGGTAGCTGATGGTGCTGCTACCAGCGCTCTTGCCGACGAGCTCGGCGGTTATCGCCGCCTTCGCTTCCTCGTTCGGCAGGCCATCGTGCGCGCCGCTGCCGACGAGCCGGCCGCTCTCGGTGAACGCCGTCGTCATCGTCGCGACGTCGAGCGCGGCGACGCCTTCCGGCTGAATGACCACCTTGAGTTCGAGGCCATATTTGCGTGCGAATTCGAAGTCGCGCGCGTCGTGCGCGGGCACGGCCATGACCGCGCCTGTGCCGTAGTCCATCAGCACGAAGTTCGCGATCCAGATCGGGACTTGGGCGCCGGTGAGCGGATGAATCGCGTAGCGCCCGGTGAAGATGCCCTCTTTCTCGAGGTCGCCTTCGTCGCGCTTGTTGCGGTGATCGATGCGAATCCGCTCGATGAACGCGCGCACCTCTTGCTCGCCCGGCGTGCCCTTGGCGAGCTCGAAGGCCAGCGGATGTTCCGCCGCGATCGACACGAACGTCACGCCGTAGAGCGTGTCCGGCCGCGTCGTGAACACCGAGAACGTCGACTCACCGGCGACCGGCTGATCGAAGCCGAAGCGGATCTCCGCGCCCTCGCTGCGGCCGATCCAGTTCTTCTGCTTGGTGATGACGCTCGACGGCCAGTCGAGCTTCGCGTGGCCGTCGAGCAACTCCTGCGCGTACGCAGTGGTCTTGATGAACCACTGCAGCAGCTCCTTCAGCACGACGGGGTTGCCGCAGCGCCAGCATTTGCCGTCTTCGACTTGCTCGTTGGCGAGCACCGTCTGGTCGTGCTCGCACCAGTTGGCGATGGCGCGCTTGCGATACGCGAGCCCACGCTCGAGCATCTTCAAGAACATCGCCTGCTCGTGCTTGTAGTAGCCCGGGTCGCAGGTCGCGATCTCGCGCGACCAATCGTAGGAATAGCCGAGCTGCTGCAGCTGCGCGCGCATCTGCTCGATGTTCGAGTACGTCCACTCCATCGGGCCGCGCTTGCGCTCGATCGCAGCGTTCTCCGCCGGCATGCCGAAGGCATCCCAGCCCATCGGGTGCAGCACGGTCTTGCCGCGCATCCGCAGCTGCCGCGCGAGCACGTCGCCGATGGCGTAGTTGCGCACGTGGCCCATGTGGATCCGCCCTGACGGATACGGGAGCATCTCGAGCAGGTAGAACTTCTCGCGCGTCGGGTCGTCGCCCGCGTCGCCGACGGCAAACGCCTTCGACTCCGTCCAGCGCTGCTGCCACTTGGGTTCAATCTCGGACGGCTCGTATCGGTCGCGCATGATGGGGCGTTCTGGGTATCACGCAGGGGGGAGCGCGGCTAGCGCCGGTCAATGACCGGCGGCGGATCTTGCGGCGCGCCGTGGTTGATCGTGGCCGCTACATCGACGGACGCATATCGGCCGAGACGCGCAGGTCCTCCGTCGGCGTGATCTCGATTCGGCGCGCGTCGTAGCCGGGCGCCTCGATCTCCAAGACGTGATGTTCGCCGCGGCGCACGCGGAGCGGCAATGCGCCGACCGGCAAGCCGTCGAGCTTCACGCGCGCGCGCTGCGGCAGACCGGCGATGTCGACGAGCACGGTCTGCGGCAGCACGACAGGCTCTGGGCCAGTCGGCGGCACTGGCACCGTCGGCAGGGGGACGACGGGCAGCTCATCGTCGCTGCGATACCCCACGGCTACGCGAATTGCGACGATGATCGCGACCAGCGCGAGCACCGCGACCACGCCGAGGCGGAGCGCGCGCGGCAGCGCCATCACGCGCTCCATCAGCGTGCGATTCGGCGGCGCGGCGCGGACGTCGTCGGGCAGCGGCAAGTCCCCGCCGGGGATGACGGGACTCGCGGTCGAGCCCGAGCTGGTGCTCGGCGCGCTCGGCAGCGCGACGGCCGCAAAAGCCGCGCCCGATGGTCGACGCGGCGGCGTCACCGCGGGGATGGCGCCGCTCGACGAGTGCCGCGGACCCGGGAGGACACCGGGCGAGGACTGCATCGCGCCGAGCGCTCCGGCGCTCGACGTCGTCGGCGCCGCGAGCGTGCCGGAGATACTACGGCCGCGCGCGTCAGGCGCGTGCGAGACGCGGCCGCGTCCAGGCGAAGCGAGCGCTGCGTCGTCGAGCTCGAGCGATGGTCCGAGCGCGGCGAGATCGAAGTCGTCGAACTCTTTGCCAGCGCTCGAGCTGCTCGCAGATTTTGGCAGTGCGATGCGCTCGACGGCGCGGTCTGGAGGAACCGGGGTACGCGGCGCGGCGCCCATCGGCGGCGGCGGATACGACGACGGGGTCGGGGTGCGCGAGGCCTTGCTACCGAGCGTCGCGAACTCGCCCCAGCGTGGCGGGGACTCGCTCGGTGTGCCGCGACCGAGGCTCGCGCTGATCGGGCTCTCGAAGTCCGTCGGCCGCGTTGACGGCGGCGCGATCGACGTAGGCTTCTCCTGTCGCGGCGCGATCGACGAGCGCGTCCGCGGTGCGTTGTTCGCCTCGATCAACATGGCGCGCCACGCCGCAGCGGAAGCTGGACGCTTGGCCTTCTCCTTCGACATCGCGACGAGCAGCACCTCTTCGAAGGCGGGCTCGATCTTCGCGCCTTTGTCGCGCGGCCGCGGGGGAGCCGCGCGCAAGATCGACTGCAGCAGCGCGTTGTAGTTGGCGGCGTCATACGGCACTTCGCCGACGACGCACTCGTAGAGGACGATGCCGGCGGCGTAGAGATCCGCGCGCGCATCGAGCGCCGTCTCACCGAGCGCTTGCTCTGGCGACATGTAGTGTGGAGTGCCGAGCACCGCGCCCGTTTGCGTCAGGTGCGAGCGCACTTCGTCGGCCTTCTGCGAGATGCCGAAGTCGAGGATCTTCACCACGCGCTTGCCTGAGTGCGATGGCGGCAGGAGGAAGATGTTGTCCGGCTTCAGGTCGCGGTGGACGATGCCGCGCTGGTGCGCCGCCTCGAGCGCCTCGAGCAGCTGGTCGAAGATCTCGAGCACCTCCGACTGCGTCAGTCGCCGCTTCTTCTCGACGAAGCTCGCCAGCGTCTCGCCGTCGAGCAGCTCCATCACCAGGAACGGCGGGCCACCCGGGAGCAGATCGAGATCGAGCACCTCGACGATGCCGGGATGCTCGATCGAGCTCGCGGCGCGCGCCTCACGGCCGAAGCGCTGCACGATGGAGCGGTTGGCGAGGAAGCGATCGTCGAGCACCTTCACCGCGACTTTGCGGCCCGTTCGCAGGTGGGTCCCTTGGTACACGGCGCCCATGCCGCCGCGCCCGAGGAGCGCGGTCAGCTTGTATTTGTCGAGCAAAGTCTCGCCGGTCAGGTCCCCCACAGCCTCGTCGTCTCCAGTGGTTCGTGCGGCCGGATACTAGCAGAGACCGCGCGCGAGGTGGGCTAGCGCGCAATTCGGCGAGCGTTGCACCTTGCCCGTCGTCTAGCGCCGCGATAACGCAGCGCGATGAACGACGCTGCAAACGCCCGCGCGGTGCTCTCGGCCGAGCTCGAGTCCGCGCTGCTGCGCGAGCTGGGCGCGCGCTATGCGTGGGAGAATGGCGCGCGCTTCGAGAACATCCTCGTCGCGCCGGTGATCGTCCTCGCGGAGACGAGCACACGCCTCGGTCGCTGGGTCCGCGCGACCCGCACGCTCGAGCTCGCGCGCGGCTTCGTCCTCGGCGGCGCGTGGCCCGACGTCGTCAGCGTGCTCGCCCACGAGATGGCGCATCAGTTCGTCGACGAGGCGCTGCGCGTGCATGACGAGACGGCGCACGGCGAGACCTTCCGCCGGGTCTGCGCCGAGCGCGGCATCGACGGGCGCGCCGCAGGAATGCCCGTCACAGACCTCGTCGATGCCACTGAATCGGAGCGCGTACTCGAGCGTATTCGCAAGCTGCTCGCCCTCGCCGACAGCCCCAATCAGCACGAGGCGGAGGCGGCGATGCGCAAGGCGCACGAGCTCATGCTGCGCCACAACATCGACCTCGCCGCAGCCGCGGCCGAGCGCAGCTACGAAGTGCGCCACCTCGGCGCCGCCGACAAGCGCCGTACCCCGGTCGAGACCGAGGTCATCGGCCTCCTCTCCGAGCTCTTCTTCGTGAAGGTCATTCGCGTGCCCGTGTACCTCCCGCGTATCGGCAAGCGCGGCACCGTCTTCGAGATCGCCGGCACGCGCGCCAACGTCGAGATGGCGAGTCACGTGTACGCCTTCTTGCTCGGCACGGCCGACCGATTGTGGGCCCAGAATCGACGCGACGCGCGCGTGCGCAGCGGCCGCGATCGACTCGCCTACCAGACCGGCGTCGTGCGCGGCTTCCGCGACAAGCTGCGCGCCGAGCGCACCCAGCTGCGCGGCACTGGCCTCATCTGGATCGGTGACGCCAAGCTCGACGCGTATTACCGCGCGCGCAACCCGCGCATCACCTCATGCCGCCGCAGCGTGCGCATCAACACCGCGCACGAGGCGGGCCGCGAGGCTGGCGGCACGATCGTGCTGCACAAGCCAATCACCGGCAGCGCCACGAACACAGAGCCAAAGCGCCTGCGCGGCTGAGCGCGGCGAACGGAGCGCCGCGCACCGGAGTGAATGCGGCGTTGATGGCGCATGCGCGAACACGCGCGATTGCCTACGCTGCGCGTCATGCACGTGCCCGATACGAGTGCGCTGCTCGCCGAGCTGCGCAGCCTTCCAGAGGCCGCAGCCGTGACGCGCGTCAGCACGCTTGGCGCGAACGCCGACGGACGCGCTGTCCCCGCGCTCCTCGCGGCTGCCCTCGATGCGTCGTCGACGCCGCGCATCGTAAGCGCCGCATGGGACGCCATCGCCGCGATCGCTGCGCGCCGCGGAGCAGCCCCGCTCGCCGCGAGCGAGTCGTCCGCGCGCGCACACGACAGCGACGCTCGGACCGACGTCGACGTCGTCGTCCCAGTCATCGGCGCGGTCACCACGGCCGTCGTCGTCGCGCTCCTCGTTCGCGTCGGCGACCATGTCGAGCGTGGCGCGGTGTTGCTCGAGCTCGACACCGACAAAGCATCGATCGAGATCACCGCCGAGACCAGCGCGCGCGTCAACGCGGTGAACGTCGCGCTCGGCGACACCGTCGCGATCGGCGCCGTCTTGCTGCGCTTGACGCCGAGCGGATGACGGCCTGATCACACATCGCCGCTGATCAAAGCACGCGACAGGCCGCAGGCGAGCCCTCGTAGAGGCCGCCGGCGTCCTCGCAGATCTGCTGCGTGGTGCGGACGACGGTCCACAGCTTCACTTCGTCGAGGAAGCCGGAGACTGTCTGTACGCAGCAGTCGGGGCGACGGCCGAGGGTGACGCGGTTGGCGCTGTCGACCATCGGGCCTGGATAGGTGTGAGTAGCGGTCGCGCCGACGGGTGCGCCGTTGAGGTACGAGCGGATCGTAGTGCCGTCGTAGCTCATGGCGAGGTGTTGCCAGGTGCGCGGCGTGATGGGGACTCCGGTGGCGTCGGGGAGCCAGCCGCCGGTGACGGTGTCGCCGATGCCGGCCTCGGTGCGAATGTAGGAGACGAGGTTGCACGAGGTGTCGAAGCCGAGGAGAAACTCCCCCTCTTTGCCGACAGCGACGTTGAAGTCGTTGAAGCCCGGTACGGATCGAGTGCAGTTGTCGACTCGCACCCAGACCTCGGCGGTGAACGCGCTGCCGAAGGTCAGCGAAGCTGAATCGGCGATGTCGGCTCCGGTCTCGCCGAAGCCGTCGAGGCCGAGCGCGAGGCCACGCTTGCCGGGAACTCCGTAGATGACGCGCGGAGTCGCCGTCGCGATGTTGGCATTGCCACTGACGTCGAGGAGCGCTCCGGCACGCTCGTCGAGTCGCCACCAACCAGCGAGCCCACCAGCGCACTCGGGCTCGTCGATGGCGCCGTTGCAGTCGTTGTCGACGCCGTCACAGACTTCGCTCGGAGGTGCGCTCGGGGTGCACTCGTAGACACACGCGCTCGCGACGCAGGACCAGCGCGCGGGGCAGGTCGTGCCGCAAGTGCCGCAGTTGAGCTCGTCGCTGCTGAGGTCGGCGCAGCCGGTGAAGCAGGAGGTCTGGCCTCCATCGCAGATCGGATCGCAGACGCCAGCGACGCAGGTCTCGGCGGCGGTGCACGTGGCGCCGCATGCACCGCAGTGGAGGCGATCAGCGCTGGTGTCGACGCACGCAACGCCGCAGGTCTCGCGCGGCGCCGCGCAAACTCTTCCTGCGTCGGGCGTCGTACGCGTGACGCACGCACCGTCGATGCAGAGCGCGTCGGAGTCGCAGTCCGCGGCGACGCTGCAGGCGGGGGCTCGCATCGGCGGGTCGTCGTCACCGCAGCCGGTGACGAGAGCAAAGGCGGCGAGCGCGAAGGCGGCGCGCGCTGCGCAGGCGGCAGAGGCGCGGAGGCGTGAGGCGGGCGACACGTGGAGCATCGAGGCGACGGTATCGCTGCGGGGCGCGCGCTGTAAAGGCGCAGCGGGCCTGCTCCGCGCACAGCGAGAGAATCTGCGCGGTGAGAGAATCGGCACACCGCGCGGCTTCCCGCATGGACGCGACTCCGTTAGGCTCGCCCTATGGCCTTCGCACGTACCTCGGCTCTGGTTGCTTTTCTCGTCGGCACGATGTTCTGCAGCGCGGCGCTCAGCGCCTGTGACTGCGGCGGCTCGACCATTCCGCCGGTGAGCGGCAGCTGCGTGACGACGGCGGACTGCCGCGCAGGTCAGACGTGTCGCGACAGCCGCTGCGTCGCGTTGCCGGATAGCGGGCAGCCTGACTTCGGGATGACGGTCGGCGACGATCTCGGCGATGGCTGCATCGACCTCGACGGCGATCAGCGCGGGGAAGGCTGCGCGGCGGGGCCGGACTGTGACGACACGAACCGAGCGCGCGGCGGAGATGAAGTCTGCGACACGGTCGACAACGACTGCGACGGCGAGACGGATGAAGGCTTCGCGGATGTCTGCACGGAGTGTGTGCCGGGCTGCGCGGTTTCTCGGGCGCCAGGCGCCGCGGGCTGGACGCCGACGCCGGAGAACGCCGAGGGCGTTATCGTCGACGCCGACGGCGCGCTGACGCTCGGCCGCACGGAGACGCGCTCGTTCGCCGTGTGGGTGGCGAATCAAGACGAGGGCACGGTCTCGAAGCTCGACTCGCGTACGAACACCGAGCTCGCGCGCTATCCGAGCGCGCGGCCAGACGCGACGAACAACGCGCGTCCCTATGGCGAGCGCTGCAGCTTCGGCGCGAACGCGGCGATGGGCATCCCCGAGATCGGCAACTGCCCTTCCCGCACGGCGGTCGATCAGAGCTTTGACGCGTACGTGGCCAATCGCGCGTTCGGCAACCAGGGGACGCTGACGAAATATGCCAATCGCGAGAGTGACTGCATCGATCGCAACGCCAACGGCGTGATCGACACCAGCCGCGATCTCGATGGAGATGGCACCATCTCATTGACGGCGGCGGGCGAGTTCGTCGGTGTCGACGACGAATGCATCTCGTGGACTGTGCCGGTCGGCGCGAACGATGCTGTGCCGCGCGCGCTGGCGATCGGCATCGCGCCGCCCGACGACGTGATCGGCGATGTGTGGGTTGGCCTCTACAACGCCGCGCGCGCGTGTCGGCTGAATCCGCGTACCGGCGGTACCATCGCGTGCCTCGATCTCTCGTCGGCGGGTCGGCCGTTCCGCCCCTATGGTGCGTCGGCGGACGAGGCGGGGCGGATCTGGCTGGCCGACCGAACGAACTCGCGTGATTTGCTCGGTCACATCGACGCGAGCTCGACCTGGCGCATGGCGTCCCCGCTGCCCGGCGGACAGCCGATTGGCACCTATGGCGTGACGGTCGACGGTCGCGGCCACGTCTTCGTCGCCAACAGCGACTCCGAGCCAAACCTGCTGCGCTACGACATCGCGACGGATACGTGGGAGCAATACACGATCCCCGGCGGCGGCAGCCCGCGCGGTGTCGCAGCGGACGAGACGAGCCTGTGGGTCGGGCTGAGCCACAACATCGCCGGCTTCGGCGGCGGCTGGTCGAGCCGCATCGTGCAATACGACCTGGCGACGATGGGCTTTGTCGCGACGCACACGATGCCCACGGGGCTAGGCCCGGTGGGGGTCGGCGTCTCGTTCGACGGATCGGTGTGGGCGATCTGTCAAGGGTCGAACTCGGCGGCACGGCTCGAGCCCGCGACTGGCACCTGGATCGAGCACGCCGTCGGGCTGACGCCCTACACGTACAGTGATTTCATCGGCTTCGGCCTCAACACTTTCGCCGAGCCGCGCGGGCGCTATCGCTTCATCGAAGAGGGCTGTCCGGGCGAGCGCAATCAGTGGCTCGGCGCGCGCTTCCGCGCAGAGACGCCGCCGGGGACGCGCGTCGAGATCTGGGTGCGCTCGGCCGACAGCATCGCTGCGCTCGAGCTCGAGACGTGGATCGGTCCGTTCGCGATGTCGCCCGCGAATCTGACGGCGGCACCGGGCCCGGTGCCGGAGCGCCGCTATCTGCAGGTCGAGATTCGTTTGAGCACCGACGATCGACGTAGCGCACCGCGCGTGTTCAGCGTGGATGTCGCCGGGCTCTGCACGCCGATCATCGGCTGAAGAGCTGTCGACCCGATCATCGGCTGAGCGGAGTGCTCAGCCAGGTCATCGGCTGCGCGGCGCGACGGAGTCGCCCCAGACGATGGCGAAAGCGCACACGGAGTCGCCGAGCGCCTGGCATGCCGACGCCTGAACGACGACGCGATCGGCGCCGCTGAGGCGCATGGTGCCGCGCAGGACGCCGGCGACGAGGGCGCACAGCTCGAGGCTCGGGTGGACTTGATCGCGCACCACGAGGCGCGCACGGCCGACGCTGCGCTCGAGATTGGCGACGCGTCCTTGTCGGGTGATCGCCGGCCACAGCTCGTCGAGGAGGCCTGCGGCAGAGGGCGGCGTGAGCGGATCGGGGACGCCAGGCAGCAAGCGGTGGAGGCCGCGCTGCGCGACGATCTCGCCGAGCCGCGCGACGAAGCCGAGGTCGCCGTGCCCCGCGAGATCGTCGGCGGCCGCGAGGATGCGGCTGGCGAGGTCGATCGGTACACCGCTCGCAACGTGATGCTCCATGCCGTCCGAGCCAGGCAGCAGCGCCTCGACCTCGGGGACGCGCTCGACCAAGCGATCCCACGCATCGCGGCCGAGCGTGCGCCAGATGCCCTCGATGGCGAGCAGCATGACCAGCAGCTCGACGCGCGCTTCGCCGCGTGGCGCAGTGATCTCGCCGGACCAAGTGGCGCGGCGCAGCTTCAGATATTGCAGATCGGCGACCAGCGGATCGGAGGGCGTCGGCATCTCGTCGCGCGGCGGACGCGACGGATTCGGCAGCAGCAGCGCGACGGCGTTCTGAAATTGCTCGGCGCCGACGAAGCGATCGTCCGGCTCGATCGCCGTCGCGCGCTCGATCGCACGGCGCGCGGTATCGCCAACCGCGATGCCCGGCTCCGCGCGCCCCGTGAGCATCAAGCGCATGATCACGCCGGCGGAATAGACGTCGACGCGGATGTCGGGCTCGAGCTCGCCGAAGCGCAGGTCGGGCGCGACGTACGGCGAGGAGAGCGCGCCGCGCTCGAGCGGCGGTGAGCTGCCCTCGGCGAGGAACGCAGCGTGCTCGAGGCCGCCGATCTTCAGGATCTCACCGCCGCCGCGCACAGCGACGATCCACACCTTGTCCGGCGTCAGGCTGCGATGGACGACCCCGCCGCGATGGATCGCGCGCAGCCCCTCGAGCAGCTCGAGCAGCAACGTCGCGACGCGCTCGGGCGGCAGACCGTTGGGATTTTCGGCGATCAGCTCCGCGATGCTCTGCCCTTGCAGAGCCTCGTATACGACGAAGGGGCGGCCCTCGGCGTCGACGCCGGAGTCCACGATGCTCTGCACGTTGCGGTGCGCGACGCTGCCCGCCGCGCGCGATTCGCGCAGCAGCGCCGCCGCATCGGGGCCGCTCGTCGGCAGGTGCGGCGCGAGCATCCTGAGCTCGACCGGACGCTGAATGCCGATGTGCTCGGCGCGATAGAGGACGTAACTCGGCCCGCCGCCTGCGAGGTCGACGAGCTGGTACTTGCCATCGATGACATCTCCGAGCGCGAGCTCAGGAGCCCTCTTTGCCGTCACGCGTGAACGGTAGGTCGCGCGGACGAAAATGTCGATCGCCGAAGCCGCGCCAGTTGCATCACTTGGACACGACCTTCCTTCGTCGACATTCTTCCGTGGGTCGCAGCCGGCGGGCGCGCTCCAACCATGGACAGGACCCCGGGGAAGACGCATCACTGCAGCCATGGAGTCCTGGCTACCTGGCGTGACGAATCCCGAGACCTGGCTCGCCTTCCTCTCACTGACGGCGATGGAGATCGTGCTCGGGATCGACAACATCGTGTTCATTTCGATCCTCGCCGGTCGCTTGCCGGAGAAGGTTCGAACACGCACGACGCGCATCGGTATCGGCGCGGCGATGCTCCTCCGCGTCGGGCTGCTGTTCTCGATCTCGTGGGTGATGAGCCTGACGACGCCCCTGTTCACAGTCTTCGGGCACGGCGTGGCGGGCAAACACCTCGTGCTGCTCGGCGGCGGTCTGTTCCTCGTCGCGAAGGCGACGACCGAGATGCACGGCAAAGTGCAGGGCGCTCACGCGACGAGCGGCCCGGCAAAGGCCGCCGCGAGCGTCGGCGCGGTGCTCGCGCAGATCCTCGCGCTCGATCTGGTGTTCTCGCTCGACTCGGTGATCACCGCTGTCGGTATGGTCAAGCCCGAACATATCTGGGTGATGGTGCTCGCCGTCCTCGTCGCCGTCTTCGTGATGCTGGTGTTCGCCGGCCCGGTCACGCGCTTCGTCGAGAAGCACCCGACGGTGAAGGTGCTGGCGCTCGCATTCCTCATCTTGATCGGCGTGATGCTCGTCGCCGAGGGCATCGGTCAGCACATCCCGAAGGGCTACATCTACTTCGCGATGGCGTTCGCGCTCGGCGTCGAGATGGTCAACCTGCGCGTCCGCAAGAAGAGCGAACCCGCCGTGCCGGTCGATGCGGGCGCGTCCGTCGCGACGAGCGCGACGAAGTAGCCGCCGCGCGGCGCATCAAAAATCGCGCAGACGATCCTCGGCCCAGTCGAGCACCGACTGCGTGTCTTGCAGCACCGGATCCGGGTACGAGAGGCTCTGCACGCTCTCGAGCACCGGGCCGCCAACTGCCTCGCCGACGAGCTCGGTGATGCGGCCGACCAGCTGCCCGAGCGACTCGGCGCGCATGCGCGGCAAGATCAGCGCGAAGCGTCGACGATAGAGAAACACCATGTCGGAGCTCCGCAGCCGCTCGGTGATCGCATCGAGCACGGAGGCGTAGAGCCCTCTGCCCTCGACCTCGCCGCTCACCAACGTGACGACGACACACGAGAAGGGGTCGCCGTAGCGCTCGGCGAGCGCGCACTGCTCGCGCAGGCGCTTGCGAAAATAGCGGCCCTCGAGGATACGCACGCGCTCTTCGCGCGGGCCGCGCACCGCCACTTCGAGCACGTCGCGCAGATCTTCCATCGACCACTCGCGGCCTGGCGCGATGTCGCGCGCAGCTTCCGCGAGGCGCCGCGCGAGCCGCTGCGCGAGCACCGGATCCGCGCAGATCTTCTCGAGATCACCGGCGCGCAGATCGGCTTCATCGGCGCCTCCGATGAGGCGCTTTGCGGCCTCGGTGACCGTCGTCACGGCAGCTCCGCAGTGCTGGCTGCGTTCTGCGGATCGCGCGTCGCGCGGACGATGAGGTCAGCACCGTTGTCGTTGGTATCGTGACCATTGCCGCGCGCGATGTCGGCGCCCGACGTCATCGACGCGATGCTCGAAGCAGCGTCGGCCTTGCGCTCATAGCTGCGCGACGTGTCCGTGCTGAAGCCGGGCGCCGCCGTGCCCTCGGGCGCGATGGCCGCGACGCCCCAGCCGATCAGGTCGATCGTCTCTGTGCCACGCGCGAGGTTCACGTGACCGGCAGCGGACGCGAAGCCAGAGGTCCAGGCCATCGGCAGATCGGGTGTCGGCGTACCGGTGTAGCCGACGCTACCGATCAAATAATACGAGTACGCAGGCAACATCGTGCCCGCGGGGACGGTCGCGCGCACCAAGTACGAAGCGCCTGCCGACGAGCGATAGCCCATGGTCACGCCGCCGATGTCGAGCGGCACGGCGGTGCGGTTGTAGAGCTCGACGAATTCGTCCGAGCCGCTGAGACGACCCGTCGCGAGCTCCGAGATCACCAGCGAGCCGACCAGCGAGGGAGTGGTGCCCAGGTCACTCGCGCCGAGGTCGACGCCGAGATCGAGGGGGCCCAGATCGCTGCCGAGATCGGGCGGGCCGGCATCGCGACCCAGATCGACTCTGCCCATATCGGCGCTGCCGAGATCGGTGGTGCCGAGATCGCCGAGGCCAAGGTCGCTGCTGCCGAGATCGACGTCCCCACCGTCGTCGCTGCCGAGGTCGTCGACGCCGCCATCGGGGAGCTCGCCTGCATCCGCGCCGAGGTCGACGCCGAGGTCCATCCCGCCGTCCATCGGCATACACGCAGCGCCGACGCAGCGCGAGAGCACGACGCGCACCGTGCTCGTCTCGCCGCTGCGAAACGACGACGCGACGGTGGTCGTCGCAACGGTCGCGCCCGCCTTCAAGCCGACGACGGTGATCGACACGCTGCCGCTATCGTCGCCCTCGGGTGGCCGAATCGCGAGCGAGTGTGGCCACGCGCTGGCGATCGGAAACACGCCCTGTGCCATCACGCCCGCGGGACCGACCGCCTCGAAGCGGAGCGCATCGACGTCGCTCGGCACGACGAGATCCGGCGAGGTCACCTCGACGAGGATCCCGGTCTCGCCGGCGCATCCTGCGAGGCCCGCGCCGAAGAGAAAAATCAGCGCGTGGAGCGCGGGATGAGCGGAGGCTGCAGACGACGAGCGCACGAGGGCGATCATGCGGTAAGCGCCGCTTTCTTGCACGCCGTTTCGCCGAGTCGTCACGCGGGAGCGCGAGGAGGCAGGTCGTGCGCGCTCGCGCGGCGGAGCGTCGTCAGGCATGTTCGAGCGTGCGCGGATCGACGTGATGATTCACCGGGCCGACACCTGCGCCGAGACCGGGAGCCGTGCGCAGCGCCTGCGCGAGCCAGCGCTTTGCCGCGAGACACGCGTCGAGCAGCAGCTCCCCACGCGCGAGCCGCGCAGTAATTGCAGCCGAGAGCGTGCAGCCCGTGCCGTGCGTGTGTCGCGTCTCGATGCGCTCACCACGCAGCTCGTGCAGCGCGCCATCGGCGAAGAGCACGTCGACGGGCGCGCCGTCTAGGTGGCCACCTTTCACCAGCACCGCGCGTGGGCCGAGCGCGGCGATGGCGCGCGCGGCGTCGCGTGCTTCGGCGAGCGTCGTCACGCGCTGGCCAGTGAGCGCCGCTGCCTCGTGCAGGTTGGGCGTGACCAGCGCGCAGTGCGGAAGGAGCGCGTGCACGAGCGCGTCGCGCGCGGCGTCGTCGATGAGCGAGGCGCCGTGCTTGCTGATCATCACCGGATCGACGACGAGCGAGACGCCGGTCGGTGCCAGCCGCGCGGCGCGCGCCGCTATCACCTCGACGATGGCGCGGCTGCCGAGCGCGCCAGTCTTCCACGCGCGAGGCGGAATGTCGTCGAGCACCGCGTCGAGCTGCGCACCAACGAGCTCTGCGTCGAGCGGCACGACGCGCATCACGCCGCGGGTGTTCTGCACGGTGATCAGCGTGACGACGGCGCAGCCGTAGACGTCGTGCCGCTCGAACGTCTTGAGATCCGCCTGCAGGCCCGCGCCACCCGAGGGATCAGAGCCAGCGACGGTGAGCGCGACAGCAGTCATCGGCGGAGGGTGCCGCGGTCGGCGTCGCGCGCAACCATCGCAGCCTTGCGCCCGGGCGCTGCGCTTGCGCCGAGGCCGCGTCGCGTGTAGCCAGACGGCTCGTGCCGCCCACCTGCCGCACCCGCGACCGCTCCCTCGCACGGCTCCGCTGTGCCGCGCTGACCGTCGCGCTCGGTCTGTCGATGTCCGCGCCTGCGTGCAGCGATACACCCGCTGCGCCGCCGCGCCGCGACGCGGGTCCACCACGACGCGATGCGGGGCCGGATCTCGGCCGCCCGTTCGTGGTGCACGAGGTCAGCGAGGGCGAGACGCTCTGGGACATCGCGCGCGCGTACGACGTCGACGTCGACGCGATCATCGCCGCCAACGGTCGCAGCGCGCGTGATGTGCGGCGGCTGTCGAAGGGCCGCCGGCTGCGCATCCCGGGAGCGAGCGCGGTGCTGCACGTGCCGACCGCAGCCGAGCGCGTCGCCGCGCGCCAGGCCGAGCGCGCCGCGCTGCCACAGCTGACCGACGCTGCGTACGTGACGCTCGGCGAGCGCGAGACGATCCACGATCTCGCGAGCCGCTACGACGTCGAGACACAGGCGATCCTCGATCGCAATTCGCTCACCGACGACGACGTCCGCAGCCTGCGCGCTGGGCGCACGCTCATCGTGCCGGGCGTTCGCCAAGCCGACGTCGACGAGCGCCCTCCCCCGCCGCGTGAGGGCGTCTCGCACACCGTCGCGCGCGGCGAGACCATCTGGGACATCGCGTCTTCGTTTCGCTCGAGCGTCTCTGCGCTGATGGCCGCCAACTCGCTCAGCGTCGGCGACGCGACGACGCTGCGCGAGGGCACGCGCTTGTTCGTGCCGGGCGTCGAGTCCGATCGCGGTGGCCGGGTGCAGCGACGCACCTCACCAGCGCAGCAGCGTGCGCTCGCGCTCGCGCGTCGCCTCGGCCTCGGCACGCGCGAGGTCGCCGGGCAGCTGTTGCACGGCCGCGTGCGCGCCGAGTGGATCCGCGCGTCGAGCACCGGCCGCGACACGCGCGCGATGCCGGGGACGCTGCGCTGGCCGGTGTCGAACGGGCGCTTCGTGCGCGGCTTTGGCTCGGGTGAAGGCGGCTACCACCAAGCCGTCGACATCGCCGGCGATATGGGCTGGAACGTGCGCGCAGCAGCAGCCGGCATCGTCGCGTACAGCGGCGACGAAGTGCCCGGCTACGGCAACATGGTGATGCTCGTACACGCTGGCGGCTGGGTCACGATGTACGCGCACAACAGCGCGAACTACGTCGTCGCCGGTGAGCGCGTGCCGGCCGGCGGCGTGCTCGCAGAGCTCGGCTCGACCGGCATCAGCCGCGGGCCGCACGTGCACTTCGAGCTGATGTACGGCGGCAACAACTGCGATCCCGCGGTCCTGTTTCGACCGGGCATCCGCCATGGCAGCGGCCGCATCGAGCCGCTCCCCTACGCCACCTGGACGAGCCCGAGCAACAAGCCAGCGCGCGTCACCTGCAGCGGCCGACGCCGCCATCCGCACTCGCGCTACGTGCTGCACGAAGACCCCATCGCCGACGCCGAGCGCGGCGCGCAATAGCGGAGCACCGTGCGCAATCGTGGAGCGCAGCGCGCTTGACGCTCCTCGGACGCGACGCTAGAAGCGATTCCACAGTTTCTCGACTGGAAAGGGAGGGTATATGGGTCTGCACATCGGAAGCATCGCGCCGGACTTCGAGCAGGACTCGAGCGAGGGCCAGATCAAGTTCCACGAGTTCCTCGGCAACAGCTGGGGCGTCCTGTTCTCGCACCCGCGCGACTTCACGCCGGTCTGCACCACCGAGCTCGGCAGCGCCTCGAAGCTCAAGCCCGAGTTCGACAAGCGCAACGTCAAGCTGCTCGCGCTGAGCGTCGACGGCGTCGCGGACCACGCCAAGTGGATCGGCGACATCGAAGAGACGCAGGGCGTGAAGCAGGCGTTCCCGATCCTCGCCGACGCGGACAAGAAGGTCTCGAACCTCTACGACATGATCCACCCGGAGGCGTCCGACACCTTCACGGTGCGCTCGGTGTTCTTCATCGATCCGAACAAGAAGATCCGCGCCGTCATCACCTACCCGGCGAGCACCGGCCGCAACTTCGCCGAGATCCTGCGCGTCATCGACTCGCTGCAGCTGACCGATGGCTACAAGGTCGCGACGCCCGCCAACTGGAAGGACGGCGAAGACGTCGTGATCATCCCGAGCATCAAAGATCCCGAAGAGATCAAGAAGCTGTTCCCGAAGGGCCACAAAGAGATCAAGCCGTATCTCCGCATGACGCCACAGCCGAACAAGTGAGCTGAAGAGCTATCCATCGCCAGGCTCAGAGCGGCCTTGAGTCGTCGCTCTGAGCTCAGTTCGGGCTGGCTCACCGAGATCGGGCGCAGCGCCGCGTAACGATGGCGCGCCGATTCGCGCGATCAGAACGGCGGCGCAGCGTCGACTGGGCCGGAGTCCGCCACTCCCGCGTCAGGCGACACGCCACCATCGGGCACGACGACTTCCACGCAAGTCGGCCCCGCGGCGCTCGGCTCGCAGCGCGCACCGTCGACGCAGACACCCTCGCCCGCGTTGCAGCTG